>Ga0310694_10000515_pt1 | contig 50375 bp, 29 predicted proteins | sample 174DNAGHGhighgp2_FD_203884 | JGI IMG/M metagenome (GOLD analysis project Ga0310694, IMG submission 203884) | Sheep rumen microbial communities from Palmerston North, Manawatu-Wanganui, New Zealand - 1742 DNA GHGhigh gp2 (v2) (version 2) | ecosystem: Host-associated > Mammals > Digestive system... | reverse complement strand
GCCCTTGCAGAGCGATTGCCTTCTTGCTCTTTTACCCAGGGCGTTGCTCTGGGCTAGGAGCTGCAGGCCTTTCAGACCGTTCTTCGGGTACATGCGGATAATCATAATTTTGACTGCTCCGCGGTCTTAGGTATAAAGGTGTGTCAGCAGCTCGCATTTGTGCACTTTTTTTATTCTTTTTGAGAGTGCCTTGGCACTTTTTCTTCTTTCCATCTATTCCTTTTTCTATCTTTTTTATTTTATTTCTTGAGTCCACTTTAAAAAGTGGACAGTGAGCAAAAAGCGGTGCTCAGACTCCCCCAACTCACCCTCTGGCTCAGAGGGGGTGGCTGAAAGCCGGGAGAGTCGGATTAGAGGGGGGCAGGGGGCGTTGAACTAAACAGGAGGTGGAGTGAAATATGCTTAAAAATCAACAAGTTATAAACCCCACCCCAGCCCCTCCCCTTGAGGGGAGGGGATATGAACACTCCGGGTGTGTTCAATGTCAGCATGTTGGACTTTTTCAAGTGGACTCATAATTTTTAATTACTGAGCACTGGCATCTTGGCGTAAATAATTAATAATTAATAATTTATAATTTATAATTACTGAGCACTGATTTTTTGGCGTGACCTCTTGGCTTGGCGACGCTCGGAGGCCGTCGCCCCCTAAGATGGCACCGACGACTTCGGGGGACCTCTTGGCGTTCGGACATGCATAAAGCAAGTCCCTACTGCAGGTGCGGACAGACCTCTTGGCTTGGCGACGCTCGGAGGCCGTCGCCCCCTAAGATGGCACCGACGACTTCGGAGGAGGGTTTGCAATGGTGGTGAGCACTGCAGAGACGCCATGTTGTGGATGTAGCGGACTGTCTTGCGACAAATATGGAAGGGGGTGGGGGAGAATGTCGCAAATGACGCTGTGTGTCGCATGCTTTGGGGAAAGAAAACACAAAAAATCATTGATGACGGTCGGATCCGCCATATCTTTGCATCAGAAAAAAAACGAAACCGGGCTCTTCTTGCAAGACAAATGAGATTCCGGGCTCGCCTGGCAAGGCAAATGAGATTAGAAACAGAAAAGTGTAACATTTAAAAATCAAGGATTATGAATTTCATGTTTGATTTGATCATGACAATGTTCTATCATGGTAGACCACAAGGCTTCTATGACCCTTCATCAGAGAAAGATAAAGTCAGGTTCACCTGGCTATACAAATGAGATGATAACTTGCTAAATGACAATTATATATAAAACATTATGATTTTCGTATTTGAATGGATCCCAAGATTGATTTAAGTAGAACATCCGGGCGAGTGTAAGACCTGCCCGGATAATTTCTAGGGAAGTTTCGGCTTTGGGTTCTATGAGCAAGTAGGAGGTCTTAGTAGCAAGTAGGAGGATTTCTGGGACACTCTGGTGTTAGTGGGGGCACATACCTCGCAGGTGTGGTCCACCGTTCAATTCTGGTATGTTTTCCTGTAAAAAAAACGGGAATATTGATAAATTTGTTACAATTGAAAACGAAAAATGGTTGATTTTGTTTGTTTAATTGGATTTTTTACTATTTTTGCATTATCTTAGGTGTATTCCACGCGCTTTTGACTTTTGTTCAATTCGTTGGGAGCGCCCTGACAGGGATGAAGCCCTTTTTTCAGACATCATCAGACATTAAAAACACCAATTAATACATAACCAGAAGGCGGAAGCCTCAAACCGCAAACGATGAAAAAAAGATTACACACTATTTGCATGCTGTTGTTCCTGTTGTGCCTTTGCCCTCAGGCCATGGCACAGAACTTTGAATACGAAGATGAAGAGGAGACCATCATCAATGGATTGACGGAAGACGGACTCGCCCAGAGGTCGCTCACCATCCCCGCCAATGTGACGGTGGTGCGCAATGGTTCGTTCTGGGGCAATACCGTCTTGGAAGAGCTGCATATCGAAGGCAACCCAGACTTCGAGCCCGCCTACGCAGGTGACTTGGGCACCTTGGAGGACGTCAAGAGCACTTTGAAAAAAATCGACATGGGCAGTGCAATGTCGGTAGACCGTATGAAGACACTCCTGTTGAGTTATGGCGTCCGCGACGAGAACGACCCGTTGGGAACCATAGAAATCGGCGCCCTTTCCGACTCCGTCTACTGGGGTGGCGACAACGATCAGTATGCTGACATCAACTTCGTGCTGACAGAGGAGGTGAGCGTCATCCTGCCTGCAGCCATCGTCGGCAACCAGGTTTTCGGCTACGCCAAGGTCTATGGTCGTTTCAACCACACCAACGAGTTGACCACCTTCTGCGGCAAGGCCACGTTCCAGGACGTGGACGACGGTTCCAACTGGCTCTTCTACATCCCCACCGAATTGCGGCCCGCCGACAAGCAGGTGTACATCAAGCGCGTCTGGGTGCTCAAGGCCGGCCGCGGGGTGCTCGTGCACAAGGCGGAGAACTCCTCACCTTATGTCGACGTGCTGCGAGTGAATGCCGACGAGGTAGGCTATGAAGGCATGGAGGAAGACTACGGCAACAACATGCTGGTGGGCGTGGTCGAACCGACGCAGATAGGTGAGACGTCGGGCGACAACAACGAATACACCAACATGATCCTCTACCAAGGGACGTTCCGCCGCACGTCGGGCGGCACCCTCGGCGCCAACCGCGCCTATCTGCGGGTCCTGACCTCCGAACTTCGCAACATTGGTTCAGACGCCAACCTGTCGCTTACCTACGATGATGATTCTCCTGACGCCATCCAGACCGTGCCCGATGTGCAACGGAGCGGAAAAGAAACATGGTTCTCCATCGACGGGCGCAGGCTCCCCGACCGTCCCGTCCAGCCAGGCCTCTACCTCCATGGGGGGAAGGCCGTTGTCGTCCAATAACAACCTCCATGCCGATGAAAACGAAAAAGAGATATGAGCGTCCGCAGGCCGAAGTGGTCTGCATCTCGCCGTTTATGAACTCCTACGACCCGGAAGGAGAGTCCGGGTTGGTGGGCTACAACTCAGACTCCAAACTCGACGCCTCTCTTGGAGAGAGCAACGTGTCTAACTGGGACGATGCCGAGGCAGGCACTGCCAGCAAGTCCTTATGGGATGAATGACCGGAGCAGTCGCCTCTGGCACTTTATGTGAAAAAATAAAACCACAAGCATATGAAAAGACGAATCCTACGTTTTCCACCCCCGCGGACCATGGTCATCTTCACATTGATGGCCGTCCTGCTGTGCTTTTCGACCACCCTTCATGCCGACGACATGAAGAGTTCGAAATACTACACCATGACGAGTTACACCGACCATTTGAATTTCTCGGTGCTCCTCACCGACCTTAACTATTCGAATACTTGGGCGAAAGATGGCTACATCAAGGCCGTCTCCGGCAACCAGACCTACAAGCTGGTGACCGTTTATACCAAGGAGATGTCAAGCGACTACAATGAGAACTACAACGTCTTTGCCAACAATGAGTTGAAAGGTGGTGTGGCCTACCTCTCCAACGCCAATGGAGGAGCTGCTGAATTAGGCTACTCCAATGAGCAATTCTGGGTGTGGAAGGGGTCGGACAACGACCGCACCTATGCCAAGATCGACTACTACTATCCACCGGAGTTGGCCAACAAGACGTGGGAATTCTACTATTATTACAAACACAACAACGGCAGTTGGTATAACATGAAGCTCGGCTCCGCCTATTGCAGCCCCACCATGGGGTTGAAGGGTTTCGGCGCCAACGACTTCTCCATCGAGCGCACCGATGTGCGTAAGATGGAGGTGACGCTGCCCGCCCTGCCCGACGACGTGCCGGTCAAGTTGAAGAACAACCGCAAGCACGTAGGCAAATACTCCTTCACCTTCACCTATCACCTTTACGATGGTGCCACGAAGTTGCAGAAGGAGACGTTTGACTGTGAGACAATGATGGAGAAGACCTACAGTGTCGACATCCCTGCGGAGTTAGCCAATTTCAAGAGCGTCGACATCAGTGCCGACGTCCAGGACGCACTCTATTGCACCGGGAGCGGCACCTATTTCTGGAACAACAACTCCAACGTCACGAGAAGCAATAATTTCCCCTCCGTGCCACAGCCGGAAAACCTCAATGCGGAATACCTGCAGTTCGACCGCAAGGTGGACCTGGCTTGGCAAGCCTTCCACGACTACGGCAGCGGATACCAATACATCGAGGCCACCGTGCCATACGTCTATCGCCTGGAGACCGACCGCAACGGCCAGAAGGTCTCGGGTGAGAATTGGAAACAAATCGCCAAACGTCCCAACGTCGGGACGACGCAGGCTCAGACCTTCGCCGACAACAGTGCCGACCCCAACAAATATTACAGATACCTCATCCTCAACATCCCCAAGTCATGGGCCGGAGCGGGCATCATCACCGACAAAGAACTTGAAAGTCCCTCTGACTACATCATAGCGATGCTTGGGCACGTGGAGTCGGGTGTCGTCGACACCCATCCTGCCATGGACATCTACGACCTGGAGCAAGACATGAAGGTGGAAGACAAGGTGGTGCTCAATTGGAAATACTCCCGTGTGCCGGTGAGCAGCAATACCGTGAGGTTCCAACTGCTGAGACGTGTCACGGGTACGAGCAACTGGGGCGAACTCGCCACCGTGCAGGGAGAGGCCAACCCCGCCTCGGGAACGAAGTTGTCCTACACCGACAAGACCATCGCCAGCAACAGGGTGAGATACGACTACAAGGTGCGGCTCTCCATCAACGACGATGCGAACATCTTTGAGAGCGACGTGCTCACCGCCGGCGTCGTCGCCGGGTCCACCGTCACCGCCCTCGACGCCACCAAAGGCCAGCATTCAGACCTGGTGCGCGTCACATGGAAGGTGAAGCAGGTGGGAACGGCCGACACCAATTTCGAACTCTACCGCCGCTATGTGAACAGCGGCAGCGAGTATATGAAAATCTATGCCACCTGCGGCGCCGACGATAGTTACACCTATGAGGACAACACCGCTCAGCCCGGCTACTACTATGAATACAAGATAGAGGCTTATGCCGGCGACAAGGACTCCTACGACGACACGTCATATCAGAACGCGCTCACCGCCATCGGCTTCTGCCAATCCACAGGCGTCATCTCCGGGCGTGTCACCTTCGGTTCGGCAGGCACGTCGGTGGAGGACGTGCGCCTCACCCTGCGCGGAAGCGACACCGGCGAGGGAGGCGACATGCAGCAGTTCTCACAGCGTGTGAACGGTGCCTCCACGGGCATCCAGTGGGTGGCCGACTCGGCGGAAGTGGCCAAGCTCTTCTGTGAAAAAGACTACACTGTGCAACTGTTTGTCAGGCCTGACGAGAACCTTTCCGAAGGCGCCGTCATCGCCGAGATACCCGACTTCGGCCGCCTGCGCCTGGGCAGCAAGGTTGATGATGGATACAAGCTCTATGTGGAGAAATTCTCCGACCCTTCCATGACGGAAATGACATTCACCGATTTTTGGAGGACGGAAGGGGTCATCATCGATGTGCGAGCCGAGGAAAAAGGTGAGCCAAATTACTATTGCGACCTCTATGACACCTATGTCTATACTACTGAAGAAGAAGTCCAAGCCAAGCGTGATGAAATAAGGGCAAGATTGGATAGCATCTCAAACAACAGCCGTCATAACGGCGCTTGGATTCCCGACATCTATGGGAAAACTGACTATTACATGTCCTTGATTCACATCATCCAGCCCCTTGAAGAACCCATATCGCTGAAAACAATGACGTGGAAGGGCAAGACGTTTGACTCAGGACTCACCATTCCTTCCAATGTCTATTCTTTGGTAACACTGCAAAACAGTGAAGGTGCAGCAGTGGTTTCCGTTGGAGACAGCACGGCAGCCGTCGTATTGCAGTCTCCCCTTTCGACAAAAGACTATACCTCAATCGTCGGCGGAGAACTCGACCCCAAATATCATATCTTTGAAAACAGGTGTCTCTATACGGTCGACGGGGTGAACGTTGCCGCCTTGATGGCTTTTTACTCAAATACGCCAGTTCGTACATATTGCTTCCCCACCACGGGTACTGCATTCGACTATTCCACCAACCATATGGTCAATCATTTCTCCGTGGGTGGAGCAACCGGTATGGAAGACGCCGAGGCCTTCCGTGGCAACCTCTGCGAGGTGCGCGTGTGGGACCACGTCCTCACCGACAAGGAGCGTGCCAACACCAACGACCGCATCCTCAGCGGCAACGAGCCAGGCTTGAAACTCTACTGGCCGATGAGCGAGGGCATCGACCGCCTGGTGGTCGACGCCTCACTCACCAACGACGTGCTCAACGGCCGCCATGGCACTGTGGGCTCCAACATCAAGTCGTCGACCATCGTGCCTTCCGACAACACCCTCTCGCGCTACGCCGTCACCAACAGCAATGGCGAGTACACCTTGCGAGGCATACCTTTCATCGGTTCGGGCAGCACCTACACGCTCACCCCGACGAAGAGCATCCATGTCTTCTCACCCACCTCGCGCAACGGCTTCGTCAGCGGAGGAAGCCTGACACTCAACAATTACGACTTCACCGACCAATCGTCGTTCACCGTCCGTGGCAAGGTGACTTACAAGGACACCAGCATCCCCGCCGATAGCATCATGTTCAAGGTCGACGGCGCCATAGCACTGAAGGGCAACACCCATGTGATGACCGACATGAACGGCAATTATGAACTCAGCGTGCCCATCGGCAGCCACAGCATCGAGGCCTACAAGGAAGGCCACGTCTTCAGCCGCTTCCCCAGCGACGGAGCCACATATCCCTTCTACCAGGATGAGATCATCAACTTCTTCGACTCCACGCTCGTCAATGTCACCGGGCGCATCAATGGCGGATTCAGCGACAAGGATGCGCCACTCGGCTTCCGCAAGAGTGTCAACCGCCTGGGCAAGGCCACGCTGAAACTCAGTCTGGGGAAGGAGTCGCAGGCCTCGTTCAACTACATCATCGACAAGGATGGAAACGGGGAGTTCGGCAAGACGCCCATCCCCGTGAAGAGCGCCACCAGCAACATCCAAAGCACGGCCTACCGCGCCGGTGGCTCACTCGACGACACATACTATGTATACATCAAGACCGACTCCCTCACGGGAGAGTTCTCCGCCATGCTGCCGCCTTTGAGATACGTGGTCAACAGCATCACCTTCGATGGCGGCAACGACTACGACAACGAGCCGGTGTTCAAGGATAACCTGCCTGTCATCGATGCCACCAACACCATCCCGGAAAAGATGATGTGCGACTCCTTGCAGGAAGAGCACGCCAACCAGCAATACTACTACTATTCGGCCAAGCTCATCCGGCAGTTGCGCACCGAGCCCACCATCACCGTCACACAGAATGGCATGGAAAACGGTGCGTTCGGCGAGCGCAGCATTTCCGTGCGCGACGACATCTCAAGGGAACCGGAAGACGTGCCCGTGCTCAACATCACCCCGACAGGCTACCAATACCTCTATGGGTATCCCATCTTCCAACAGGGCAAGCCCTATGAGTTCACCATCACCGTCGACGAGCAATACAAGAATCTCGACACGGAGGAGATGCACAAGGAAGTGCCGCAAGACGCTGTGGTAAGCATCACCAACGAAGCAAGCACCTCTGCCGCCACCATCGTGGCACAGGTGTCGCAGGTGGACGGCAAGGAACTGCAGCCGGGAGACGTCTTCGACGTGGATAACATCGACGTGCTGTCCGACGAGGAGGGCAAGGTGGCCTATGGGTGGATCGCCGGCTTCCCCAACCTCGCCCAAGGCTACCTGCGCAACCTCACCATCAGCGTCAACGTCAACGGGCGCACCACGATGTGGCATGCCCCCGACTCCCACACCGACGCCCTTGACATGGTGGTGACGGGAGGCATCACCACGGGAAACAACTTCGTCACCGGTGCCCCCGACCACATTGACATGATCCTCAGACGCCCCCCGGGAAGCAGTGCTTATGCACAATGGAGCAACGACTCCGTGTATGTGAGGACGAAGACCGTCACCACCACGTCGTCTTACTCCATAGGTGGAGGAACCGACATCACCTTTGTCCCGACGATAGAATATGACTTGTTGGAGGCAACCGTCTTCAAGAAGAACAAGAACCGCGTCATCGCCTGGGACAACAAAGAGCGTCGCAACAATGTTTACGACGATATCTACATAGAGAAGGAACAGAACACCTATTCGGTGTCCACCGCGATAAAGACGCCGACAGGCAAGAAATATGTCCAAAACAATGGCGACACCTATATCGGCCGGGCTTCCAATCTCTTGTTTGGCAAGGGACGGTATGTGGGACTCCTCAAGCAGGACGACGGCACCTACAAGCTGGGAGACAAGACAAGCTTGTGCACCAGTCTCTCGTTCAAGACCACTTTCGTGCTCCCGCAGCAGTATGTCATCGAAACACTCATACCCAACTGGAAGGCCATCATCAAAAGCCGTCTGAAATGGGTGCCGGCACTTACCGACGATTATTGCAAGACGGTGGAGGGAGAGGTGATTTATTACACCACCCTGAAAGAGGGAGACTATGGCTATGGCACTGCCAACAGCGACTCCACCGTATGGAGCAAGGAACAATATGCTGCCGCCGGTGGCCACCCGTCCTATTGGAGGGTCGACGGCATCAAGCACACCGACAGCGAGGAGGTCACCGACTCAGTGGAGTGGGCCAACCAGCAGATCAACGCCTGGGTGCAAAAAATCCGCGAGAACGAGAAGGACAAGCTCACGGCCTTCGACGACGAAGCCTCCTACAAGATAGGTAATTTCAGCATCGCCTCCGGAACGTCTGTCAGCCAGACCACCAAGGAGACGATAGCCATCACCGAGGACTTGGAGCACACCAAAACCTCGTATAACATCACCAGCGATACGAGGATTGGCGCGACATTCAACGATGTAGGCGTTATCGGCATATTGAACTATTCCACTACCACCAACACTGAAACAGTATTGACAGAAAGCATCACGGAGACCCGGGGCACCACGTGGCAAATCAGCGATGCCTCGCCCTTCACCGCCTTGTCGGTGGATGTCTTCCAGTCGCCATTCGGATATGGACCCATCTTCCGCACCCGAGGCGGCCAGACCTGCAATCCGTATGAAGGCGCCACCTACACGAAGTATTACCAAAAGGACACGGAACTCGACAAGGCCACCATGCGCGTGGAGAATCCCAAGCTCAGTGTCGATGGAGCAGCCGAACTGTCTGATGTCCCCACCGGTACGAAGGCGGTGTTCAAGTTGCAATTGACCAATGAGAGTGAAACCAACACCACCTGCAACTATGTGTTGGAAGTGTTGGAAGGTTCCAATCCCAATGGAGCCATCCTCACCATAGACGGCCAGCCCATCGGCAACGGCAAGACAGGGCGCACCGTGCGTCTTGGCGGCAGGGAGACCATCTATAAGACCCTTTATGTGGAGCAGTCCTCCACCAGCATCATCGACTACGAGGACATACGCTTGGTGCTGCGCTCGGTGGACGACGTGACCACACAGAGCGACCCCGTGGTGCTCAAGGTGCATTTCGTGCCATCCTCTGCCACCGTGGACATCAGCGTCGACAACACGGTGCTGAACATGAAATCCTATGAATTGAACAAGGGTGTCATCGTTACTGTCACCAACCTCAACAGGCAAGACCCAGGGCTCGAGGGCTTGCGCTTGCAATACCGCAGGAAGGGGCTCGACACCTGGTCGCTCGCCAAGGAATGGAAGGTGAACCCGGGAGCCGGCGAGACAAGGTTGCCCGATGGCAAGTTCTTCACCGAGAAGGTCAGCTTCCTCGACGACGGCGTGTATGAGTTGCGCGGGCAGACCTTCGGCTACTATGGCTCGGAAGGCTCCACCGAGGTGACCTATGCCACCGACATCATCGAGGTGACCCAGGACTTGCGCGGACCGAAGATACTTGGCAACCCCTATCCCGAGTGGGGAGAGTTGTCGTATGACATTCGCAACCAGATGCATGTGCGCTTCAATGAGACCATCAACACCAACGCATTGAGCAAGACGGAAAACTTCCGCATCGTGGGCAACATCAACAACGCCGTCACCGATGCCAAGGTGCCCGACGTGGCACTGCAGCTCAACGGCGACGAAATCACCACGCAGTCCACCTACCAGACGGGCGACAGCGACCTCGCCGTGGAAGGCTGGTTCTATCGTCAAAGCGACGGCTCCGTCTTCAGCTTGGGAACGGAAGACAACATGTTGGAACTGTCCACCAGGGATGGTGGCAAGATCACCGCCCGGATAGGCGAGCGAGAGCATGTCTTCGAGTCGGATTCCATTCTGCCGGCCAACATCTGGAACTACATCGCCATGAGTCTGCAGGCCGACCCGGAACACCAAGGGCAGAGCCTCATGAGCGCCATCTACATCAATGCCGACATGACAACCCCCGTCTACATCGTGAAAGACCAGCCCGTCGTGGTGTCGCCGGGAGAGGGAAAGCTGCAAGTCGGCGGCAATGGCATGAAAGGCATGATGCGCGACCTCGCCATCTGGAATGTCAAGAAGACCGTCCTGCAGATGTATCAGGAGCGCAATGAGTTGAAAGCCAACTACACTCCGGGGCTCATCGGTTACTGGCGCATGGACGAAGGGCACGGCACGACACTTGTCGACAGGGTGCGTTCGTGCAACATGGTCATGCCGACGGAGAGTTGGTATATCAACAACAGGAACCTCGCCACCCATCTCGATGGCTCGATGGCCATGGACATCGATGTGTCCACCTTTATGCCAAGGCCAACAGACAACTTCGCCGTGGAATTGTGGTTCCGTGCCGAAAAGGGTAGTGCCGATGGAGAACTGCTGGACCTTGCCAACGGCATGTCTGTGAGGTTCAGACAAGACGATTTGATGTTAATAAAGACCACCTATTCAGATGTGGGAGTAATGAATGAAGGAATAGATTTGAGCGACGTCAACTACAAAGACAACCAATGGCACCACTTCGCAATGAACGTGCGCCGTGGAGCCAACGCCATCTTCTATATCGACGGACAGGCTGTCAAGACGATTCCTGAAACCGAGATTCCCGTGCCTAATTCGCAATATTTCAGCATAGGAGACAGATTCAAAGGCGACATCGACGAAATACGCATCTGGAATGGCGCATTGACAGGCAACCTTATTGCCGACCGTCGTTACGAACGTCTTAACAGCTCATATGTCGGACTGATCGGATACTTCCCCATGGAGAGGATACACCGCGACGAGAGCGGGCATGTGACCACCAGCTACACGATGGAAAACCTTGGAGACACCACGGTGGTCAGGTTGGAAATCATCAATGCCGACGGCTTCACCCAAGCCACCAACGCACCGGCGTTGCTGCCAGGGTCGCAAAGGTTGACATTGGATGAAAACGAGTTCTACTACGTTGCTTCAGACGAAGAGATTTACTTCTCGTTCCCCGACAACATGCTGCCACGCATGGACGGCAACGAGTTCACCGTCGTCGTTACCAACGTCAAGGACCTCCATGGCAACAATTCCGAGCTCATCGCGTGGAAGGTCAAGGCCGACTTCGCCCTCTTGAATTGGGCGAACAGCGACGTCATAGACATCGTTTACGACAGGATGGCTCCTATGGAAATAGAGCAAAACTTGTACAACCTGTCCTCTTCGTCGCAGTCTTACGAAATATTGAACCTGCCGACATGGCTTACCGTTCAAAATCCGGTAGGCATATGTTCCAGCAGCGTGTACTACCCCATCAAGTTCACCCTGCATCCATCGGCTCCCATCGGCACGCACACCCTGTTCACCTACGTCTCCGACTGCAATGGCATCAAGCGCAGCCTATGCTGGAGAATCACGGTGAAGGGCGACGAGCCCAACTGGTCGGTCACTCCTTCACTGTATGAGAGCAGCATGGCCATGGTGGGACAGCTCTATGTGGCAGACAAGATTTGCGAGAACCCGCTGTCCAAGATTGCCGCCTTCGACGACCTTGGCACGTGCCGGGGAGTCGCCCATCCGGAATACATGGACACGCGCGACGCTTACTACCTGAACATGTATGTCTATGGCAACTCCGATTCCAAATACAACAAACTCACCTTCAAGTTGTATGACGCTTCCACCGGCATCACCTACCCGATGGTGCATGTCATGAAGCCAGACAGAACGGTTGTCGACACGTTGGATTTCGCCTCAGACGCCTTGCTTGGCACTTACGACAACCCCTTCATCTTCAAGGCTGCCGAGGAGGTGCAGCAGATGGTGCAACTGCCGCGTGAATGGTCGTGGAGGTCCATCTATGTGCAGCCGCAGTCGACGGCCATCGCCGATGTCTTGCCCAAGGACCCGAACCTCTTGAAGCAATTCAAGAACATCAAGGGGCAGCTTGAGTTCTCTTCCGTGGACAAGAATGGAAACATCACCGGCGAGGTGACCGACATCCTGCCAGGGAAGATGTACAAGATGCAGTTGGCCAGTTCGCTCAACTTCATCGTCATCGGCACACTCATCGACGTGACCACCCATCCCCAGGTCATGCACCATGGGTACAACTGGATAGGCACCATCTCCTCGGAAGTGATGTCGCCCGCAGAAGCCTTCGCCGACCTCAACCCGGAGAAGAACGACATGGTGAAGAACCGCTCGCAAGTCGCCTTGTACAAGGGCGACGGCATCTGGGAAGGCACCTTGCAAAGCATCGTCCCGGGCGAGGGTTACATCTACCTCTCGAATGCAAAGGTGGACAAGACCTTCCATTACCCGAAGCTGGGAACCCAGACGACATTGCTTACTGTGCAGGCTCCGAGAAAGGCTCCCGCCGTGTATTTCATGCCCGTCGACCCATACACCTTCCCCGACAACATGAACGTGATTGCCGTGGTGCAGCGTGACGGGCAGCGCCTGTCAGACGCAGAGGTGGCGGCCTTCGTCAACGGCGAGTGCCGTGGAGCCATCCGCGCCAACGAGGGTAGCGAATACTACTTCCTCACCGTCATGGGCTCTTCGAGCGACGACCAGGGCCGTGTGGTGGAACTGCGCGTCTTCGTCGACGGCACGGAATACACCGTCGACAGCAAGAACACGTTCGTCAACGACAACGTCCTTGGCGACCTCGACAATCCCTACGTGCTCGACCTCGACGAGGCCACCGGCGTGAAGGTGCTCTACAGCGGTGACGACCTCGACGACGAGGGCTGGTACACCCTGCAAGGCTATAAACTGAAGAAACGACCCTCCATGCAAGGAGTGTACATCCACAAGGGCGTAAAGGTCGTGATCAAATAAATGCTCCATAACCATCAAGATGCAATGATTATGAAAAAGAATATTATGACATACCATGCGAGAATGGCATTCTCATGCTTGTTGTTGATGCTGATGGCTGTTCCATTGCAGCTGCGTGCCGACGACATGAAGGAAGCGAAGAACTTCTGGATGAACAGCCATTCCAACTATATGACGTTCACCGTCCTCGTGACCGACCTGCATGCCGTAAACACATGGGCAAAGGATGGCTACATCAAAGCCTATGACAACCCGAACCGGTCGGGAACGCCCATCACCCTGTTGCGTGTCTATACGAAAGACATGGACAATGATGAAGAACCGTTGTGGGAGGTGTTTGCGAAGAACATGGTCAGGGGTTCCAAGGCTTTCATGCAGAACACCGTACCCATGGGCGATGCCGACCCCCAGGGTGCATTGAAACTCGACGAGACCACCTTCTACGTCAACAAAGGCAGTGGAGCCAACGACACCTACGTCATCATCGACTATTATTACTCGCCTGAACTGGCAGGCAAGACCTGGTATTTCTATTATGAATACGAGCACAACTCCAGCGGCCACAAGGTGATGAGCCTGGGGTCGAACTATTGTTCGGAAACGGTGGACTGCTCCCATTTCGATGCGATGGACTACTCGCTCAAGCGCTCCAACCTGAACACCATCGAGGTGAAGCTTCCCGCCATGCCCAACGACATCGACCAGAAGCTGCAGGATGTGCGCAAGCACGTGGGGCACTACGACCTTGCCATCAACTACACGCTCTTCGATGGAACCGTCAAGACACAGACGGAGGCTTTCGACTGCCAGACGCAGGCTGCCACGACGGCAAACATCACCATACCCTCCGAGGCACGCAATTTCAAGACCATAGACATCACGTTGGCGGTGCGCGAAGCCTTGGAGGCTGATGGAGGAGCATGCTTCTGGGACGAGCGAAAGACATTGGACCTGAAGAACGTCTTCCCCCATGACCCGCAACCCAGCAAGCTGGGAGCCGACTTCCTTCAGTTCGACAACAAGGTGGACCTCACTTGGAACGCCTTCACATTCGTGGAGGGACTCGAATACATCAAGACCGCCTATCCCTACGTCTACAGGATAGAAACCGACCAGTATGGCACACCCAAGTCGGGGCAGTCGTGGACCAAGCGAGACCAGCTGTCATCCGTCGGCGACACGCAGCACAGGAGCTACACCGACCAAAACGTGGCTGCCGATGGCAAATACTACAAATATTTGATCATGAACGTGCCGAAAGATTGGGAGAACCAGGAAGGGCTCAATTACCAAGCCCTCCAAAGTCCGTCGGAGGAGACCATCAACTCCTTGGGACACGTCTTCTCCAATGTCGTCTCCGCCGGTGCGCATGTCAGCATCTACAATTTGAAGCAGGATGTTACTGTCAAGGACAAGGTGAGGCTCACGTGGGAGTATTCCCGCGTGCCCGGATCTTCCAGTTCCGTCTCGTTCGAGATGTGGCGTTGCATCTCCGGCACGTCCAATTGGGAAACCTACGCCACGGGCATCATGGGCGAGGCCAACCCCAAGGCGGGCTATACCCTTGCCTTTGTCGACGCCGACCTGCCCAGCAGGGAGGAGACCTTCGACTACAAGGTGGTGCTCAAACTCAATGGTGGGAAAGACCAGTTTGAAAGCAACGTCGTGACAGCAGGACTGCTCTCCGGCACCACCGTCACCGAACTCACCGCCACCAAGGGCGTGCACGAAAAGGTGGTGCGCGTGGCATGGAAGGCCAACCAGGTGGGTACGGCAAACAGCAACTTCGAACTCTCCCGCCGCTATGCCGGCACCAACGACGAGTTCCTCACCATCTACAACACCAGCGGCACCAGTGACAGCTACACCTATGAGGACAACTCTGTGCAGCCGGGACGTTACTACGAGTATCAGGTGAAGGTCTTTTCCGGAGAGAAGGAGCGTTATGACGAGAACAACTTCCAAAACATGCTTTTCGACACCGGTTTCTGCCAAGCCAGGGGCGTCATCACCGGGCGCGTCACCTTCGGCACCAGCGACACCGCAGTGGACGGCGTGCGGCTCACGCTCCGCTCCAGCGACGAGGGGTCGGACAACCAAGTCACCAATTACTCGCAACGTGTCAACGGTGTCTCCACCGGCATCGCATGGGATGCTGATTCGGCTGACATCGCCACGGTGTTTGGTGATGACAAGGACTATACCATTCAGATGTTCTTGCGTCCTGATTCCAGTCTGGCACAGGGAGCCGTCATTGGCGAGATTCCCGGTTTTGGCAGGATCAAAACCGGTGGATATGCCAATGGGCATTATGACATCCTCCTTGAAGAACGTAAGAATTACCACGATACGTACACCTACAACTATGTGAACCATTGGAGACATATATTGTATTGGGCGGATGAAAACAAACCTACGGGCGAACTCGATGGAGAGACTTGCTATAAACACGATCAAATGGAGCAGGTAGTCAGCCAATGGAAGGCCGAAGGTTATGAGCGCATAGGCAGGGAAGGCACCCACCAGATATATGGCAACGGGGCTTTCATCGGCCTTTACTTGAAGAAGGAGGCGCTCTCCGAACCGATAGTGGTGGGAGAAAGTGTGAGCAAGACCAGTCTTTTCCAATCGAATGTGTCCATCCCGACCAATGTGTTCTCGCTGTTGTCGTTGCAATCCAGTAAAGGCGAAATCGGCATCAGGGTCAACGACAGTATTTCCAATGACTTCACACTCATATCGGAAGATGAGAAAACCGAGGAAATGGGTGATTTGGGAGATTACCAAGTCATCAGCGGCTTCCTGGTGACATTCGACGGCTATTACAATACGTTTTTCGACACATATCCTCTTGTCATCAAGAACAGTAGTGTTGGCGAGGGAATACATCAGACAACATCATTGCAACATGTCATGACCCCGTTCTCGGTGGGTGGTGCGGCAGGCATCGACGACCAAGAAGCCTTCAGGGGCAATGTCACCGAAGTGCGCGTCTGGGATCATTTGCTCACCGACAAGGAACGCGCCACCAACGACGACCGCATGCTGGGCGGACGCGAGACGGGCTTGATGCTCTACTGGCCGATGGACGAAGGCATCGACCGCCTGGTATACGACGCCTCCTATGCCAACGACCTGCCCAACGGGCGCCATGCCGTCGTAGGATCCAACATCAACGTATCGACCATCGTGCCTTCCGACATCCAACTCTCACGATATGCCGTGACCAGCAACAGCGGGGAGTATACGTTGAGAGGCATTCCCTTCATCGGCTCGGGAAGCACCTATACCATCACTCCCACGAAGAGCATCCACGAGTTTGCGCCAACCTCGCGAAACGGCTTCATCAGCGCCTCCAACCTGACGCTCAACAACTACAACTTCACCGACGAGTCTTCGTTTGTCGTGCGGGGAAAGGTGACCTATCTCAACACCAACATCCCCGTCGACAGCATCACCTTCAAGGTGGACGGCTCATTGGCAGAGGCGAAGAAAGGCTCCGTCATGACCGACTCGAAAGGCGAGTATGAAATCAACGTGCCGATAGGAAGCCACAGCATAGAAGCCTACAAGGAGGGACACAAGATCAACACCTTCCCGGCAGACGGCACGACCTATGACTTCCGTGAGTCGATGGTGGTGAACTTCACCGACTCCACTCTGGTCAATGTCACCGGACGTATCAATGGCGGCTTCACCGACAAGGATGCGCCCTTGGGCTTCCACAAGAGTACCAACCGCCTGGGCAAGGCCGTGGTGACACTGAGCATCGGCCGTGAGGCGATGAGCTCGTTCAACTATGTCATCGACGCCCATGGCGACGGCCGCTTCGGTACAGAGCCGATACCCGTTGCCAGTGCCACCGACAGCATACAGAGCCATGCCGTGCGTGCCGGAGGCACCCAGGACGAGACACGCTTCATCCACATCATCACCGACCCTCAGACGGGAGAGTTCTCCGCCATGCTTCCTCCCTTGAAATACAAGGTGGAGCGCATCACGTTTGAGAGCGGCAAGGATTACGACAACGAGCCGGTGTTCAAGCAAAACCTGCCCGTCATCGACGCCACCAACACCACGCTGACCAATATGAAAGAAGACTCTTTGGTCATAGAGACGGGAGAGGTGAGGCGCTATCCCTATACCGCCAAATTCGTCAGGCAGTTGCGCAACATCCCGACCATCGATGTCGCCCAAGGCGACATGACCCATGGAGGATTTGGAGCCAAGTCCGTCAAAGTGACGCTTGACAATGGCGACAAGGTGGACGTGGCGGTGATGAAAGAGGATGATAACGGCCCAACCTACTTCTACGGTCATCCCTTCTTCGAGCAGCAATCCAACTATACTTTTGACATCCATGTGGCGGAGAAGTACAAGAACCTTGACACCAAGGAGGTCTTCGAGGAGATACCCGAAGATGCCGTCGTGAGCATCATGAACAATGCCAGCCTCTCCACATTGGTCATCGGCAAGGAGGCCGTCGTCGATGGTAAGACCATGACGCCCGGGCAGGTCTATGACGTGCCCAACATCCAAGTGAAACCCGACAAGAAAGGACAGGTGAAATACACCTGGACGGCAGGGTGGCCCAACCTGGCCGAAGGCTTCCTGCGCAACCTGAGCATCGGCGTGAAGGTGGACGGCAGGACGACGATGTGGCAGGCTCCCAACTCCGCCACCGACGCCCTCGACCTCGTCGTGCTGGGCGGCATACCCACCGGCTCCAATTTCATCACACAAGCGCCAGACCACGTGGACATGGTCATAAGAAGACCACCGGGAAACACATCTTCGGCCACGCTGACAACAGACACCATACACAACTATTACCATTTGGAAAGTTCGTATGATGGAAAAGGTACTTTCGGAGGAGCCTTTGTCAATCTGGCTCCCTCCTACAAGGTTGCTTCCGGCCCCATCGCCTTCCTGATCGGCACCTCCTTCCGTCCGTATCTCGAAGAAACCTTCAAGGCCAATGCTTACAATGAGGAGGACGAAAAGGAGGACTCCACATACACCTACACGATCAGCACGACGATGAAGACACCGTCGGGAAACCTCTATACCCAGAACAACGGCGACACCTACATCGGACGAGGGACGAACATCCTTTTCAGCAAGGGAATGACCGTGGGATTGTTCCGGCAGCCCGACGGGTCCTACAAACTCGACACCAAGGAGTCGCTATGTTTCTCCAACCAGTTCTCCACCGTTTTCGCATTCCCGCAACAGTATATCGAAGAGGTGCAGATTCCCAATTGGGAAAAGAGAAGGGAAAGCCTGCTGACCGAAGTGGAAGGCGACCTTAGTGACGATAATGTATGCCCTGCCGTCCCAGGAAAGGTGATGTACTACACCACCTTGAAGAAAGGCGACCCAAGGCGTGGCACAAAGAACATAGACGACTGCTGGACCAAGGAAGAGTATGAAGCTGCAGGTGGATACCCGTCCTACCGCATGGTGTCGGGGCTCTCGGCCGATAACAACGACCTCACCGACAGCATACAGTGGTGCAACAACCAAATCCTGGTTTGGAAGAAGCACATCGAAGAAAACGAAAGGGAGAAACTCGATGTCTTCGCTCAAGACTCTTGCCTTATCGGCAACTACAGCATCGCAAGCGGAACATCGGTCACCCAAACCGTAAAGAACAGCGGCTTGGTCGATTTCGACAACTACACCTACAAGAAATCCTATAACGTCACTCTTGAGTTCCACCCCTTGGGAAACCTATGGAACAACCTCGGCGGGTACACCATTCTCGGATGGAGCTGGAAGTGGGGTTCCACAAATACCACCACCTCAAGCAGGACGGAAGGCTCGCAGTTCAGCTGGACACTCAGCGACTCTGAACCCACGACGGCACTGTCGGTGAACGTCTATAAGTCGAACACGGGATGGGGTCCCATCTTCCGCACCTTGGGAGGACAGACCAGCAATCCCTACGAGGGTGCCACCTATACGAAGTACTACCAGAAGGGCACCGAACTCGACAAGGCCACCATGCGAGTGGAGAATCCCGTGCTCACCGTAGATGGCGCCAACACCGTCAGCGACGTGCCCACGGGAGGAAAGGCGAAGTTCATACTGTGCCTGACCAACGACAATGACGTGAACGCGACGGCGACCTATGTGCTCGAAGTATTGGAGAACAGCAACCCCAACGGCGCCAAACTGACCATCGACGGCGATGTCCTCTCGAAAGGCGATGGGGGAAGGGTGGTCAAACTCAAGTCGGGGGAGACAGTCAGGAAGACCTTGTATGTGGAGCAAGGCAGCAGAGACATCATCGACTATGAGAACATAGGGCTCGTGCTGCGCTCAAAGAATACCTATTCCACCCAGAGCGACCCTGTCTTCCTGAACGTGCATTTCGTGCCGGCATCCGCACTTGTGGAGATGAGTGTCGACCACACTGTCCTGAACAAGGAATTGTACAAGCAAAACAAAGGATTCATCGTCACCTTGACCAACCTTGACAGGCAGGACAAGGGATTGGAGGGAGTGCGCATACAGTACCGTAGGAAAGGCTTGGACGCATGGATTCTCGCCAAGGAGTGGAAGACAGACCCCAAAGCCGGCGAGGACCCCATACCGGAAGGCGAGAGCTTCCCATGGCCCGTATCCATGCCCGACAACGGCATCTATGAAATGAGAGCCCAAACCTGGGGCGAATACGGTTCCGGCGAGGTGACCTACGAGACCGACATCGTGGAGGTCATACAAGACCTGAACGGACCGCAAATCCTCGGCCAGCCTTATCCCGACAGTGGCTCGTTGTCGTATGTCATGCACAACGACATGCATGTCCGTTTCAACGAGGACATCAACGGCAACGCATTGAGCAAGTCGGACAACTTCCGCATCGACGGCAACCTGAACAATGTGGTGAACACCAAGACTCGAGACGACGTGGCCTTGCAGTTGAATGGCGACGAGTTCTCCACGCAGGCGACCTTCGACATGAACGAGAACCATATTGCCATGGAGGCCTGGGTCTATCTGCAGAAGGATGGCACCATCATCAGCATAGGAACGGAGAACAACGAATTCGCAATCCTGACCCACGATGGTGGAAAACTGGCTTTGCAAGCCGGACCCAATTCCAACGTCCTTGAACTGGATAATATCCTTCCTGCGAACATTTGGAATTACATCGCCATCAGTTACGACCGTGAGGAAGGAGAGGCAACGGGATTGTTCAATGGCCTTTTCATCAACGCGGGCATCGACTACCCGTACTTCTTTGCCTCGAATGTACCCGTACCCGCCATGAGTGGAGCAGGAAAACTCCATGTCGGAGGAGACGGCATGGTGGGAAGGATGCACGACCTGGCCATCTGGAACATCCAGAAATCGGTGCATAACCTTTATGCCGCAAACAGGGAGACGAAGGCCAGCTTCACCCCCGGACTCATGGGCCATTGGAAAATGGATGAAGGACACGGCACAACCGTCGTGGACCGCGTTCGTTCGCGTGACATGGTGTTGCCGGCAGAGAGTTGGTATATCAACAACCGCAACCTTGCAGCCCACCTGGAAAACGGCGAACCACTCCAAATCGACATCGCAGCGTTCGCACCCCGCAACACAGACAACTACGCATTGGAGTTCTGGTTCCGTGGCAATAATGTCGAATCCAACACGAGTGCCACCTTGCTGCAAGTCAACAACCGACTACGCCTGGGCTATGAATACGGTGTGATGACCCTCACCACCTTCGAGGACCCGGGAATGGGCGAGGTGAACAGCAAACCGAAAGAGACTTTCCTGCTGACGGAAACCAACTACAACGACAACCAATGGCACCATCTGGCACTCAACGTGAGAAGGGGCACCAGCGCCATCGTCTACATTGACGGCAGGGATGTGAAAACCATGCCGGAAGACCATGTGCCGGCCATCGACGGAAGCAGGCTGCTTGTCGGAGAAGGCTTCACAGGCGACATCGACGAGCTGAGAGTGTGGAGTGCGGTGCTCACGGGTGAAATGATTGCCGACAGGCAATACGAGCGCCTCGACAGCACTTACGCCGGACTGATAGGATACTTCCCCATGGAGAGCATCCATAGGGACGAGAATGGCAATGTCGTTGCGGATTTCTCAACGGAGAACTTCGGCGACAACTCACAACTCAACAATCTTAGGATGGTGAATGGCGAACTGTTGAGCAAGGCTGCCAGCGCACCGGCGCTGCTGCCAGGTTCGCGCCTCATGCGTTTGGATGACTCTGATTTCGACTTCACCGTCTCCGACCGCGATATCTACTTCACCTTCCACGATGACGTGCTTGCAAGAATGGACGGCAACGAGTTCACCGTGACCATCAGCAACATCCAGGACAAACACGGCAACATCTCCGACCCCATCGTGTGGAAGTTCAATGCCGATTTCTCCATCATCGAATGGGGCAACACCACCACTGTCTCTGTTGTCAAGGATCGTGCAGAAACCAAGACCATCCAAATCCCACTCTTCAAATTCAATACAGGATCTGAGGATTATGAGATAATGAACTTGCCCACATGGATCACGACGGAGAATAAAATCGGCATCATGAAGGATTACGTGCTTGATCTTGAGTTCACCATCCTGCCATCGGCCCCCATGGGCATACACCCCGTCTATCTCTACGTCGGCGACAGATTGGGCATCACAAGGGTGATGAAGATGGAAGTCATCGTGACGGGCGACGACCCGAACTGGGCTGTCGACCCCAACCTCTACGAGAGCAACATGATCGTCATCGGCCAGCTCTACACGGGTGACAAGGTGTGCGAGTATGAACGCTCCTACATCGCCGCCTTCGACCACATGGGCGAATGCCGTGGAGTCGCTCATCCTGAATATGTGGCATCGCGCGACGCCTACTATCTGAACATGAACATCTACGGTGCCTCAAGCACGGAAATCAGCACGGGCAAGCGCAGGCTCACCTTCAAGATGTATGATGCGGAGAAGGGTGTCATCTGCCCGCTCGTGCAACTCACCATGCCCGACGGCACGGTGGCCGACACCTTGGGCTACTCCCATGAGTCGCTCTATGGCACCTATGACCAGCCGGTGCTCTTCAAGGCGCTGGAGGCCGTGGAGCAGTTGGCCAAGCTGGAGCGCGGGTGGAACTGGAAGTCGTTCTATGTCCAGACACCAAGCACCGCCATCGGCGACGTGATGCCGAAGGAGGCCTCCAACGTCAACAACATCCAATTCGTGAAGAGCCAAGACTCCTTCTGTACGACGAAGAGTGGCGCCTTCATCGGTGAGTTGACAGACCTGCATCCAGGACAGATGTACAAGATAAATGTCAAGAAAGACATGACCTTGAACATCGTCGGAGCGCCCATCGACGTCGCGGTCACCTCGCAGACGATACACCACGACTACAACTGGATAGGCACTCTCTCCTCAGAGGTGATGTCGCCCGCCGTGGCATTCGCAGACCTCAAGCCTGAGAAGAACGACATGGTGAAGAACCGTACGGGCTTCAGCATGTACAGGGGCGACGGCGTCTGGGAAGGTGTGTTGCAGAGCATCATCCCGGGTGAGGGATATGTCTACTTTTCCAGGGCTAAGAACGACAAGACCTTCCACTATCCGAAGTTGGGAACGCAGTCGTCGCATAGTCCGGCATACCATGCACCGGAGGCACCACACCGCTCGCCTGCCGTGCACTACACTCCCGTCGACCCCTATACTTTCCCCGACAACATGAGTGTGGTGGCCGTGGTGGTGAGTGACGGGCAACGGCTCTGCAATGCCGAAGTGGCTGCTTTCGTCAACGGCGAATGCCGTGGAGCCATCTGCGCCAACGCGGGTAGCGAATACTACTTCCTGACCATCATGGGTTCGTCGAGCGACGACCAGAACCAGAAGGTGGAGCTGCGCGTGTATGACCAAGGCACGGAGTATGTTGTCGACAGCAAGAACATGTTCACCAACGACCTTGTCCTGGGCGACCTTGACAACCCCTACGTGCTCGACCTCGATGAGGCCTCCGGCATCAAGGTGGTCTATGTCGACGACCTCGACGACGACGGCTGGTACACCCTCCAGGGTGTCAAGCTCCCGCACAAGCCACGCTTCAGCGGCGTCTATATCCACCATGGCGAGAAAGTGGTGGTGAAATAAGCAAGGAAACCATTGAAAAAATGCCTGAAAGCGTGAAGCTTTCAGGCATTTTTTTTCCCACCGAAACTTTAGTGTACCATGGGGACTGTTATCGCCATCCCCCTTCATGTTGGCTGGCTCCGATGGCGAGCAGCATATCTGGTCTTACCATTCGTATGGAGTTGATGCCATTGGTGTTCTCCATTGTCATCGTTCTCGCAGTCAATCTGCTGACAGCTGCTTTCCAAAGCTGGCATGCTGACACCGAAAATCCCGTCAACAGCATCAAAAACGAGTAAGCCTATCTCCTTTTGGGTAGATTTCGCCCGAAATAGGCACAAATCGGGCGAAATCCATCTGTTTTGTGGTAGATTTCGCTCGAAATGTTTCCCTGTATCAATAGATAATTGTATCTTTGCATCGTACAAATAGTATCATACCAAAAGTAAAATACCAAAAGTAAAATCAAAACGATGCCAAAGAGAAAAGCATACAAACCAAGAAACCCTTTTATTTACGAGGGATACGAGGGTCCTGACTACTTCTGTGACAGGACAGAAGAGACGGAAAACATCATCTCAAGTTTGAAAAATGGGCGTAATTTAACACTCGTTTCACCAAGAAAAATTGGGAAAACTGGGCTTATTCTTCATACTTTTGACAAGATAAAACAGCAGGATAAGGATGCTGTCTGCATTTATACTGACATTTTTCACACACAGAATCAGTATGATTTCGTGCAGTCACTGGGCAAGGCCATCGTGGAAGAAAGGCTGCTCGATACTCGAAGTTCTATGACAAAAGTGCTGAATTACTTCAGCCAATGGAGACCGACTATAAGTCCTGACCCTGTAACAGGCATACCCACGGTGTCTGTTTCCATTGAACGCACCAATACGGAATACACTTTGAATAGTATTTTTGAATATCTCAAGCGGAGTGGCAAGGAGGTGTATGTAGCCATCGATGAATTTCAAACCATCACGGACTATCCAGAACAGGGCACAGAGGCACTCCTGCGGTCGTACATCCAGTTTATACATAATGCCCACTTTATTTTCTCTGGCAGCAAACAGCATTTGATGTACGAGATGTTTGGTTCGCCCAAGAGACCATTCTATCAAAGTACTGCCATGATGACACTACAACCGCTTCATGAGGAGATTTACTATGACTTCGCTTCACGGTGGTTCAAGGCAAAGAAGGGTTCTTTTAATGGAGAAGTCTTTCATCAGCTGTATACATTGTTCGAAGGTTATACATGGTATTTGCAATCTGTTTTAAACCGCCTTTATGAAATGGAACTCCACGTAACTGACTATCAACAGGTGAGAGAGGCTATCTTGAGCATACTTAAAGATAAATCAAGTCAATACGAGATGGTGCTGACTTTCTTGACCGACAATCAGCGCAGCCTCTTGAAAGCCATTGCCAAGGATAATTGCGTAGCACAGTTGCAGGCCAATGATTTCATACGTAAGCATGAGTTGCCAAGTGCCAGTAGCATCAAGAAAGCGCTCACGGTGTTGAAAGATAAGGACCTAGTCTATCAGACCACCAAGGGCTATATCGTCTACGACCGTTTTCTCGATCTTTGGCTGAAACGAACATTCAACTGACTCCAATAGAGCCACTGTCAAAGAATCATACGTCGAACCGTCTAATTATTGACAATCAGTTTCCGCTGGTGTGAAAAACGCTGGCGGTTTTGTTTGTATAGCGTAAATATGCACTATCAAAACAAAAACGTATGAAGAGTTTTCCCTGCTCACCGTTGTCGTCCAGAGCTGGCGCGCTGCTTCTGAGAATCCCGAGGACAGTATCAAAACAGAATAAAATATGATTAAACTTGAAAACATTCAAAAAGTGTTCCGCACCGAAGAGGTGGATACCGTAGCATTGGGCGGCATGTCGCTCGAAGTGAAGAAAGGGGAGTTCGTGGCCATCATGGGGCCGCGAGGGGAGGGGATATGCGCACCGTCCTTTTGCTCCCTGTCCATTTTTTCAAGTGGACTCAATTATTAATTATAAATTATTAATTATAAATTTCCCTCACCTTCTTCCTCCCATGAAGAGATAGGTGGTGAAGGGCAGCTTGGTGCGCATCAGCCAGTAGACGAGGAGGGTGAGGGTCAGGGTGATGGCGATGGCGAGGAGGTAGATGATGAGCAGGAGCCACCAGGAATGTGGTGTGAAGAATCCAGTGCCCAAGAGAGCCATCAGGCTTCCCGAGATGAAGAAATGGAAGGCGTAGACGAAGAAACTGGCGTTGGAGAGCGACATGTCCTGCACGTACCACGTGCCCGACCTCACCATGTTCGTCGTGAGCGACATGCCGAAGATGATGGCGAACACCGCCTCCAGATGGTATAGGAACTGGCATGGCGCCCAATGCTCGATGACGATGAGGACGACCAGGAGGATGAAGGCGGGAATGACATAGGGCAGCATGGCCACGATGAACTCTTTCTTGCGTATGCCGTAATATGCACCGAAGCCGAAGAACAGCCAGCATTCGGGATTCAGTCCCGCCACCTCGGGGATGTAGCCGAATCCGAAGATGATGGCGAGGAAGAGGAGGTAGCGCACGATGGGCCGCTTGCCGGAGAGGATGATGAATGCCTTCACCGCGAGAAAGACGATGGGCGAACAAATCATCACCACCATCAAGTCACGCATGAACCATAACGGCACGTCGATGGGAGCCGCTATGGTGCTTGTGCCTCCTTTCACCAATGAGATGTCCCAGAAGGATTTCACCCCGTCGAGGAATGTCATCTGGTCGATGGGGACGCCTATGATGGGTACGCGGTTGGTGAAAAGTCCCACGATGATGGCAAGGAGGAGCAGCAGCAGGTTCCACAGGAAATAGGGAACGAGGAGCGACTGCACGCGCCGCGCCAGTTTGCCCAGGTAGATGTCGGTGGTGAACTTTCCCGTCTTGAAAAACAGGTAGCCCGAGATGAAGAAGAAGAAAGGTATGGCGATGGTGGCCACGCGTTGCGAGACCACCTCGATGAACTTGCTCGCAAAGGGTATGGAGGCCCACTCCCCACCCAGCGCGGTGATGTCGCAATGTATGGTCAACACCAGCACGATGAGGGGGAACCGCAGGAATGCGATGACTTTTGACTGTAGGTCGGTGGGCCTCATGGGATATGGATTCTAGGAAGCTCTAGGAAATTCTAGGAAGTTCTAGGAAATTCTAGGAAGTGCTAGGAAAATCTAGGAAGTTCTAGGAAGTGCTAGGAAAATCTAGGAAATGCTAAGGGCTGCCATCAACCTCTCTCTGCGATGAGGCGCTCGGCCATGGCACGTCCGAGGGCTTCGCACTGTGCACGTGTCACGTCGTTGATGGCTTGTTTCATCTCCACCGGCTCGCCGACTGCTTCGAAATGCAGTGCCGTGTCGTTCCACTCCTTGATTTTCGCCACGGCCTTGCTCGCCCATCCGAAACTGCCGAACCATCCGATGAGGCGGTTTTTCATATCCTTGTGGGCCAGTTCGGAGAGAAGGACGTCCATCTCGTGATAGAGGCTGGTGTTGTAGGTGGGAGCTCCCACGATGAGGGCCTTGTAGCGGAAGATGTCGCGAAGGATGTAGGAGTGGTGTGTCTTCGAGACGTTGTAGATGACGATGTTCTTGATGCCAGCCTGGCTGGCGGCGTTTGCAATGATTTCCGCCATGCGCTCGGTGTTGCCATACATCGTGCCGTAGCAGATGACGATGCCCTCCTCGCTGTCGTAGCGGCTGAGGCGGTCGTAGATGTCGACGACCTTTTCGATGAAATCGTGCCACACGGGTCCGTGTGTGGCGCAGATGTAGTCGAGCTGGATGCCGGCGAGTTTTTTCAGCGCGTTTTGCACGGGTGTGCCATACTTGCCTACGATGTTGGAGTAGTAGCGCACCATCTCCAGCCAGAACGTGTCGCAGTTGATTTCGCTGTCGATGATGCCGCCGTTCAATGCTCCGAAGCATCCGAAGGCGTCGCCGGAGAAGAGTACGTGGCTGCTGCTGTCGAGGGTCACCATCGTCTCTGGCCAGTGCACCATGGGTGTGAGCACGAAGGTGAGTTCACGGCTGCCGAGGCTGAGTGTGTCGCCGTTCTTCACCTCCACGTCGTCGGGTGATGCCACGCCGTAGAAGCCTTGCATCATGCCGAAGGTCTTCTTGTTGCCCACCACGCGGATGTCGGGGTAGTATTTCTTGATGAGTGCGATGGAACCGCTGTGGTCGGGCTCCATATGGTTGACCACGAGGTAGTCGATTGGCCTGTCGCCGATGACCTCGCGGATGTTCTCCAAATATTGTGTGAAGAAGTCCACCTCCACGGTGTCGATGAGGCAGATTTTCTCGTCAACGATGAGGTATGAGTTGTAGGATACGCCGTTTGGCAGAGGCCAGAGTCCTTCGAAGAGGGCTTTGTTGCGGTCGTTGACGCCGACGTAATGGATGTTGTTGGTTATTGTTTTCATTGGGTGTGGTTTTTGGTGTGTGTTGGGTGATGATTCCCGGGTGTTTTACCACTCCAGGTAGGTGTCTTTCTCTCCTTTTGCGTCCTCTGCCATCTGGGCGCCAAACTCCAGTGAAATGGAGTTGTCGATGCTTTGGCAGCAGTTGGCGGCGAACATCTGAGCCCAGTGTATGACTTTGTCCCAGATGCGAGCGGGCAGTCCTCTGTCGAGTGCCTCTCGTGTGATGCCGTATCGCATGAGTCCATATACGAAGCCGGCATTGAAGTTGTCGCCGGCGCCGATGGTGCTCACCGTGTTGGTTTGTATGATGGGGAAGCTTTTCTTGATGCCGCGGGTGGCACGTAGCTCCACGTTTTTCACGCCGTTGGTGCAGATGAAGTTCTTGCAATAGAACGACACCTCTGCGTTGAAGATTTTGTCGGGGTCTTCCTTGTTGTACAGCACGCGGAAGTCGTCGACGCTGCCACGGACGAAGTCGGCGTATTCAAGGTTCTCAAGCAGGTTGGGCGTGATTTTCATCACCTCGTTCTTGTGCGACGGACGGAAGTTCACGTCGTAGTAGAGGATGGCGCCGTGGTTGCGGGCGTAGTCGAGGAACCCGAGCACTTGCGGGCGGATGACGGGGTTGACGGCGTAGTATGAGCCGAACATGACGATGTCGTCGCGGTTCACCTCTGGGCATACGAATTCCAGTTGGTCGTGGCTGTGGTCTTTGTAGAAGAGGTATTCAGCCTCGTTGTTCTCATCGAGGAAGGCCAGCGAAATGGGCGACTTGCTCTCGGGGTATACATGCATCTCGTCGGTGTTGACATGGTTGTCCTTCAGGAACTTGATGATGTTCTTGCCTACTCGGTCGTTGCCGGCCTCGCTGATGAAGGATGTGTTGACACCTGCCCTTCCGAGGGAGATGATGCCGTTGAAAACGGAGCCGCCTGGCACGGCTCCGATGGGTTGCTCGTTCTTGAAGATGATGTCGAGCACTGTTTCTCCTATTCCTATTACTTTGCGCATAAGTATTCTGTTTTGGATGCAAAGATAGTGCAAACAAAGCGCATTGCAAAACAAAAGGCAAAGTTTTTGATTTTAGAGATAGGTATAGGAGGAAATAGGAGGAAATAGGAGAGAATAAGAGAGAATAGGAGGAAATAGGAGAGAATAGGAGGAAATAGGAGGAAGTAGGAGTCCTAGGCTCTCCTAAGACCTCCTACTTGCTCCTAAGACCTCCTATTATTTCTTCCAGCTCTGCCACTCTCTTTTTTAGAGTGGCTATTTCGGCTTTTAGTTGCAGGTTTTCAGCTTCCAAGGCTTGTAGAAGGCTGTCTTGTGCCTTGCGATAGTTGGTGCGGGCGGCGTACATGCGCTCCTTGATGCCTCCTTCCTCCACAAAACGGTGCTCCAATCGCTCTAAGTACGCATACATCATCTTGTTGGTCTGGTGACAGAGAGTGATGGCCAAATTGGCCATTTCCTCGTCGGTCATCTTGTCAACGAGCGGTGCATAGTCACTGTAGTCGTTGTGTGAATGACAAAATTGGCGGAGACGCTGCAGGCGTGGACTGTCAGAGGACCAAAGGGTGAGGTGTTGCTTGTTCAGGTAGTCGTTATAGTCGCTGCACAGTTCCTGAAGGCTGCCACGGGCAACATTGAGTAGCTTGATCTCCATCTCCGAACTGGTCTGTCCGTCTTCGCTCCCTTCCACGATGTTCTGTTTTCCACTTCGGGCGGCTTGAATCATCTGGTCCACCGTGCGGTCTCCATACGGTGGAAGAAACCGGCGACAAAACTCCACCGTCAGTTGGTATATGGCATCGCTCTTGCGATAGAAATACAATTTCTGCCATTCTACAGCCTTTTTCAATACTTTTCCCTTTGTGTCGTATTCCATGGATTTTGGGGTTTTAGGAGAAAATAGGAGGTCTTAGGAGAGGATAGGAGGAGGCTATTGCTCATATATGGTGGGGTCTTCGATGCCTGCTTCTTTCAGGGCAGCCTTGCGCTCGCGGCAGGTGGCGCATTGGCCGCAGTGGTGCTCCCCGCCCTTGTAGCAGGAGTAGGTGAGTGCATAATTGATGCCCAGGCGCTTCCCTATGCGGGCGATGTCGGTCTTGCTGATGCCGGTGTATGGGGCGAGCACCTCCACACCGGCATAGGTGCCGGCTTTCATGGCCTCCGACATGGGCTTGACAAACTCTTCCCGGCAGTCGGGGTAGATGTCGTGGTCGCCGAAATGGTTGGCCATCATCACACGGGTGAGGCCTCGGCTTTCGGCCAGGCCACAGGCGATGGCGAGCATGATGCCGTTGCGGAAGGGCACCACGGTGGAGAGCATGTTCTCCTCTGCATAATCGCCCACGGGGATGGCGTCGGCTCCATCGAGGAGCGACGACTTGAAATACTTGCCCATGAAGTCGAGGGGGATGACGAGGTGCTCGATGCCGAGTTCGCCACAGTGAAGTGCAGCAAAGGCAGCCTCGCGCTTGTTGTGATTGCTTCCATAGTCGAAGGTGACGGCCAGTGCGATGCGCTCATGCTGGTCGTGGAGGAGTGTGACGGAATCCATTCCGCCGGAAAGGATGATTACAGCATCTTTTTTCATGATGGGTGGTTTCTTTGTCTGAATAGTTCACAAAGGTAGGCCTTCTTTTCCTATTTCCCAAATTTTGGACTTTTTTTCTTTGAAGGATGGAGCAGGGTAGGATAGGAGCAAATAGGAGGTAATAGGGTGGGAGTCGGATGATGAAAATGGTGGGGAAGGGGTGTCTTTTCTTATTGTTAACAAACGTTAACATTCGCATTGGCTCGGTCTATGTTTTTTTTCCTAAATTTGGACCCCGTTATTTAGCAGTCTTGTGTCACTTAATAAAAATCAAATATCAACATCTATGAAATCAAGAATCCTCGTTGTTTGGCTGATGCTGATGGCCTTTGTTTCGGTCGTTCACGCCCAAGAGGGGTATGCCGTGCTTGAAGATGGCATTCTCACGCTTTATTATGACAGTCAGCGAAGCACTCGCACGGGTGCCACTTTTAACATTTTGGAGAGCAATGGCGTGCCGGGTTGGATGCTTCGCCGTAACGAGGTGAGGTCCGTGGTGTTCGACATGTCCTTCCAAGATGCCAGGCCCACCACGTGTGCCTACTGGTTCTGCGCAATGCCCAACCTGGTCTCCATCGCCAATATGTTTTTTCTCAACACGTCGGAAGTAACAGACATGACATCCATGTTCTCATCAAGCAGCAAGATAAGCAGCCTTTACCTGGATGGATTCGATACGTCGAAAGTCACCTCGATGCTGAGTATGTTCCAAGGTTGCACCAACCTGAGCGAAATAGAAGGCTTGGAGAAATTCAACACGGGGAATGTCACCAGCATGAGTTCCATGTTTAGAGACTGCTCCAGTTTGACCAGCCTCGATGTGAGCAGCTTCAACACGGAGAAAGCCACCTCCATGCTCTATATGTTCAGTGGATGCACCAGTCTCAGGACCCTTGACTTGAGCAGCTTCACCTTCTCTTCATATTATACCCCCAGCCATTTTTTGGAAGGTTGCTCCTCCTTGAAGGCGCTCACCATTCCCGCCACCGCCGCAAATATTTATGACAATTCCTGCACGGGTGTGGGTACGGAATCGAAGCCCTGCACGCTCTTCAACCCTTCTGGTGCGACCTTGGAGAAGACCGAGGTGGGCGATGGATGGTTTGTGTGGAAAGGTGGTTATTTCAAAGATGTGCAATCTGAGCCCTACGCCCTCTATGATGGTTCCACGCTATCTTTCCATTACGACGACCAGAGGTACTTGCGTCCAGGCGTCTCCTATGACGTCATGGATGATTTCCCTGAATGGCTCAACGACTGGGAGTTGGTGAACAACACGACGGCCGTGGTGTTCGACCCATCGTTCCAGGCTGCCAGACCCGTCTCCTGCTCCTTTTGGTTCTGCGCGATGTCACAGTTGGGCTCCATCACGGGACTGGAATATCTCAACACGTCGCAAGTCACAGACATGTCTTCCATGTTCTCTAGCGCCTCCCTGTTGTCGAGTGTTGACGTGAGTCATTTCGACACGTCGAATGTCACTTCGATGCTGAGCATGTTCCAAGATTGCACCAATCTGACCAGCATTGTCGGATTGGAGAATTTCAACACGGAGAATGTCACCAGCATGAGTTCCATGTTTAGAGACTGCTCCAGTTTGACCAGCGTCGACGTGAGCCATTTCAACACGGAGAAAGCCAATTCCATAGCCTTCGTCTTCAACAATTGTTCCAGCCTTTCCAGCCTTGACCTTGGCAGTTTCACCTTCACCCAGGATAGCTACACCGAAGGGTTGATGATGGGTTGCACTTCCTTGACATCGCTCACCATCCCTGCCACTGCCGGAAATCTCGACTCCGATGCTTGCAGCGGCGTGGGGACGCAGGACGCGCCTTGCACCCTTTTCATTCCTTATGGCTTCACCCCGGAGAAGACCGACGAGGGCGATGGATGGTTCAGGTGGAAGAGTGGCTATTTCAAGGACGCTGTCCGCTTCCCGTTAGGTGATGTCAACCACGATGGCGCAGTGAACGTGACTGATGTGACCCTCCTTGTCAATTATTTGCTGGGCTACCCCCAACCAATATTCTTCATAGAGAATGCCGACGTCAATGAAGACCATGACATCAACATCACCGATGTCACTAGCTTGGTCAACCTCGTGCTAAACGCTCAAACTCCAACCCAAGGATTCTAAGGACCCCAAGGACCCTAAAGGTAATGAAGGAATGATATGAATTACAACACACACACACTATCGAACGGCTTGCGGGTCATCCACCTGCATGATGCCTCGCCCGTGGTGTTCTGCGGCTATGGCGTGAATGCCGGAGCACGCGACGAGGCATCCGGCGAGGAGGGATTGGCCCATTTCTGCGAACATGTCAGTTTCAAGGGCACCAAGCGGAGGAGCTCCCTCCAGGTGCTCAACTGCCTGGAGCGTGTGGGTGGCGACCTCAACGCGTTCACCAACAAGGAGGACACCGTGTATCATGCCGCCTTGCTGAGAGAGCACCTGCCCAAGGCTGTCGACTTGCTCACCGACATCACCCTCCATAGCACCTATCCTCAAAGCGAGATTGACAAGGAGGTGGTGGTGATAGCCGATGAGATAGAGAGCTATAACGACTCACCGGCCGAACTCATCTACGACGAGTTTGAGAACATCGTGTTCGAAGGCCATCCCCTCGGTCACAACATCTTAGGCGACGCAGCACGTGTGAGGGCTTTCACCACCGCCGATGCACTTCGCTTCACGCAGCGGTTCTACCGCCCGTCCAACATGGTGTTCTTCGCCTATGGAGACATCTCCTTCTCGCGGCTGGTCAAACTGTTGGAGAAGGCCACCAGCGACTTCCCCGCTGCTGCTCCCGAACTGCCCGACCTCGAGGAGGCGCAGGCGGTGCTGCCCGACTACCACCCTGGCGTCATCGAACAGCAGCGTGCCACCCATCAGGCGCATGTCATGATGGGCAACCGCTCCTATGGCATACACAGCGACAAGCGCATCGCACTCTACTTGCTCAACAACATCCTCGGAGGACCGGGGATGAACGCAAGGCTCAACCTCTCGCTGAGGGAGCGCAACGGACTGGTGTACACCGTGGAGAGTTCCATGGCGAGTTACAGCGACACGGGGGCGTGGAGCGTCTATTTCGGCTGCGACCACCACCATGTGGAGAAATGCATACGATTGGTGAAACGCGAACTGACCCGGATGATGGACCGCCCGATGACTGACACGCGCCTGGCGGCTGCCAAGCGACAACTGAAGGGACAGATAGGCATCGCGTGCGACGCCAGGGAGAGCTTCGCACTGAGTTTCGGCAAGAGTTTCCTGCATTACGGATGGGAGCGCGACGTGGAGCGCCTCTACCAAAACATCGACGCCGTCTCACCAAAACTCGTACAGGAAGTGGCTCAAGAAATCTTCAACCCCGAATCGCTCATCACGCTCAAGTTCTTGTGAGCCAAATCCTTGTTATCATAAATACCTACAACAACCTATAACTACCTACAACTACCTATAACTACCTACAACCACCTAAACCTCCAAAAAATGAAATACGACACCAAGGGGAAAGTGTTGAAAAAACCTGTAGAATGGAAGAAACTATATTTCTATCGCAAAAGTGATGCCATATACCAGTTGACGGTGGAGTTCTGCCGCCGATTTCTTCCACCATATGGCGACCGTACGGTGGACCAAATGATACAAGCCGCCCGCAGCGGAAAGCAGAACATTGTGGAAGGTAGCGAAGACGGACAGACCAGTTCGGAGATGGAAATTAAACTGCTCAACGTCGCCCGAGGCAGCCTACAGGAACTGTGTGCCGACTATCACGACTATCTGAACAACCAACACCTAACGCTTTGGGCAACAGATAGTCCACGCCTTCAACGCCTTCGTCAATTCTGCTGTTCACACAACGACTACTGTGACTATGCACCCCTTGTGGACAAGATGTCTGATGAAGAGATGGCAAATATGGCCATCACCCTTTGTCATCAGACCAACAAGATGATGTGTGCTTATCTGGAGTGGTTGGAGCGCCGTTTTGTAGAAAATGGCGGCATCAAGGAGCGCATGCATGCGGCTCGCACTGGCTATCGCAAAGCACAAGACAGCTACCTGCAAGCCTTGGAAACTGAAAACCAACAATTAAAAGCCGAAATAGCATCTCTAAAAAGGAGATTGGCGGAGCTGGAAGAAATCATAGGTGGTCTTAGGTAGAAATAGGAGATTTTAGGTAGAAATAGGAGATTTTAGGTAGAAATAGGAGATTTTAGGTAGAGATAGGAAATCCTAAAACCACCTACAACGACCTAACACCTCCTAAAACGACCTATCTCGTCCTACAAAATCCTATAGGAAAAACACGCTCTCATTGCCTTCGTTCATCAGCAGGTCGAGGATGCTCAGGTTGGGGAGGAAGCCGTGTTTCTGTTCGAACACCTGATAGTATCGGCGTTGCGTGAATGAGGCGTCAGGCATCGGATGCTTCGGACGGATGACATCGCGGAAATCATCCACCACAGTCTCTAAGGGCCCTAATCCCCTTAAAGACCTTAAGGTCTCTAAGGACCCTAAAGACTCTGAAGTCTCTAAAGCCATTAGGCTTTCTGTGTTCCCATAGCTCACCGTGTGCTTGACATTGGGGCGTATGTCGAGCAGTTCGCACATCTTCTCCATAATGGCCTCGTTGAAGTCGACCAGGAACTCCCACCGCTTTTCGAAAAACGGTGCGAGGTCGTCGGCATAGAACTCAAAGAAGGGCGACTCGCCATAGGCACTGCGGATGGCGTTCCAATGGAGGCGCCGCCAGTCGCCGTGGTCGCTGATGCGCATGTCGCGCGTGAGTGGCGACGCGCCGTCGTGGGCGACGGGCACGGTGAGCGTCAGCGGTCCGTGGGTGGCTGCTATGACACATCGGTTGCGGTAGGTCTGCTTGATGAAACTGTCGTGACGCTCCAGCCACACCGTGTCGTAACGATGCAACTTCTGATACCACTGCACGGGACCGAAATAGGTGGTGGAAAGCAAACACGAATTATCCATTAATAGTCCACGAATTGTCCATTAATTATCCATTAATTCTAACGCCTATCTGCTCGGCGACGAATGTGACGCTTGCCAAAGCAAGAATCTCCCCTTTAACTCCCGAAAGTAGGGCATACATCCCTTTAACTCCCGAAAGTAAGACGTACGTCCCTTTAACTCCTCCCCCTCTGCCCGAGAGGGGGTGGCCGCAGGCCGGGGGCGAGGGAGAACTCCCTTTTAACTCCTCTTTAACTCCCGAAAGTAGGACATACGTCCCTTTAACTCCCTTTTAACTCCCCTTTAACTTCCTTTTAACTCCCCTTTAACTCCCGAAAGTAGGACATACTCCTCTTTAACTCCCGAAAGTACTTATTCCTTGTATTTGTCGAGACCCTCTTTCAGGAACTTGAGGTATTCGTCGACATCCTCCTTGTAGCTGAAGGAGCGGGCGAGGGGGTTGCCGTCGTTGTCCACCAGGACATAGAGCGGCTGGGTGAGGTAGCCGAACTTCATCTCCTCCAGGTAGCTCCACTTGTCGCCCACGGTGCGCAGGGTGCGTTTCTTGCCGTTGTACTCCACCTCGACAGGTTCCTTGAGCGGGGTCTTGTCGTCGACGAAGAGGGAGATGAGCACGTAGTCCTTGTTCAGGCGGTCGGCCACTGTGGGGTCGGTCCACACGGCAATCTCCATCTTGCGGCAGTTGACGCAGCCGAAACCGGTGAAGTCGAGCATCACGGGCTTGCCCTTCGCCTTGGCTACGGCCATGCCCTCCTCGTAGTTGGTGTAGGCGGCGCGCACCTCCTTGGTATTGAGGTTGAAGTCCTGTGTGTAGAGGGGTGGGGCGAAGGCGCTGACGGCGCGGCAGGGTGCACCCCACAGGCCGGGCAGCATATAGACGGAGAAGGCGATGGACGCCAGGCCGAGCATGATGCACAACACAGGCATCGCCCTGCGCTCCTCACCGTCGCTTTGGAACCTCAGCACCCCGATGAGGTAGAGGCCCATGAGCAAGAAGATGGCTATCCACAGCGAGAGGAACACCTCGCGGTCGAGCAGGCGCCACCTGTAGGCCAGGTCGGCCACGGAGAAGAATTTCAGCGCGAAGGCGAGTTCGATGAATCCCAGCACCACCTTGATGGTGTTCATCCACGAGCCTGACTTGGGTGCTTGCTTCAGCCAGGTGGGGAAGAGGGCGAAGAGGGTGAACGGCAATGCCAATGCGATGGCGAATCCGAGCATTCCGATGGCCGGTCCGAGCCAGTTGCCTGAGGTGGTGCTCTCCACGAGTAGCAGCCCCACGATGGGTCCTGTGCACGAGAAACTGACGAGCGTCAGCGTGAAGGCCATGAGGAAGATGGAGAGCAGTCCGCTGGTTGACGATGCCTTGCTGTCCACCTTGTTGGTCCAGGAGGAGGGAAGGGTGAGTTCGAACCATCCGAAGAAGGACAGAGCGAAGACGACGAGCAAGAGGCAGAAGAAGATGTTGAACACGGCGTTGGTGGCCAGGTTGTTGAGCCTGTCGGCGCCGAAGATGGCGGTGACGAGTAGTCCCAGCGCGAGGTAGATGACGATGATGGAGATGCCGTAGGTGATGGCGTCGCGCAATCCTTTCCGCTTGTCCTTGTTGCGCTTGAGGAAGAAACTGACGGTCATGGGGATGATGGGCCACACGCAGGGGGTGAAGACGGCGAGGAGTCCGTAGAGCAGTCCCATGAGGAAGATGTAGAGCCACGAGCGGTCGGAGATGTTGCCGCCATTGAGGGTCTTCAGTTCATCCACGGAGGGTTGCCACCACTTGTCGGCGGAGGAGGCGACGAGGGCGCTGTCCACGACGGTGGCTGTCACGGCCGAGGTGTCGGCGGCTTCCGCCACGGTGGCTTTTGCAGTGTCTGCCGTGGCGGTTTCTGCTGCGGCAAGGGCTGCTGCCGTGGTGGGTTCGGCGGGTGCGGGCTGCTCCTTGGCGGCAGCCTCGTCCTTTTTCTTCGGGTCGGGGGCGGGGGCTTCCTCAGGGCCTTTGCCGGTGTAGTCGAACTCCACCGACGAGGGCGGCATGCACATCTGGTCGTTGCACGCTCCGTATTCCAGGTAGCCTTTCACGTGGTAGGTCTTGCCCGTCACCTTGTATTTCTGGATGAAGGTGACGTTGTTCTCGAAGTAGCGCACTTTCATCTCGAAAATCTTGTCGTCCTCGGTGATTTCCTTACCCTGCTTCACCAAGCCGCCCATGGGCGTGACGCCCTCGGCCACTTCGGTGTGCATCACGGCCGACTGCGGGCCTCCTGTTGGGAGGTTGGTGGAATAGACGTGCCAGCCCTTGTCGATTTTCGCGGTGAACACCACGTCGACTTCAGTGGGTGACACCTGTTTCTGCTGCACGGTGAAATTCACTGGCGCCTGGGCATGGCAGAACGTGGCGGCCATGGCCAGCCACAAGGCGGCGACGAGCCACCTTGAAATGCTTGGAGTCATTCTTTCTCTCATGTATGTCTTGCGTTTCTTGATTTTTTAAAACATTATTCCACCGTGGCTTTCTTGCCGGTCATGATGTCGAGCACGTAGCGGTCGGTGATGTCCATGCCACGGCTGCCGATGGCCGTCAGGTTGTGGATGCTGCGGTCCACGTCTTCGTCGATGATGCCCTCCACCGAGGTCACCGACTTGTTCTGGATGGCGAGCATGGCGCTCATCACGGCGGTGCTCACGGCGGTGGTGAGCTTCAGCGCGCAACTGGGCTTGGCTCCGTCGCAGATCATCCCCGTCAGGTTGGCGATCATGTTCTTCACCGAGGAGCACACCTGGTCGAACGACCCGCCCATCAGGTAGGTGATGCCCGTGCTGCTCCCCGTGCTCGCCACCACGCAGCCGCAGAGGGCGGAGAGCGGGCCGAGGCTCTGCTTGATGTAGATGGCGGTGAGGTTGCTCAGCGTCAGGGCGCGGATGAGCTCCTCCTCGGTGTTGTGGTTCTCCTGGGCGAACACCACCACGGGCATGGTGGTGCAGATGCCTTGGTTGCCGCTGCCGCTGTTGCTCATCACGGGAATCATCGCCCCGGCCATGCGGGCGTCGCAGGCGCAGCTGGTGACGGAAAGGATTTTTGAGAAGATGCTCTCGCCCATAATGCCCTTGCCCAACGGGCTGCACAGCGTCTTTCCCAACTGGTGGCCGTAGTTCTCGCGCAGCCCGTCGGCGGCGGCTCGTTCGTTGAGACGCTTCGCCTCGAGGATGAAGCGGATGGTGTCGAGGTCGCTGGTGACAGCGAAGTCGTAGACCTTGCGCATGGTGAGGCACACGCCGCACTCGTCGTCTTCCGCTGCTATGTTTTGAGTACGCTTGTCGAGACGCACGTCGGCGTCGCGGCGGAGATAGACGAAAGAGGTGTGATGACCCTTGATGACGGCCTCGCCCTCGTGGTCGTTGCCCCGGCAGAGGACGCGGATGTAGAGCTTGTCGGGGTCGTCCTCCTCCAGGCGAATGGTGATGCGACCTTCGTCGACAAACTGCCGCCCTCGTGCGACGGCGGCACTGTTGCTGTCCTTCAACACTTCCAACTGGTACTCGGAGCGGCCCACGAGGGCGCCGAGCGCTACGGCGATGGGAAGGCCTATCATCCCCGTGCCGGGGATGCCCACGCCCATCGCATTCTTCAGGATGTTGGCACTCAGACTCAACTCCACCGTCTCCGGCTCGTAGCCGAGCAACTCGCGGGCGCGGGCCACGCACAACGCCACGGCGATGGGTTCGGTACATCCCACGGCGGGCACCACCTGCCGGCGCATCAAGGCCACAATGGCCTGGGTTTCTTCTCTTGACAACATGTCTGCTACATTTTTATGCAAAATTAGCAATTATTCATCGGAAAGAGTCACTTTTCGGCAGAAAAAGTTGCCTTGTTGAAAAAATAACACTAACTTTGCAGCCGAATCATTGAACTACGTAACAAAAGGAATTGGATTCCGACACGAAAAATGTCGGAATTCATCATTTTTTTTGCATCCAAAAAAAGGATTAACTTTAAAAAAACAGATACCATTATGACCTACATGTCGCAAGAAGGCTATGACAAATTGATAGCCGAACTACAACGACTGGAGTCCGTCGAGCGACCGAAAGCATCGGCTGCCATCGCCGAGGCACGTGACAAAGGGGACCTCAGCGAGAATTCAGAGTATGATGCCGCCAAGGAGGCGCAGGGACACCTGGAGGACAAAATCAACAGGCTGAAACTGGCCATCGCGGAGGCGAAAATCGTGGACACATCGCGCCTGAGTGCCGATGTGGTGCAAATCCTATCGAAGGTGGAGATGACCAACCTCGCCACCAAGGCAAAGATGACCTACACCATCGTCAGTGAGAACGAGGCCAACCTGGCCGAGGGGAAAATATCCATCAAGACCCCCATCGCACAAGGACTGCTCAACAAGAAGGTGGGCGACGAGGTGGACATCAAGATTCCGCGTGGAACCATTCGCCTGAGAATAGACAACATCTCCATTTGATAATTTGAGAGGGGAGTTAAAAGGGAGTTAAAGGGACGTATGTACCGCAAATCTGCCATTTGGCTTCTACTACGACATTCTCTAATTCTTGGACGAGCCAAGCGGCAAAGCCGAGCGCGTGATATACAAAATCCCCAAAGGGAACAACGTATGGGACAACCATTCTCAAATTCTATAATTTGTGATATAAAAAATTCAAGACCATGACTATTTTCTCCAAAATCGCAGCAGGGGAAATTCCCAGCTACAAATGCGCTGAAAGCGACAAGTTCTACGCTTTCCTCGACATCAACCCGCTCGTGAAAGGACACACGCTGGTCATCCCCAAGCGCGAGGTGGACTACATCTTCGACCTTGAGGATGATGAACTGGCTGAAATGCAGGTGTTTGCCAAAAAGGTGGCCATCGCCATCAAGAAGGCCTTCCCGTGTGTCAAGGTGGGACAAGCCGTCCTGGGACTGGAGGTGCCTCACGCACACATCCATCTCATTCCGATGCAGAGCGAGAAGGACATGCTCTTCTCCAATCCCAAACTGAAACTTTCCAATGAGGAATTCAGCGAGATAGCAGCGAAAATCAGGGAGGAGTTCAAATAAACTCCTCGCCTAATTTCAGCTGCACTTCGTTGACAAACTTTCTAATCTGTGCTGATGAGTCTTCTTTCTTGCAGACCATCAGCACATTTTCGTTTTCCACGATGATATAGCCCTCCAGTCCGCTGAAGACGCCGAGACGGCCCTTCGGCAGCTTGATGATGTTGTCGCGGCATTCGTCGAGCATCACCTCGCTGTCGAGCACCACGTTGTCGCCCGGCACGCGGCTCTCGGCCTCGTAGATGGAATGCCATGTGCCAAGGTCGGCCCAGCCGAAATCGCACTGCATCACAAACGCATCGTCGCTGTGCTCCAACACGCCGTAGTCGATGGAGAGGTTGGGGAACAGCGGGAAGTAGTCCCACACCAGACGTGCCTCCTCGTCGATGCGCTCGTTGACGTGGCCGTCGATTTCCAACTGACGGAAGAGGGCGGGCATGATCTGCTTGCAATGGGCAAGGAGGTGGCGGGCGCTGGAGACGAAGATGCCGGTGTTCCACAGGAACTCGCCACTCTCCATGAACAGCTTGGCGAAGTCGCGCTCGGGCTTCTCTGAGAACGACTTCACGGTGAACATCCGCTCGTCGGCGCAGGTGTCGCAGGGGTCGCCCATCTGGACGTAGCCGTAGCCGGGTTCGGGACGGGAGGGACGGACACCCATGGCGATGATGCCGTCGTGCGAGGACACGAAGTCGAGTGCCGTGGTGACATTGCTCACGAAGGCCTCCTGGCGGAGCACCGCCTGGTCCGACGGGGTGAGCACCACGCGGGCGTCGGGGCAGCGCTGCAGGATGTGGTAGCAAGCCAATGTCACGCTGGGCGCCGTGTTGCGGTTCACCGGCTCGCCAAGGAAGTTCTCTTCCGGCACCAGTGGCAGTTGCTCGCGTGTCATCGCGGCGAAATCGTCGTTGGTCGTAACATAGATGTTCTCGGGGGGTATGAGTTCGGCGACACGGTCATAGGTCTGCTGCAAGAGCGTGCGACCTACGCCGAAAAGGTCTACAAACTGCTTGGGGTGGTCGTAGCGGCTGCAGGGCCACAATCGGCGGCCTCTGCCACCCGCCAAGATCACGCAGAAATTCTTCGAATCTTTTGGCATGGATAGCATAGATTTAAAATACGCGACAAATATTTATTCTTAAAACGGAAAAAACAACGTTTTAGTGTTTTTATTCGCATTAAAAAACCACTAAAAAACGCTAAATATTACCTTCTCGCCCGTTTCCTTGCCACATAAGAACAACTTTTTGGCGATTTTTCGCGTAAAAATTTGTCATTTCCAATTTTATATGTACCTTTGCACCGCAAAAAGCCCAGATGGCGGAATCGGTAGACGCGCTGGTCTCAAACACCAGTGGGGTGACCCGTGCCGGTTCGACCCCGGCTCTGGGTACTTTTTAAAATCATTTAAAATCTCGCAAGAAGCTGACAGCAAGCAACTTGCGAGATTTTTGCTTTTGTATAGGGTGTTGATTTGCTCCACATTTGCTCCACAAGTCCTGACAAGAAAAAATGGGTATTGCGTTAAATAATACCAAAAAAGAAGGGATGGTTCCATTATATTTCCTATTTTTGCAGGTAAACATATTTTAATAAGAAAAACGTATGATAAAGATAAGTCGTTTACTTTATTTGACGGTGGCGATAAGCCTCATTTGTATGGTGTTGGTTTCCTGCGTTGGTTACAAGAATGACGGTAAGCAAGTGACTTTTCACGAGTTGAATGAAGCCAGTGGGCATAAAGTCACGGTTTTAGATGCCGACCCAGCAACTTTTGAGGATTTGGGTGATGGATATGGCCGAGATACTCATTATGCTTTCTTGGAGGGAAACAAAATCAAGGGAGCAGATGGAAAATCGTTCAAATATTTAGGTAAAAATTATGCTGTCGATGCCAGCCATGCATTTCATTTTGATTCAATAATTCCAAATATTGACCCTAAGTCATTCAAGGTGCATAGTGGTTGGCTGACAGAAGATAAAAAAGACTTTTACTGGAATGGAAAAGCTATACATGTGGCAGATAAGAAAACATTTGTCGTTATAGGGGATGACGATGATGAGGATTCGCAATGGGCGAAAGACAAATACAATGCATATTATATGGGATATCCTCCTGTTCCACTTGCAGACTATGAAAGTTTTCATCCAATAAAAGATCATACTCCTTTTATTTCAAGAGAAGGGGATTATGCCGCCGACAAATATCGCGTGTATTATAAAGACCATATTGTAGAGGGGGCAGACCCAGAAACGTTTAATGAAGTTTTTATTCGTGTGGGGCAGGACAAAAATCGAGCTTACTATGAGTGGAAAGCCACAAAGATAAAGAATTATAAACAATTGTCAATAATAGGAGATTTTCGAACCGACGGCTTGAATGTTTACACTGATAAACTTGAAGTATTGGAAGGTGCAGACCCGCATACATTCAAGCAGTTAGAAGACAGTAAATTTTGGTATGTGGACAAAGACCATGTTTGGTATTATGATAGATTAGTGAAAGAAGCTGATGTTTCATCAATTCAACCAGTGTACCTTTATGAATTCTATCTTGGGAAAAAAGAATCAAGAGGAACAGATTTCTGGTACGGCAAAGACAAATATCATGTGTTTTATGAAGACTCTATCATACCTGGCGCAGACCCTGCAACATTTGAAAAAGTGGGTTTTGAAGATTGTGACTCGTGGACGGTCTTCGACAAGAACCGCATCTATGAGGGTGAAAACTCAAATGATTTACAGCAATATTTGAGAGACAAATATGGAAGAATACAATAAAACATAATTTTATGAGAGCCAACTACATTATATTTCGCGTTGGAACACTATTCATTGCTATGCTGAGAAGACTCTTTCACTTCGCCTATACCATAATCTTACTGGCTATCTTCGCCATGGCAGCATGCGGCAATAGTATAAAAGAGGAGCCTTCTTCACAATTGTTGATAGTAGAACGCCAACAGATGGAAGTCGGTAACTCACCTTTCGGCAAAGAAAAATTTTCTATAGACATTCCTCTTTCTGGTCCTATTATACTGAAAGACTCGGTGATGTCATTTCTCAATGAGCAGCTATATCTGTTTTGTGAAGATCAGGTTGACGGTTCTGGAAAGAGTCCTGATAGTATGCTCATAACTGATGCAGAATGGCTACTGCGTCACTATGTTGATGTTTATAGACCGTTGGCTCAGAAAAAAGGAGGTTGGTTACCCTCTTTATATATTACGATGCTGGCACAGACCGAATCATTCATCACATACGGCGTAACCTTTTATCATAACAAATCTGTTTACGGCTCAGAGATGTACTGCTACACATTTAGCAAGCAAGATGGGCATAGGCTAAGAGAAATCTACAGCTATGAGAAACTCGACAATTTTTTTGAAAAGCGCAGGGTGCAGATTTGGGGTTATAAGCCAAAAATCGAAATCACCCAGAACCTCTTTGGCCTAAATGAGGACAGTCTTTTGTTTGCCGTCAATGGTTTGGACTATGGTTTCCTTTTGAAAGAGTTCGGCTATAGTGAAATTCTACCATATTTATCTGAAGAAGCAAAGTTACTTATCTCACAGAAAGGTTGTCGTGATTCCTATCCTCGAAATAGTTGGTATATGGGCAGAAGGATTGGAACCGTGTCAACCAATGAGGGTGATACTATTTTTCTAATGGAGCAGGACACAACTCTTGTCTTGCCAAAACAAAAGAGAGGACGAAGCAGGGACGTGAAGTTGCTGACCTGTACTCGTAAAAATGGCCAGTATTTTCCCCTTCTTGGTTTTAAAACAACTAAAGGAAAGACGTCTTCCGTTGGATACAATATATATGATGATAGGCTTTTTATGAAAGAATATAGTTCCTACAATTCATATGATAAGGATAAACGAGAGCTTTATGTGGTTTACTTCAAAGATAGGGAAACAATAGTGCGCCGCATTTATCAATTCGACGGACATTTTTTCGTCGATACACATAAGGAAGAACTATGGGGTAAAATAATATATGATTGACTCTTCCTCGGGGGAAAGGACATCATCTTTTCAATCTCCTACCATCATCGCCATCATACCCATTTCCAACCTCCCATTCCCTGTTCTGGTCGTGGCTCCCGCCCATGGCTCGGAACAAGTATTTGAAGGCGAACTGCTGTTTGAGCCGTTCACGCTCCATGGCATTTGTCGCCATTAAGAAGGAGCGTGTCTCTTCTTTGGAAAGGAAGAAATTCTCCGAACGGCCATAGTTGTTGAAGACAACCCGTAGGTAGTATTTGCCATTCTTGTGCTTGGCGATGGTGATGGAATCGACATTGGTCAGTTTTGGCGTGCTTTGACCCAATGAGCCGATGGACTTTTGAGCCTTTTGACCAATGAGCCGATGAACTTTTGGCTTCGCCGAAGGTACTCCCGCTCGGCATACTGGAAACAAGTTTCCGTCTGCTCTCGCTTACTCGTACCTTTGATCCTTTTCCCCTTTTCTTCGTTTTCCTTTTGTTGAGGTTCTATCCATTCACCCATTCTCAGCACCTGATTGCCGTCGAACGCCGTCTTCGTCTTGTGGTCGATGATGCCGTAACCACGTATGATGCCGTTTTTGTCTTTCTGCCAGTGGATGTCAATGCCTAATTAATTTCTGTCGTAGCTCTTTCAGCATCCATTTCACTTGCAGTTTCTCCATCTCATTTAAAGGAGTGCCGTCCTTAACGGCTTGTAGTCGCTGCCGAGAAGCTGTTTAAGGGCATAGTCATAGATGTGGTATAGTCCTTCGAATTTCACTTTCTCAGCTTCCTTCAATCCCTTGATGACAGATGTGTAAAGCCCGATGTGAGCATCGTGCCACCCGCATACTTTTTCCTTTTCGTAGTCCATATCGTTATCCTGTAAAAGTTCCTTTCCCCTTACGACTAATATTAGTCTCAATATGTGTTGTTCTGGTGTTGCGACTTACAAAAAGTTCAAAGCAATTTCTTCTTCTTGTTCAAAAACCAAATCACAATGCCACAGTACTCGTATAATTTTCCGTCGTGTTTGGTTTCCCATTCTGCAATCTTCTTTTCAACAGCTCCACGAGTCCAGTCTGTCTTGCCCAAAGCGGAAATAGCTCCTTGCAATGCCTCGAAACGATTCTTCTTCAACAATTTGTTGTTCAGGTTTAAAACCTCATTGATGTCGTTATTAATTTGGTCACTTGAACTCCTTATAGTTCCATCTTTTGAACTATATTTGATGGTACTGATGAAGTATGGGTCAACAGGACTGAAAGAGATGTCTCTTTCTCCTTTCCGCTTGTCACAATGGAAGTCATCATTGATGGCTCCTGGACAGCAAATCACCATGTTGTTGTAAACAAGAGTGTCGTCTAGATGTCCCGACTGGCATTTGATGTGGTCAATCCTGCTGTCTTCATTGCTATTCTTGTCTTTATGGGGAATGCGCCTCATGCAATAAGCGCAGATGTAACCTTGTTCCTCCAACAATGCTGTCCTTAGTGCTGGAATAGACTTATACTCAGCGTTGGGAGTCAGCCTATATGCAGTCCACTCCTTCGGTTCAGGGTTTTTGATGATTCTAATCATGATTCAAGGCTGCAAAAAGTTCAACATTGACTTGGCTCTTGAAAACTCCGGTAGATCCATATGGTATCTCTTCTCCATAGCATCAAGTTTGGCCTTTGCCTCGCCATATTTCTCATCATCTATCAAGTCAAAGAGGTCTGCCAGTTCCATATTCACCTTTTCATCACGAGGCAATTGGTCAAGAATGATTTCTGTGATGGTGGAAACATCCAGGCCGTAAGTATTAACTTGTTTGACTGTGAATCCTTCCAAGGTGTTATAACAAAGTTTATAGACCACATTGTCTTCATTGTTTTCAACTCCAGTCATCACCATTGGGGCATGTGTAGTTAATATGAACTGTATATTGGGGAATGCCTTGCGAAGCCCTTTTATCACTTTTGACTGTAAAGAAGGATGGAGGTGCATATCTATCTCATCCACCAAAACAGTACCATAGGTTTTCTCGGCAGCAGCATTTCCGTGAATCGCCCTGTTGAGAATGGCACATCTGAAAGCTACATCTGTAACTATGTTGACCAACCTTTTGTATCCGTCAGAGAGCAACGAGGTCTCAATTTCCCTTCCATCGGTGGTGATGTAGTAGATTTTCTTATTGACAGGCCTGATGGACATATCACAAATGATACCACACCCATCATCTCCTAGTGCTGTCTTGATGGCATTAGTCACGATGTCTATTTCTTCCTGGTTTTTCTGCCCTTCTTTTAATGACAGCAGCCTCTTTTGCCAATAAAGGAGGAATCCATCGCATTGCATGCACTCATAATATCCGAAACTCCTTTTATGAGAATATTTGGCGAATCTTTTTTGGTCAATCCTCCTGTTGGAATGAATGTCCTCTGTGGAGAAAGAAGCAAAGAGAGGCAATGGGTATAAATGACGGATTTCCCCATCAAGATCTACGGTATAGCATGTTTGAAGGGCAAGCGAATAATGTTTGAATTCCACCAAACCTTTCGTTAGTGCTTTGCTGTTTTTGGAAGTCTTTTTCTCAATTGTAAATAATGAATTAGAAGAATCAACATTCTTTAATGTGTCTTTGGATATGACAGGAAAATGACTTATGGTATTCTCAAAATGAATTCTTATTGGCTTCTCTGGTGCAATGATTCCATTCTGAGACAAAACGGAGAAATCCTCTTTTGTCGGACTGATCCATCTGGTATTCTCGTCGCTGAATCCAGAAAAAAAAGCACTTAGTACATATTTGCATGCTTTTAATACTGATGTCTTGCCACTGGCGTTGTCGCCAATGAGCAGATTCACACCTGGCTTAAAAAAGAATTCTTGATTCTTATAGCATCTGAAATTTTCGAGAATAATATGTCTCATGGGTATAAGGATTTTACTTTAAAATACAAAATTACGAATAATCATAAAAATGGCAAAAAAAAAGGCATTTTTGTTTTAATATTTGCTATTTGAGAAATGGATTTATGAAATGGTACTAAACGGATTTGTATGTCTTTTCCTTACTCCAACAAATCCACCATGCTCTGTCGGATGTCGTCATCGGGTGTCCAGTAGCGGTCAAAGGCTTTGCTATCGGATTTATGGCCAGAGAGGACAGCCACCATGCTCTTGTCCTTGACCTTCTTATAGAGGTTGCCCACGAAAGCCCTGCGAGCCATGTGGCTCGTGGCCATCTCATAGAGGGGGTGCTGCTCCTGCCGCCGTGTGGTGGGGTTGAGCACGATCACCATCCTGTCGAGACCAGCAATGCGAAACACCTCCTTCAAATCCTCGTTATAGTGCTGCTGTGCAGTGAAGGGGAAAAGTCCTGGACCTTGGTAGTCCTTGTATTTCTCCAGTATGGCCTTGCCCAGTTTGTTGAGGGGCACACGGATGGTCTTGGGATTGCCGTCAATGGTCTTCCCTGCGATGTATTCCACTGCGCCGCCGATGACGTTGTTACGGGTCATCGCCCAAAGGTCGCTCACGCGACATCCGATCAACGACTGAAAAACGAAGATGTCACGCTGCATCTCCAGTTTCGGCTGGTCGGAGAAATCGTGTTCAAGCAATTGGTCGCGCTCTTCGAGGGTGATATAGACAGGGGAGCCATAGACGGGTTCTTCGATGGGGAAACGGTCGAACGGGCGGTTTTTCGTATATTCGTTGTCATAGCACCAAATGAAGAAGGTGCGGAACTTGCAGAAGTAGTCGATGAGCGTGTTTTGGCCACGAGGTTTGAGGGGACGCTTTTCCGGCACTTCCTCCAACAGTTTGGAGTGCTTTTCCATCAACGAGTGTTCGTCTCTGAAATAGTTCCAGATATCCCGTAACGTGTCGGAAGTGACATCGTCAAGATACAAGCGAAAGTCCTTCTTTCCGCGTTTGGCTGTTCTGGTATATGCTTCGTATCTACGCAAGGCGCGAATCACCACGCGATTGTTCCTTTTCCTGACTTCCGACAGTGGATGCATTTCAAGGTAATACTCATACATCGGAATCAATTCCATCCGCTTGTCCTCCTCGGGCACATTATACTTCTTGGGGTTGTAGTACTTGTCGATAACTGTCTCCACCCATTCCTTGTCAATCGGTTCGTCGGTCTTGGCATATTCATTGTTGAGGAAGGTCAGCAATTTGCTGATCTCCTCCTCGATGCTCGCGCGATACTCCTTGTCGCAGATCACACGGTCTTTGATATGGCCTTTGGTGTTGTCCCAAAGGTTCGGGTTCACTTCAAGCTTGGTGGATGCCATGCAGTCAAACCTTCTTCCGTCTCTTACACGGACATAGATGGTGGCCTTTGTTGCAGAGTCGTTGCGCTTAGGTGCTTTCTTGATAATGAGTGTTGCCTTCATAACTGTATGATATTGAGGTCGAATGCAAAGTTACAACACTTTCCCCACACCACCAAGAATTTTCCCCACATTTTCCCCACCGAATGCAAAAATGCTTAAAATTGACTATCGGAAAATAAATATTCAAAACCTTGTAAAGTGTTGTATTATAATTGATTATGAATGATTTTAAATATAAACGAATTTAACAGGTTTTGCTTGTATTTAACGTTTTCGACCCTGGCTCCGGGTACCGCAAACACCTTGTAAGTCGTTGATTTACAAGGTGTTTTTATTTTCTGGGGTGTTAAAAAGGTGTTAATTCTGCGCTACAAAAAGAAAATGCTTTTGAGGCCTTTCTTTCTCCTCTTTTCTTATCCTTGTCTTTGCTTTTCTACAGGCCGATGTTAAAATATGTTGTAATTTTGACATCGTATCCGGCTTTTTATTATCTTTGTAATCTACTTTTTCATCTTCAATGGAAATTATATGAAATCAAGAAATATTGGAATCGTCTCATTGTTTATTGCATTTCTATTGCTATTTCTGAAAAGTCTCTCAAGTTGCAATAAAAACCTTAATACTAAAGAGTATAAGGGGCAATTGTTGAGTAGATATATGACAGTACTTAGCAACAGAACCTATATTACCAAGAAGAATGAGAAAGTTGGATGGAATGATACATTGGCGATTTTTGTTGATAATCAGGGTAAAGCGATTTTGGTTAACGACATCCCTGTAAACGAAAGTTTGCCAGATAGTGGGAATGTTCGTTACTTTCCTAACTATAGAGAAGACTATGAATATAATTATGATTCAGATGGCCATATGAAAAGTGCATTAGCACCTTGTTGTAAAGATATACCCGAATACAAGTTTATATGGAAAAACAATCTTGTTACTGACGTCATTATCACTGGCGGCTATTATGGAGATACACAAATTGAACACATAGAATATGATATGACTGTCGATTCTCCCCGTTCAGGAATTGCTCTGTTTATGGATATTTTTGATTATAATATACTGATAGCAAAGTATATTACGGGAGCAGTCGGTGGATATGTTCCTTCACATCCGATAGCAAAAATATATGTTTATAATGATAAATTTGGGAACGATACGTTGACTTTTACAAATATATTTGATAAGAAAAATCGTCTTTCAGCATATACTGTCAAATCTCACACCACAAATGTCAACAGGCATTTTGATTATCCCGATTAGGATAGCTAATCTTCAATAATAATAACCTGAGTTCGGGATAAGCGTCAATGTGAAATAGTTTCACGTGAAACATATTTGTAAATATATTTCATTTAAATAATATCAATTAATTCAAAATATCTTTCTGAATATTTGGAAAATAGGGCTATTATGATTAATTTTGTTGTATAAATAATTCATTAATCATTTAACAATAGCCCTATGTTATCAAGAGACAAAATTACGGAAATTTTCTGTATCGCAGACGATTTTTGCAAGGAATTTGATTCCA
>Ga0310694_10000514_pt1 | contig 50482 bp, 42 predicted proteins | sample 174DNAGHGhighgp2_FD_203884 | JGI IMG/M metagenome (GOLD analysis project Ga0310694, IMG submission 203884) | Sheep rumen microbial communities from Palmerston North, Manawatu-Wanganui, New Zealand - 1742 DNA GHGhigh gp2 (v2) (version 2) | ecosystem: Host-associated > Mammals > Digestive system... | reverse complement strand
TCCTTTCAAGTCAGGAAGAGGACTTTCGTCGTACTTGATAATGCCACGGTGCATCGAAATGCCAAGCTCAAGGAGTTGAGAAGTATTTGGGAATCCAGAGGCTTGTTCCTTTTTTTCCTGCCCCCATATTCTCCAGAACTCAATCTCGCGGAAACTCTTTGGCGTATTCTTAAGGGCAAATGGATCCGTCCGATGGACTATGTCTCCAATGACACCCTGTTTTATAGTGCAAACAGAGCATTGGCAGCGGTCGGCATAAGCCTTTTCGTCAATTATTCAAAATGCGCATAGTTAATTTTGAACAACTACTTAATTGTTTATGAATAAGAATTTCAATGAAATTAGAAAGATAATCGATTCGGCTAAACAAGTACTGAATCAATTAAATATTGACTATAATTCTTTAGCTGGGCCCAAGACGTATAATCTTGTAGCATTGTCTCGTCAGATTGTTCCTTTGATAAAGGAAGACTATCCAGCAATTGCAAATATTATTGGTGAGTCGACGAGAATTATTATTAATAGACAAACCATCCCACAATACCAATACGGTCCGCCAATTGTCAAAGACTACATAAATGCATATGCTTTTGGCGATTTACGAACTACTTTTAAAATTCTTGATTCTTTGTACCCACATCGAAAACCAAATACTTACAAAATATTTATAAGTCATTCCTCAGCTGATGAAACTATCGTTAATGGTTTTATTAAATCCATACTAATGCTTGGTTGTGGACTCAAGAGAACAGATATATTTTGCACTCTAGATCATACAGTAATCCGTACTGGGGATGATTTCAGGAGTGAGATAATTGAAAACATGAAAAGTTGTGACTTTATATTTTGCATGATTTCCGAAAATTATCGAATGAGTGAAGTTTGCCAAAATGAGCTAGGTGCTGCATGGGCTTTGGATAACAAAAGAATATTACCATTCAAGTTTCCTAATATAAAGTTTACAGAGATAGGATTCCTTAATACCGTAAAGCAAGCAGCTGATATTAGCGATACATCCAAGTTGGATGAGTTATATGATGAACTTTGCAAAAGTTACGAAATTCAGCCAGATTGGGTGAATTTTAATAAGCAAAAGAATGAATTTGTAAACCTGACAAAGGTTAACTGTCAATAGAATAGTATATTTGAAAATCAAGTATTTTATATTCTGTACAAATATATTCATAGTTTAGTTATTGTCAGACTGCGAACTATTAAAACTTATACTTAGCTTCTTGTGGTATTTAACTATTTCAAATTCTTGGTAATCATTCCTGTCATTTTTCGGTTTATTGGGCGATTCCATTGAGGTGGAACCAATGATTGAAGATACAAATTCAAATCTGTTCGCGCAAATTTTGATATATAATAATCTAAGATTCAAATATTTCGAAGAACTAATTTGGCCTGTTTAGTGGACACTAATGACTTCCTCATAATTTCAATTCTTAAATTCTTGACATATTAGAATCGAATAGATATAACGAAGATTAGAGCCGACATCATGAAATTGAACATTGATGCCGGCTCTATTTATTTTTAGCCATGTAATCATTCGGTAAACACTGTATTTTCATTCAAAATCCATGAACTATTCCTGATCAAGACCAGGACCCACCGACCGGAGGACATTGCCTTGTTACTCTATGCCAGACGTGGGCGTTGGCATTTGCAGTCGAGAAGCAGACGGGCAAGCGGCTCAATGAACTCATCCTTCATTCCCGGTGCTACGGGTGGGAATCGCACAAAAACATGCAACGCATTGCATGAAGGGTAGGAGTGAGCTTCACGATAATAGGATATGTAACTAAATAAGAGGAATGGGACGTATGATGATGCAGGTGTCCCATTTCGTATAGCAGATGGAGCGTCAACATCCCAACGCGTCCCATCTGATATGGAGGATGGAGCGTCTGCGTCCGTAAGCGTTCCATTTACGATAGAGGATAGAACGTCTGCATCCCTACACTTCCCTTTATCATAGCGAATGGAACGTCCCCTTCCATTTACGTCCCATTTCATACAGCAAATGGAACGTCCGCGACCCTATACGTCCCATACCATACAACAAATGGCGCGTCCGCATCCATAGGCGTTCCATTTCGTACATCCCCCTGTATAGTGGGAAAGAAAACTAAGTATTTAAAATCTGCGGGTATTATGACAAGTAAAGGATCCCTTTCTCCCAATTATCGATAATGGATTAATTGTACTCCCGTCGACCACAATTTGTTCTGTAATATCAACTTTGCATGAACTTCGTCGACAAGCTAAATTGCCTCCATACGACTCTGTTCGTGGAGTTTTTGGGAAGGTGCCGATTTGTATCCTGGTGCAGGCATAGAAGTTGATGGCGGCTATCATTCGGAACGCACTCAACAAGAGGATGACGCAGTTAGTCAAGAATGGCTAGAGTCAGTAGGCTATTAGGTCATTCGTTTCTCGAATGAAGCAATATTGGTTGATATTAAAAGTACGATATATACAATAATCAATTATTTAAGGACCCCATAAATCTTCCCCCTAAGCAGGGGGACCGAGGGGGTCTTTTGTATCAAAATTCACACCCTTAACTGTCAATTTCTCCGAATTTATTGTCAAAACGTACAATAATCTTAGATTTTCGTGACATATTTTTGCCATCCCGATATTTTTTTATACCTTTGCCCCACTTTATAGGCGGATGCGCGAGATGGTTACTCTACGGATGTGACTAGCTCAAGCGTAGCCGTGTGATGAGGGAAGATGTAAGAGGGAAGATGTAAGTAATGAACTTAATAAAAAAAACAGAAAAGATATGGAAACGATAACAACAACTCCGAGTTCGCAGACAGAAATTAGTGCTGTAGATGCCCTTTGGGCTCTCATTCAGCGCCAGACCAAGGCTGTTCGTAAAGAACTTACTCAGCGGCTTCTTGCAGAACAAGATAGCACCAAGGCTCAGCAGAAGATGGTGAAAGAGAGCCTTACCCGGGCTTTCAACCAGCTTCATGCTGGTAAAGTGAACCACGATGCACGTAATCTTTTCGCCGAATAGTCGTTATGAAGGTATCATTCGACTATCTCGACGAGTTCAAGCGTGGTGCAAAGTCTTTACGCAAGAAATATCCGTCTTTTGAAAGTGACTATATGGCCTTTCTTGATGAGTTGGAAGCTAATCCTTTCTCGGGGGAGCCTCTTGGACAGCATACTTATAAGAACCGAATGGCCATTTCTTCAAAAGGAAAAGGTAAAAGTGGCGGTGCTCGAGTTATTACTTACAACCTCCGGCAGCAATCCGAGGATGAGGTAGTTATCACGCTGATGTGTATTTACGATAAATCGGAAATCGAAAATGTATCTGACGCCTATTTGCGCAGTCTTGTACAGCAAATAGAAAAATCGAAACAAGATTAATAATTCTCAAGGATAATCTCGGAGTTTCTTCCCCCCCCTCATCCCTCATCTCTCTTCCATCTTCCATTCAACTCCATCTTCCTTCTTCCCTCTACCATCTTCCATCCAACCCCATCTTCCATCATCCGTCATCCCTCTTCCCTCATCCCTCTTCCCTCATCCCTCTTCCATCATTATGCTGATCGATGACAAACTGCTGAATAAGGTGTCTGAGGAGGCGAAGGCAAGTCCTAGACTGCGGATGAACTACAATCTGTATGAATCTCCAGATGACAAAGTGCAGAGGATGTTTAATGCGGTGGAACCAGGGACAATCATTTCTATCCAAAGACATCGGAACAGTGTGGAGAACAAGATAAATGTCAGCTGGAGTTAACCTTTTAATGTGACTTTTTAAGGATAATATAATGTGCAGGTTTTCTGAGATTAGTAGAGCTAGGTTGGGAAATGCTGTGATCTATATAGCATCACATGCCAAGTACCCCTATAAGACCGAGATTCTCAAGTTGCTCTACCTTATGGAGGAGCGCATGGTTCTGAGGTATCATGTGCCCATGCTTGGCATACCCTATTCAGTTTGGCGCCTGGGGCCTGTGTCTGTTGATGTCTTTGAGGAGCTGTCCGATGGTCCGGTACTGCTTCGCGACTTCATAACGCTTCAATTTAATGGTCAGGGCATCATGGTTAAGGCCAGCAAGGACTTTGACGAGGACGAGTTTTCGGACGCTGAGCTACAGGTGATGCGAGAAGTAATAGGTCGATACGGCCATATGAATTCCGAGGAACTAATTGCCGAGACCCACAAGGAAGGCTCGCTTTGGCGGGAGACAGCCAAAGAACATGGGTTGCTTGAAGACTTTGATGAGCGTCGTGCCAATAGCTCAAATATCGTGATAGATATGGGACGCCAGTTATGCCCCGATGACCGTGCGTACTACAACGAAACACTAGAGAACCGTCAGATGGCAAATCTGCTGAGAAGTTGATTAATATGTACGAGGCAGGAGATTTGTTGAAGTTCTCACCATTCGAGTTTAAGAATGGCAATCAGCCTAAGCCCAAATATTTCATAGTGTTGGGAAATATAGACGAAAAGGTCATTATGGCCTCTCTCCCCACCTCTAAAGACCATATTCCTTCAGACATCGTTGTTGTACATGGCTGTGTGGATATTAAGGAACGTGGAGTCAATGCCTACATTTTTAGTCCGAACGAAAAGGTAACACCCATTTTCAGTTTTCCCCGGCAGACGTTTGTTTATGGAGAACAGGTGGATGAGTATGAACGAAAGTATCTTGACGAGATGAACAGCATAGTTGAATATTTGGGGCGTATAGATGACCAGATCTTTCAAGAATTGAAAGACTGTGTCAAGAAAGCTCAATTGTTGCGTCGAAAATATCGTAATCTTTTGTAAACAACAGAAGAATATCTTAGGAGTAGGGCGAGGATTGATACAAAAGTTATAAAAGCTTGATGTCGGGGACCTGTCCCCTGCCATCCCCTGCCATCCTTTACGCAAGGTTACAAATGGCTGAAGAGGAAGGGGAACTAAAGCCAAATACTCAGTTCTCAAGTTCTGATTTTAGGCATTCGGATCAAGAACGGGTCTTTGCAGTTATATGGAAACAAATACTCGACCGTAAGGTATATAGTGTTTTTGGTAGTTACCGTTGGTATGGACGTAGTGTAGATGATACTATTTTTGTTGTAAAGTAAAATAAGCCTTTTAAAGAATTCATATTATGGCAACAAAAGCTCGTTTCGTTGATGTGCTGCAACCTAATGTTAATGTCCAGGACGGCGAAGCACCAGTATTGTTTGAGAACATTCTTCGATTTATGGAAAATCGTGAATATCGTCTGGGGGAGAAGTCTTTCAAATTTATTTTGTTTGACAATCCTGTCAATGGGCATTACGTTGAGGGATTAGTTATTACAACACAAGATTCGGATATTCCACCTATACGCGACAAGCGGACAGGTGAGTTTACTTCTGTTGCTATAGACCCAGCAAGACAAGGTTTTGGTTATGCAAATGTTTTTCTTTACGATACAACCCGAAATGTTCTTGTATATGAAATTAACAAAAATGGGTGTTTTCCACGACAATTTGCGGAGGCTATTTATAATTTTTGGAATAATCCAGAAATAGGAGAAGAACCTCGTACTCATTTTAATTTGACATTCCCAATTTTTGCACGCCGTGATGAATATAATCGAATGCTGCGAATGGGTTATTATAAGAAAATTAGTGTTGAATTGGTTAACCCCCAAGGCCTTGTTGAGAGTCAATTAGAAGAAGAGGATTCAATTGAGAATTGGCTAAAAACATCTATAGCGAAGGCGGCAGGTTGCAATGCGAATGTTATTCGATTAGAACAGACCGCCATCTCAAAAAAAATTAATCCGGAAGGATTATCCCATGAAGGAGTGAAAGAAATCGTGGATAAGGTTAAGAGTTTATTTGGGAGAGGTAATATCCAGAAATTAGAGGTTCAAGGTTATACAGAAGACGCGGAGGATTCCAAAAGATGTAGACCTGTGGATTTATTGACTGATTCTTTCAAAGAATCTTTTCGAATTGAAGATATTCAAGTGCACAGAGATGTTCAATCCAATGCAAGAAAAACTGGAATAGAATCATTGTACAGTAGAATCTTGCCGGAAATACAACAAATTTTAGGAAGATAAAAGCATAATTATGGCAACGTTTGCTAAAATAAGGGAAAACTATCTGGGAATCTTTTGTGGTTTCCTCTGTGGCATTGTTGCATGGTTTTTAGATCCTTCCTATGAAGAAAGCATTGATCTAATCAGAGCTTTACCGCAACTGACCACTTGCATCTTTGGTTTTCTTCTGACTCTGTTGGGGATTATACTTCAAGGTGATGGCCCGGTGATTAAAAATTTGCGTGATTCCACTATTATTTACAACCGGTTTATTAACTACAATAAAAAGGTAGTAATAATCTCTTTTGTTATGACATTGTTGGCTCTTATCGCTGGTTATGTACATTATAATTGGATTCATAACATTATTATCTCAGTTTGTCCTTGTTTAGCGGCAATTGTTCGTAAGTTGGCGATTTCAATCCTAACTTTAGGGTCTGTCTGGCTCGTGGTTGATTTGACAATTTTTATTCGTTTATTTTACTTGCTCATTAAACAAAATAAATGATATACTCCGAGAATACTGCTCTACAAGCAGCCTGCCTGCATATAGTTGGAAATAAGACACTAGATGAGGGACTTTCTATATCTGAAACTCCAATGAGGATAAAATCAACCATGCTTCCTGTGCTCACTCATTTCTTTATTTCATCATTTAAATCTGATGAGAGATATGTTTTTTTTCATCACAGTGGGTTAGAGTTTAACTTTGTACATAAAGTTGTTGCAGGTATCTTTGATAATCCAAGTTTACTTTATGATGGTTCTGTTATGCTAGCCAATCAGCTTTATGAATGTTCTGAGCACAATCAAATCAAAGGAGGTGAGTTTTGCGTTGCTTATTTCAAGGAGTTAGAAATTGATGGAAAAAAGGTTGATGCGGTTGGTATATTCAAGTCAGAGAGAAAAGATACTTACTTGCGTGTTATTACGCAAGCTGGTAATAATAATCTAGAGCAAGAGAATGGTATTAACATTAATAAGCTGGATAAGGGTTGTTTAATCTTTAATTTAGAGCGTGAAAATGGTTATGTCATTGCGATAATTGACAACACCAACAAGACTGAGGCAAAATATTGGGTCGAGGATTTTCTTCAAGCAAAGCCACGTTCAGATGAGTACCATCGCACCCGTTCTATTCTGAGCGCCACTAGAGGGTTTATCACTAAGCAACTGCCAAGTAACAGAGAAGTGTCAAAAGGAGAACAAGCAGAGTTGATGGATAAGACGCTACGCTATTTTCAAGAGAATGAGAGTTTTGATATTGATGATTTCAGTAGTAAGGTGATGGGTAATGCTGAAATGTCAGCTGACTTTGTCCAATATGTAGAATCCTATATGGTCAAGAATAAGTTGGAACGGGTTGATAATTTTGATATATCTTCTAGTGCTGTCAAGAAATCATCACGCTCAATGAAGAGTGTCATCAAGCTTGACAAAAACTTTCACATTTATGTGCATGGCGGAGAGGGTCTGATTAAGCGTGGATATGACGAGGCAACTGGGATGGAGTATTATCAGTTATTTTTCAAGAACGAAGAATAATTTGCGGCATGGAGCCAATGTGCCTTTACGCGTAGCTTAGGGGGGAGTGCGATATTGGAAGGAGGTGAGTCCTCCATACATTTTTTACCTTCATGTTAAGGGCGCAAACAAACTGAAGAAATAACATAAAATATATATTCATCTTAGCTAAATTCATAGCGGAGAGTGAGACGTTTCGGCCTTGGAGTATGTTCTTGGTGGACATTGAGGTGAATCGGGAGACACTGAGGCGTGAGATTTATGATAAGGAAGTATGCATAATTGGTGGAGCGGGTCCCATTGGTTTCAGCAGCATCTAGGATATGTTACGCTTTGAGTTTAAGAGTATGGTATTATGAATCTTTTTCTTGTTAATTCCCTCTCTCGCTAAATGTTTTTTATGGTAATAGCGTTTCAGAATAACCTGTATCTTGACCTGAAGAAACTGAAAAGAACCATTTCAATATGAGGTATAGCGAAATATTTGGAGTATCGTCTGAGGATCTTGAATCAAAAGGTGTCTTCAATGCAGATGTTGATTCTGATTCGCAGTTGCATATCGACCCATCTCTGTTTAAGGGATGCCAAATACCAGAATTCGTCGGAGCATACGACGAGTTCAATGGATATTTTGCTAAAGTTTTTACAGGTATTGTGCCATACGCCCGCTCCAACCAAAGATTCTTTGACCAGTTGGTAAAGCGCCTTTCTTTCCGTGAGATTGCTAGTACATGTTTGGGCTATTCTCAAAGTGGAACACATGGAAGTGGCATTGGGGGAAAATTGGCTAAGCAAGTAGCCATCACCATACTCGACATTTACGACATTGGGATTAAGAATCCTGTGGTCTTTGAAATGATGCCCTTCTTTGAAGAAGGTATAGGTGCAGACAGAATAAGCGATATGTCTGCCTACTTGCTAATTAGAAGGCTGATAAACTACACGCAACGCGTGTGCACCGAATTAGGTATTCCGATGCAGGCAAGCGTAAGTCTTAACGGCAGACCGACAGAGGTGCCGACATATCGCAGGACGGGCTATGTCTTTGTTCCGGCAGAGGTGCTTTGCGACTTGCCTACAGCACGTTCATACGACGATATTGACAGTGTGTGCCATTATAACGATATGTTTCGTCACCGTATTTGTCAGGCTATTGGAATGAGCTGGACGGATTTTAAGAATGTCCATAAATCACAGCTGAAACAATACTTATTTGACAACCCTGATCTCTTCAAAGAATTTGTTGACGAGTATGAGCGCTCAGCGCACGTGCCTTATAACTTCTGTACCGATCGGAAACATGTTATGGGAAGATGTTATTCTACAATTGTCAGGGGCTCTGCTCCAAACAAGTATGTATTGGTGACGTTCAAACATCCCGATCAAGCCCTGGCCGCTATCCCGATTCTTTATCAGCGGGAGGATATTCTCGAAGTTGCTGTTCTAGATTCGGATGATGAGGCTGATAAGGGTAGAGTGTTGAAAGTTATACCAGATGCCTTCTCATCGGTGAATGATGTTGAGAATGCGGTAAACACCTTGCTACTCAATTTCTTCCTGTCGCGCACAATACTGCAAGAGGAGACTGTTGTGGCTCCAGCATTTGAGGATATAAAAAAAGCCATAATTGGTGAACTGAACAAAGCAATCAACACTATCTATGTTTGCGTCGCTTGGTTTACCGATGATGAGATACGAGACGCTTTGCTTGCCAAACATAAGTCAGGAGTAGATGTTCGTGTGATAACCTACCTTGATGGCGTAAACAAGAAACATGGTGTGGATTTCCATGAAATACCACATATTGAGCGTCGCAGTGAAAAAGGCGGTATCATGCACCGTAAGTATTGTGTCATTGATAGCCATGTGACTATTTCCGGCTCCTTCAATTGGACGGACAATGCAACGAACCGCAATGATGAAAATATAGAAATAATTCAGGACTGGAACAATGCGAATATTTGCACAAGACAGTTTTTGAATGATTGGAATAAAGAGTAATAAATGGCAGCACTCTCGAAAAAATACTGTATATAAAGTTAATTCGGGGCGGCATCTGGTGGATTTCTCAAACGATAACTGATCAATAAAAGCGTTCGGAAAAAACGAACATGAATAATAGGAGGGTGGGTCTATAACCCATAACCTTTAACCTATAAACTTTATAATATGAAAGGAATTGTACTATCTGGTGGTTCTGGCACAAGATTGTACCCAATTACGAAGGGAATCAGCAAACAGCTGATACCGATATATGATAAGCCGATTGTGTATTATCTTATCTCGGCTTTGATGCTGGCTGAGTTTTGTAAGAACCTCATCATCACCTTATGACCTGCATGGCTTCAAGCGATAGCTTGGTGTCTCTCTGACTACTAAATAAAGTATCAAAGCATGCGAAAGCAAGTCCGAGATTACGGAAGAACTACAATCTCCATGAGTCACTGGATGACAAAGTGCAGAGGATGTTCAATGCCATGGAGCCAGGAACAATTGTTCCAATCCAAAGACATCGGGACACTGCGGAGACTATGATAGTGGTGAGAGGCCAGTTGAAGCTAACCATTTATGATGACGAGAAAAACATACTTGAACAATGTGTTCTCAATCCATTAGATGGTAAATACGGTTATCATATTCCCAAAGGAGTTTGGCATGGAGTTGAGGTAATGGCTCCAAATACTGTGATGTTTGAAGTCAAGGAAGGTCCATATGCGCCTCTCGCTTTAGAAGATATAAAAAAATAAACTATTGGTCAAGCAATTTAAGACAATACAATAACAATGAAAACTGTAATGCTCGTCTTTGGCACACGTCCAGAGGCAATTAAGATGGCTCCGCTTGTGAAGGAGTTCCAGAAAGATACTGAAAACTTCAAGACTGTAGTATGTGTGACAGGTCAGCATCGTGAAATGCTCGACCAGGTGTTGAAGATTTTTGAAATTACTCCCGACTTTGATTTGAACATCATGAAGCAGGGACAGGATCTTTATGATGTCACTGCCCGTGTGCTCACTGGTATGCGTGATGTCTTCAAGGAGTGCAAGCCGGATGTGGTGCTGGTTCATGGCGATACCACCACATCTACAGCAGCTGCTCTTGCAGCCTTCTATCAGCAGATTCCTGTAGGCCATGTAGAGGCAGGTCTGCGTACTCACAACATCTATAGCCCATGGCCTGAGGAAATGAATCGACAGATCACTGGACGTATTGCCACCTATAATTTCTCACCAACTTCTCTTTCCGAGCAGAACTTGAAGGAGGAGAAGGCCCATGGTCAGATCTTTGTTACAGGCAACACCGTTATCGATGCTCTTCACATGGTGGTTGACAAGCTTAAGAACGATAAAGCCTTGGCAGATGAGCAAATCAAAGTCCTCGCTGATGCTGGTTACGATGTTACCCGACTTGATGGTGGCAAAAAGCTCGTCCTCATTACTGGCCACCGTCGTGAGAATTTCGGCGAAGGTTTCATCAACATGGTAACTGCGATGAAGGACCTCAGTGAGAAATATCCAGATGTGGATTTCGTTTATCCTATGCATCTTAACCCAAATGTGCGTAAGCCAATACACGAAGTCTTTGGAGAAGACCTTACTCGTCCTAACTTTTTCTTCATTGAGCCACTGCAGTATCTGGAGTTTGTCTATCTGATGGAGAAGAGCACCATTGTCCTCACAGACTCAGGTGGTATCCAGGAAGAGGCCCCCGGGCTCGGCAAGCCTGTACTCGTTATGCGCGACACCACAGAGCGTCCCGAAGCCCTCAAGAGCGGCACCGTTCATCTCGTAGGCACTAACCACGACCTCATCGTCTCCGAAGTCAGCACCCTCCTCGACGACCCCGTTGCCTACGAAAAGATGAGCAAAGCTGTCAACCCTTATGGTGACGGCAAAGCATGCTCCCGCATCGTTCGCGCTTTGAAAGGAGATTCCGTTGATCGTTATGGCGTTTAAGCAATGACTATTAATGGATAATTAACGTTCAATCATACGATAATTAATGTTGAATAATAAATATTAATCATTAAATATATTTCAAAATTATGGTAAATGTTATTGGCTTAGGCTACATTGGATTGCCCACAGCACTTATGATGGCATCGCATGGTGTCGAAGTTATTGGTACAGATTATAACAAGAAGTTGGTTGATACCTTGAACGCTGGTCGCACCACATTCAAGGAGGATGGCCTCGATGAATTGTTTGAAGCAGCAGTGAAGGCAGGCATCAAGTTCACCACCGAGTATCAGAAGACTGATATGTATATCGTGTCGGTTCCAACTCCCTATGACAAGTTCTCGAAGAAGGTCGATGCATGCTATGTGGTAGCTGCTGTGAAGGAAGTAATGAAAGTGTGTCCAAAGGGTGCAACCGTAGTAGTTGAGTCAACTGTATCACCTGGCACAATGGATCATTTCGTACGTCCAGTCATTGAAGAAAACGGTTTCAAGATTGGCGAGGACATCCACCTTGTGCATGCTCCTGAGCGTATCATTCCCGGCAACATGGTCTATGAGCTGCTGCACAACAATCGCACCATCGGAGCCGACAGCCGCGAGATAGGAGAGAAGGTAAAGCAGTATTACGCCAGCTTCTGCCAGGGCGAAATCGTAGTCACCGATATTCGCACCGCCGAGATGACCAAGGTCGTTGAGAACACCTTCCGTGCTGTGAACATCGCCTTTGCCAACGAGCTAGCACGTATCTGCCGTCACGACAACATGGACGTGTATGAGATCATCAAGATCTGCAATATGCACCCACGTGTAAACATTCTTCAGCCAGGTCCTGGTGTAGGAGGTCATTGCATTTCTGTCGATCCTTGGTTCCTCGTAGGCGATTATCCACGTCTCGCAAAAGTGATTGACGAAAGTATGAAGACCAATGACAGTCAGCCAGAATTCGTCCTCAATCGCATCTATGAGATCATGAAAGAGAACAACATCACCAACAATCGTCGTGTAGGTCTCTATGGACTTACCTATAAGGAGAACGTCGATGACTTCCGTGAGTCCCCAACACTCCAGATGCTTGAGTGCCAGGAACGCCATCTCGCACGCCCTCTTAAGGTCTATGATCCATTCATTCAGGAAGATATCGTACAGAACCAGTACCACGATTTCGACGAGTTCCTCGCTGATGTTGATATGGTAGTCATCATGGTGAAGCACGACCAGATCAAGCACAGCTGGGACAAGCTCAAAGGCAAAGTCATCCTCGACTGCCACAACATCTGCCCACTGGAAGGAGTGTATCATATCTGAGGAAATAGTTGAGAGTTGAGGGTTGAGAGCAGTTATTAAGTTGAGAGTTGAAAGTCGTTCCGGACTCCAATACAACTTAAAACTCTAAACTACAAGCGCAGCGACAACAGCTATAAACTCTAAACACTCCACTCTAAACTAAAAGCGCAGCGACACTACTCTACACTCTACACTCTAAACACTAAACTCAAAATAAACCATGGAAGTCTTCGGCTACCGAAAACTAATAGCGTATCAGAAGGCGAAGGAAGTGGTCAATAGAACATATAAGCTTTTGAAGAAATTTCCAGCTGAGGAACGTTATGCTATGTGTGACCAGCTTAGAAGAGCTTCCGTTTCGATAACCTCCAATATAGCCGAAGGTGTAACCCGCTATTCTGTAAAGGAAAAGATCCACATTATTGAAATGGCGTATAGCTCTCTTATGGAGGTTTCCTCTCAGTTCGAAATCGCTGAAGATTTAGATTACATCACAACTGAAGACAGGTTGAACATGGATAAACTCATCGAGGAAGTCGCCCGTCTTCTTCCTGGCCTCCAGAATTCATTTAAAGATGAAAAGTAGATTATTTATTTTTAAGTCTTTTGAATGGATGGAACGGAGTAACTATTCGATTTGTTCTTTTATTTTTTCCTTTGGATAAAGAATCGTTTCTCTGAATAAAGTAGAAAACCATAGTTCGTTAGAAAGATTTATAAACAGTGGAAGCTCAAGAATACTATACAATGGCAAAATCTATCATTAGGAATAGGATTGATTTATCAGAGTGGGTAATTCATTTTGTGCATGATAGAATGTCTGAGGATAATCCTCAAGACTTGCAATCTATTGCTGAAATGGAAGGATATGATGGCGATTTGCGTATGCCAGATTATTACGATGATAATGGTTGCCCCCATAATATTTTAACTGAATATGAAGAGAACGAATATGTAATTGATGATAATGCGCCAGCATTTGATGTCCTTTTGAAGATTCTTCACGATGGATATATTCATTCAGGATGGTCGTTGCGTAATTTCACTCCTACAATTTTTGGCCCTAGGTCTGCTGTATGTTTTACGGAAATGCCACTTCATGCTTTGGTAGAGTACGCGAAGTTTCGAGGTGATTATTCAGGTTATGTTGGTAATTATGGAATAGCTTTTCGTAGACGAGAATTGTTTGCAGCTGGGGCTAGACCGGTTATTTATGGAATATCAAAAAAGATAGGTGAAACTAACAAGCAATATCATTCACGCATGTTTGACCCTGAGCGAACCGAGTTACCTAAGCATGAATTATATCGCTATGTTTTCACCGATATCCAAAAGGACGGCAAATCCATAGACTGGACCCATGAGCGAGAGTGGAGATGGGCCTTGCCAAACGATACTCTGCACGTCCCTGGTATTCCTTTTTTCCTTTCAAAAGAATATGCTGATTTCTTCTCAGAAATTGTTTTAATAGTTGGTACAGACGAAGAACAGAATGAAGTTTTGTCACATTTGAAGAACTTGTTTGATTCTGGGAGCACCAACTCAGGAATAAACTACGACACAAATAAAATAGCTGCCGCAAAAGTTTTGTCTTTAGAATCATTAGCAAAACAGAATAATATAGAAGAGAAAACTATCAGAATAGATGATCTTAACTTGAAGCAATTACCTATCTTACCACATATTTCAGTATCACAAGAGACAGAGATAAAGGTTCGTGAAGCGATTGCACAAGCAAATAAAATCAAAGTAGAAGCTGTAGCGGACTATTTGAAAACACACCCTGAATTTGATGAACAAAAAGGGGAATGGGGTTGGGCCACAGTATGTACAAATACGCAGTCGGAGGTAACTCAAGCTATGCAAAATTTAGGGGTATGCCACACATATGCAGATGGCGTTTATCGAATCAGTTTGAATGGTTTTCATACTAGCAATCTAGATTTGCTTTCTATAGGAGCTGAAGAAGCTGCGAGATATTTAGAAAAAACTTTAGGGCAACAATTCTATTATATTCAAGAGTTAGATTAGTCAACCATACTGACAATAAATTCTTACTATAGGAATTAAGAATAAGGATATTAAACTTGTAAACATCATAACCTTTACACCCTATACTAAAACATGCAATACGCTACCAACTCTAAACTTTTAGACTTCTCTAAACTCTACACTCTTAACTCTCAACTATAAAAGCCCTCGGCTTCAATGAAAGAATACAAGCCACTTGAGAATTTGCCTGATGATCCTGAAGAACTGAAGGAGATCATTGAGGAACTGCACTACAAAGTGCATTCCCGCGATGTCATGATCGACATCGCTGAGGATATGTTCGGCATTAAGATTAAGAAAGAATGAAAAAGACTCCACAAAGTGGAGTAGAAAAAAGGACTTCGTCCAGAACCCCCCAAAGTCACAAATCAATTAATGATCATTAACGGCTAATTACACGATCATTAATGTTAAACAGCTCTAATTATTTCCTCTTCAGATTTCCTCCTAGATTTCTTGCTGAAAGCAATAAAAGGCACATTCGTGAAGATTCGCAAGATTCGTGTTCAAGATAAAATTCTTAAATTCTCCAATTGATAAGAATCTGGACAATCAACTTTAGACCCTCGACCCTCAATATGAAATATACAATCACAATTATTCTATTGTTTCTTTTACCATATTGCTTATTCAGCAAGACTATATCTCCATTGGATTATGGTCTAAGACAGGCAAAGAATGGAGAGGATAGATTTAGAGCCCTCTACCAGACTCATGTATTAGCAAAAAAGAATCATTGGGATGTGTCATATAGAGGGATAAGAGATCTTCTGATTGAGATTCCCAGTGATGCCAAATCTATTCCTCTTTGTAATGAGACCAACTTCTCTGGAGTTACCTTAATTGTCACCAATACAAAAAAGAATAATTTCTTTCTATTTGAACTATCCCAAGAGCTTCATCCTGTTCCGGTCACTAAGACCATGTTTGACACCTATGACTTCAGGCGCATCAAGGAACTGAAACGTGGAAATAAGATTTTGGTTGTAGAAGATCAGAACCCTTGGGTGGAGAATAGGGAAGGATATAATTACGGAGCCACCAGAAAAGACGTCCTCCTGCTGGAGAATGGCAAGGCTGTGAATCGTACCATTGCACCATATAATACCGATACTTCTAATCCGGCATGTAAGTATGCGGAGGTGACAAAGGAGCAGAAGACGATATCGAACATTACATTCAATAGAACGAAAGAATCCACGGCCAAGACCTATCTTGTTCAAGTGAAGAACATGAACAATGTCCTGTTAAAAGGGATTAGGGTCATCACACCTACACCAATAAAGATGACAGGTGACAATGCCATTGGTATCTACAACTGCACGAACGTTACTGTTAATCAAGTGTCATTCGACCAGACTTATTCCTTGTCGGGTGATGCCGGGTATGGCATCAATATGAATAATGTCTGGAATTCATGGTTTGATAGAATTGAGAGTGAAGCCGCTTGGGGTATATTTGGAAACAATAATATAAACACTTCTCACGTTAGTAATAGCAAGATTAATCGCTTCGATACCCATTGCTATGGGAAGGGCGTTTACTTGAGTAATTGCGAGATTACACAAATCGGTCTGCAGCAGAGTTCCTTCATGGGGGAGCTGGAGTTTAAGAATTGTATCTTCAGTTCAGCATACGTCTGCACGGCCAGGACGGAATACAATGCATTTTCGCCCTTTAACATTTCCCTTATCAATTGTGTGATCAATCTTGACAGTCGTCATCGCAGTTTGGTCAATCTTGGTAATGTGAGCAATACGATAAACAAGCGGAAGGAGTTGCGACAGAAATCTGCTCCGAGCATATTTATAAAGAATACCAAGGTCGTTCTAACAGAAGATGTTCCCAATTGGGCTTTGATTCATGTTGGGTCCAAGTGTGATGAACAAGCTTTCGACTACATCGGCAATATTATAATTGATGGCCTTCAGGTTGATGGAAACGAAGCGGACCTTATGGTTTTTGATCGCCCTAATAGAAGTCGACATGCTGTAAAAATTGATTTGAAGGGAATAGATCTGGTCGGGAATGAAAGCTATTTCCTCGCCCTTGCACAAAAGAAATACAATTATTCTCCAACCATCGTGTTCAACGTCAATAAGGATGGGGACGCCATATATAAAATCAGAGATTCAAGATTAAATTATAGCCCACTGGAGTTTCCTCATTATAATGTGTTTTTTTTGAATTGTAAAATAGGAAGAATCAGGTACTACAACACAAATAACGGAGATGTTAACACGCATCGCTGCTACGAGAATTGTGTCCTATACTTGAATGATATTGATACAGAGAATTATACCTTAGATGATAATGCCTATTATATACGATGCGTCTTTTCGCCTGTCGACAAAAAGAAGAAAGTCGTTCCTTATTCGATGAAGAAAACTACTTCGGAAATGATTTTTGAGGAATGTACGGCAGGTGTTACAGAATTGTTCGGTTCTAGTCTGTCAAACAAAGCTGTTAACCTGAAATCATATACTTATCGATTCAAATAGTGCTATATTATACATTGTTCTTTCAGTGTGATAGTAATCAAAACTATTTTTTGTTATGCATTTGTCAAAAGTAGCATCTGGTTTTGGATGGACTTCTATCTCTACAATAGTTAACGGACTTGCACAAGTATTGAGATTATCTATTCTTTCAAGGTTTCTCACAAAGGAGGATTTTGGCGTTGTAACAATAATTACTCTATTATTAGGCTTAACTCATGTATTCTCTGATTTAGGTTTTTCAGCTGCAATAATGTCAGAAAAGGATTTAAAAAGAAATAGCTTTAATGGCATTTTTTGGGCTCAACTGTTTTTTTACCTTTTGCTGATTATTCTTGTTTCTTTGTCCGCACCAGTATTAGCGAGTTATTATCATCAACCTATATTGAATTATTTAATCCCTTTATCGTTATTAGAATTATTATTTTTAGGTATTGGAAAATTATATGATACTATATTACAAAAACAATTAAGATTCAAGCTTATTGCTATCAGAAATGTTATAGGTGCTACCTGTTCATTAATAATTGCAGTAATTCTTGCTGTTTTAGGATTTGGTGCCTACAGTTTAGTGATTTCTACTGTATTGCATGCTGCGATTTTACATTCGTGGAATTTTATTATTGGTAGTAGGGAATATCCCATTACCTTTCGTCATATCGATTTTTCAGAATCAAAATCATTGATGAAGGTCGGTTTTTATCAGATGGGCACTCAGATTGTTGATTATTTTGCCTCTAAAATAGATATTTTAATCATTAGTAATTATTTGGGATTGGAGATACTTGGTGTTTATAATCTTGTCAAAGAATTGGTTCTTAAATTTATAATGGTAATCAATACAATAGTAAATAGAGTAATGTTACCGACCTTCTCAGCTCAATTTACGTCAATCGAATATTTGAAAAATTCTTTTTTACGCTTTATAGAAAAACTATCGTTAGTTAACTTCCCTATAATAGGTTTCATTTTTGTTTTCAGGTATAATTTGATTAATATCTTCTATGGTTCACAATATACTGATGCCACTCAAGTCTTTGGTATTATGTCAATTTGGAGTCTATTTGTGGTTCTTGGTAATCCCAATGGTATGATTGCAATTATCACCAAAAATACAAAAATATCATTTGAGTATACTATCGTCCGATTTTTCATCATGTTGTTAGTCGTTTATTTGGTTGGCCGCTATTCTTTAGTTGACGCTGCTTTATCAATGTTGATTGTATATATGATTATGTTTTTCGTGAATTGGAAGATATTGCTTAATAGAATCCTGAATATTTCACTTATTGAGTATTTAGGTTGTTTTATTGTTTTTTTATTATGTGTTTCTTTCATATCTTTAGCTTGTGATTTCCTAGTATTAAACGATTATTTAAATATTCATAATAGTTTTTTAATTTGCCTTATTTATGGGTTATTATATTTCTTTCTTATTTTTATATTTTTATATTTATTGAAAAAGAATCAATTATATGAATTACTGAACACTCTTTTTCTTAGAAATAGATAATAATTCTTCTATTATAATGATATAATTTAAAAAAAATAGAACAGACAATATGTTAGCTTCTAAGTTACAAATACTCTTTAATATTTTATTATATTTATTTATCCTCCTATTACTCTTTCAAAGAATTAAGATAAAAAATGGTAGATATAATATTATCTTTTCATTATTGGGCATACTTGTTTTTTGTGTTTTTTCTTATTGGGGGGGAGATTATTTTCATTATTATTTTTCTTATGACAATAGTTTTATTGACACTCATATTGAACCTATTTATATTTTTTTAGCAAAAAATAGTCCTACATATAGTGTTTGGCGCTTTTATATCTGGGGTGTGGCACTTATTATGGTAACCAAGTTATTAAATAAATATAATAATAGCAAGTTTATAATTTTTATTATATTTGTATCTATTTCATTATTGGATTTCTCTTATGGCCGAGCATCCCTTAGTATGGCATTCCTTTTTGCTGGTTATTATCTTATTTCTATACGCAAAAAAACACTATTAGGTTTCGCTTTACTATTTTGTTCATTTTTTTTCCATAGATCTGCAGCTTTTGGTATCGTATTATTTTTTCTTGCATATATATTTCCGATAAAAAGAGCACGCACGCTATTACTTTATGCCATCATTTTTATTTTTGCTTATTTTTCACTAAGTGACTTTATAGGTTCATTCCTTGGATATGATGTTGACTATGATGATGCGATGGGGCAAGTAGTATCTAGAGGTCAAAGATACCTTGAAAGGGAAGAACGTGAATCTGGAATTGGTGGGCTGTGTAGAGACGTTCTCGATAAAATTCCTATTTACCTCTCTTTTTTATTATTTGTTAAAATTGTTTCAAAAAAATATATCAAGAATTACCCAAAGGATATTTTATTATTTTCAAATGTTTCTTTTATCATGATATTGATAGCATCGCTTCTTGCTTATAATACAGTTTATCAAACACAGGTAATGTATGAAAGGTTTTTACAGTTTTCGCTCATTCCCACTGTTATTTTTCTGTCTTATTCATATAATAATAATATATATAGAAAATATATTAGAATTATTATTATTATGGGCATCCTAAGTTCAATATATACTTTATTATATGCATATCATTGTGCAAAGTAATTAATTGAAAATTAATAATCTATGTTTATTCTTGAAAAATTCATTTCAGATTTTGTGACATTTCGCAAACAAAGTATGTTCCAGAAGGACATCGATTCGAATTATTATACGCTAACTCGTGAAATTAAGGAGAAGAAGGTTTGTGTGATCGGTGGGGCGGGTAGTATAGGTTCCAACTTCATCAAGGCAATCCTTCGCTTTGAGCCTAGGAGTGTGGTAGTAATTGATTTAAACGAAAACGGGCTTGCGGAACTTGTGCGTGATGTACGCAGTACAGAAGGATTATTTGTACCAAATGAGTTCCGTTGTTATACTTTGAACTTTGCTGATCCTATTTTTTCACGAATCTTCCATGAGGAGAAAGGTTTTGATATTGTTGCTAATTTTTCAGCTCATAAGCATGTGCGCAGCGAAAAGGATAAGTATAGCGTTCAAGCACTAATTGAGAACAATGATATCAAAGCTAAGAGGCTAATGGATTTACTTTGCGAGTTTCCACCTAAGCATTTCTTCTGTGTTAGCACGGATAAGGCTGCTAATCCTGTGAACATCATGGGTGCCAGCAAGCGAATCATGGAAGATATGGTGATGGCATACAATACTCATTTCAAGATAACAACCGCTCGTTTTGCCAATGTGGCCTTTAGCAATGGATCTTTACCCGATGGATGGATTCACAGACTTCAGAAGAAACAACCATTAGTGGCCCCGTGTGATGTGAGGCGTTACTTTGTATCCCCAGAAGAGTCCGGTCAGATTTGTTTGTTAGCTTGTATCTTAGGTCGTGCAGGTGAGGTTTTCTTTCCTAAATTGGGGAAGGACCAAATGCTCACTTTCAGCAGTATCTGTGATGACTTTGTAAAGGCTGAAGGATTCAAGAAGGTTGAGTGCAAGAACGACTTTGAAGCAAAGCTCTATGCAGCCGAGATGGGCTATGATAGTGATACCTATCCCGTAGTTTATTTCAAGAGCGATACGACAGGTGAAAAGGCATACGAAGAGTTCTATGTGCCAGGAGAGAAGATAGATATGGTGCGCTTCAAGGCTCTCGGAGTAGTGGAGCAGACCACACGTCATTCAATGTTAGAAGTGAATAGTTTCTTCGTAAAACTAGAAGAAATCTTCAAAAAGCCCGACTTCACCAAAACACAAGTAGTAGAGGCTATCAAGGAATTTATCCCTAATTTTGAGCATGAAGAAAAGGGTAAGAACTTAGATCAAAAAATGTAATTATGAAAATAGCTGTATCTGGAAGTGATGGATTTGTCGGTCGAAATGTCTGTAAACTATTAAATAATAAAGGATATAAATATTATCCTATTGATATTAGCACTGGTCTTGACCTTTGTGATTCGAAAATAATTGAAGATTTTGAACCTATTGATTGTTTTATTCATCTTGCAAACCTTGTTTATGTTCCAGCTTCTTATAAAGATCCTGCAAAATTCTACCGAATAAATTATTTATCTACTTTAAACGCTTTAGAGGTTTGTCGTAAGTATAAAGCCAGATTGATATATGCTAGTTCCTATATTTATGGAACTCCTCAGTATCTTCCTGTAGATGAAAATCATCCTATATGTCCCTTTAATCCGTATGCCCAGACGAAGGTAATTTGTGAAATGTTGTGCGAGGGGTATCATAGAGATTTCGGTGTTAATGTTTCAATTCTGCGTCCCTTTAATATTTATGGCGTTGGACAGAAAGGAATGTTATTAATTCCAGAAATTATTGGACAAATAAAGGAGGGTAAGAAGAAGATACAACTTAAGGCTGCTGAACCTCGACGTGATTATGTAAATGTAAAGGATGTAGCTAGTGCATTTATTACTTGCATCAATGACACTAATGGTTTTAATGTTTATAATGTTTGTTCTGGAACAAGTGTTTCTGTCCGAGAAATAACAGAAGTGATTAATAAACATTTGATAGATAAAGTTACTTTTTCTTTTGCTGTGTCTGACAGGCCAAATGAAGTTAATGAAACGCTTGGGAGTTGCAAAAAATTAGAAAGTATAGGTTGGAAGAATACTATTACTTTTGAAGAAGGAGTTGTTGATATTTTGAAATCGGAAAAACTTTGCTTATGATACTTGAAAAGATTAAAGATAGAGTGATTTTTCCATCTGCAAGCATTTTGGAAGCAATGAAACAGATGGATCGAATCAAGATGAAAATATTATTTGTATATGATTCGAATCAAAAGTTCTTGGCGATTTTGACCCTTGGAGATATTCAGCGTGCAATTATACGTGGGATGAATCTGACGGATAATGTTGAGGTAATAATTGATTATAATAAGATATATGCCACTTGCAATGAGTCTGATGCTTCAATTAGACAAAAAATGAGGAGTATTCGTGCAGAATTAATGCCAATTATTGATGATCACCATAATCTCGTTGATGTCCTTTTTTGGGAAGATGTTTTTGGCGCAGATAAGGTTCCTGAACGCGATTTTATTGACCTCCCCGTTGTTATTATGGCTGGCGGAAAAGGAACACGACTAAAACCATTAACTAATGTTATACCGAAGCCTCTTGTTCCAGTTGGCGACAAAACCATACTTGAGGTCATAATGGATCAGTTTGAAAGTATTGGATGTCACAAGTTTTATATGTCAGTAAACTACAAAAGTGATTTGATGCGGTTTTACTTAGATCAGTTGCCTCATCATTATGACATTGAGTTTTTTGAAGAAGACAAGCCTCTTGGTACAATAGGTAGTGTGTCCTTGCTAAAAGGCAAAATAACAACACCTTTTTTTGTCTCAAATTGTGATAGTATTAATGATCAAGACTATCGTGATGTTTATGATTACCATATATCTAATGGAAATGACATGACCATTGTAACGATGGTCAAAAGTTTTAAGATTCCCTATGGCGTTATAGAAACAGGTAAAGATGGTCTGATGACAGCACTACGTGAGAAGCCGGAACAGACCTATCAAGTAAATACAGGAGTATATATACTGAACTCTAGTTTGATAGAAGAGATTCCAGAAGGCCATTTTTTTCATATAACACAACTAATGGAAAAAATACAAGCAAGAGGAGGTCGTGTCGGCTGTTTTCCTGTTAGTGAATCTTCTTGGAAGGATATGGGAGAATGGTCTGAATATTTAAAAATGATTAAAGTATTGTAGTATTTATGAAGGTATTATTAGCGAATTCTCCTTTCGGAGGTGGAGGTATTACTACTTTTGCAACCCAGTTAATTGCTTGTCTTTCTGCTGATACGGAACTAACAGTTGTATTAGGTGATGATAAAAAGGCTCCTATTACAGACCCACGTGTCAAAGTTTTATATCATGATACTAAATTGCTAACAATTGATAATGCGTTGTTCTTTATTGATTTAATTAATAATGTTATTAAGCCAGATGTAGTAATAACTAGTGCAGCAATCATAATTCCAATTATTGCACCTTATTTAAATGATGGTATAAGAGTGTTGACAATCAGTCATTCTGGTAGATTCTTCTTTACGAAGTATTGCGCTGTTAACTATCAATATTTGGATTGTATTATAGCGGCTTCATCAGCATATAACAAAAAATATATTGAGAACTATTTTCATATCAAAGATGAATCTAAAATTAAGGTCATATATAATTTCGTTGCAAATAATGAGAAGTTTGAGAATCTTAGATTTGCTAAAAAAGATCAACGCCCAATTATTTTAGTTTATGCAGGTGCAACTTCTGTACATAAATCTCCTGAATTAGTCGCTAAAATAGTTACAAAACTGTTAAGCACTGATCTGGATTTCCGGTTCTACTGGACTGGAAACACAGGAATTCCGTTAGTCTCAACTAGATTTAAACATTCAAAGTTAATTAGTGTTAAACAGTTGTTTCCTGAGGATAAACGCTTAATCTTCCCTGGTAGAATACCTGCAAAAGAAGATTACGATCTTCTTTTAGGTAGTGCAAACATATTTCTTGCTCCTTCGAAAAACGAGGGATGTTCTATGGCTACGCTTGAAGCGCATCGTTCTGGTAGTATTTTAATAGTAGGTGACTATGAGAACTCAAATCGAGAGATAGTAGAGTCATATGGTAGTGGTTTCGTAGTCAATCATAATGATGTTGATGGGTTTGTAAGTATAATCAAGGAAATTATCTCTAATCATTCATCATATTATCATTTTTATGAAGATTCTCATAGAGCATTCAAAGATGCTTTATCATATACCATTTGGAAAGAAAAAATCTTTCAAGTAATTAACTGTGAGAGTCGACATAAACCAAGAAAGAAGGATGTGTCTAAATTGAGAATTTTTCTGGACATAATTAAGATGAAATGGTTGGAAAGATCAAGTTCTATTGAGAGGTTTGTATGTTTTTCGTTGCCATGCTTTTTATCTTTCCAAAAACAGTATAGCTCTTATTTAAATAAAGAAAAATCATTAAAATGATTTGACAAAATGAATAATTTCAAGAATTGGTATATTTATAAGATTATTGCAGCCAAAGTTCATAAACTTATTGTAAGTCTAAATCCAGAGGCTGAAATGAATCGCGTTTACTACAAGACATATCATCGCTACCCGAATTTGAAGAATCCAAAAAATCTAATTGAAAAGATTTATTGGATGCAATTGCATACAGATACTACAATGTGGACGAAATGCGCTGACAAATTTGCTATGCGTGATTACGTCAAGGATTGTGGCTATGAAAACTATCTGCCGAAGAACTATGGAAAATGGTATAATGCTGCAGACATTGACTTCAATATTTTACCAACTGAGTTTGTTCTGAAAACAAACAATGGTTGCGGAACCGTGCTTTTAGTGAGTGATAAAAACACACTTGATTTAAAAGCAACCAGAAAGAAGCTGCAACGTTGGCTGAATGTTCCTTACGGATGGGCAGGCGGGCAACTGCATTATACTCGTATTAAACCATGTATTTTAGCAGAAGAATTGTTACATCAAGATGATGTGCAGAAATCTATAACTTCGCAATCTATGGTGGACTATAAAGTATGGTGTCTAAATGGTGTACCTGAGTGCATCTTAGTTGTTTACAATAGAATTAAGAAGGTGAATTACAAATTGGATATGTATAATACTAATTGGGGACGTATTCCAAATAGTTTGAAGTTAACCTCTCATTTCACTGGGAAGGAAGAGATATTTCCTAGACCAGCGTGTCTTGAAGAAATGCTTGAAATTGCTTCTAAATTATCAAACCCTTTCCCCGAGGTTAGAGTGGATTTCTATGTTATTAATAACAAGCCAATTATAGGGGAACTTACGTTCACAAGTGGATATGGTAACTATACAGACGAATTCTACGATTACCTTGGAAGTAAAATAGATCTTAGTAAAATTAATATTATTAGATAAATCATAAATGAATCACGTTGTTTTCTTTGTTTTTGACCCATCTCCTCGTATTGAACGCAGGATTGAGGACTTTGTGGATGCAGGTTTTAATGTTGAGGTATATGGCTATAAATATGATGTTGTGAATGTTGACTATTGCAACAGTACAAAATATACTTATAATGTGTTAGCAACCATTCCTCATGCTGTTTCTTATAAGGTGCGAGTTATGGGCCTGAAAGAAATAAAAAAGGTTGTTCAGAAGTACGATAAAAAAGAAACTTTATTCTACTTTTTTTCACTTAACGTTGCGGCAATTGCTCCATTCTTGGGAATTAAATACGTCTTCGAAGAATCAGATATGCTCTTTGATCGTTTTGGAAAGATAATTCTCAGAAAAGCAGTGATTGCTTTTAACAAGTATGTCATCAAGAAGTCAGCAATTACTGTTATGACATCAGAGGGCTTTGCTCAATTCTATTATGGGGACAAAAGACCTGATAATATAGAGTTTGTTTTGAATAAAGTCAATGCTAAGTGTTTGCATCTGCCTTCTGTGATAAAAAAAACGTTTGATGTGAATCATATTCGATTCGGATTCGCTGGTAATATTAGATATCAAGCGACATTAAATTTAGCAGAAGTTATCGCTAAACTTTATCCTCAACACGAATTTCATTTCTATGGCAACACAGAGGCTTTGTCTAAAGATAAGCTACAGGTATTGGAAAAATATCCCAATGTTTTTTTTCACGGGCTATTTAAGAATCCTGATGATTTGCCATCTATCTATGCTTCAATGGACTTCTGTGTTTGTAACTATGATATTACTGGCGTGAATCCGAGATATGCTGAACCAAACAAACTATATGAAGCTATGTTTTTTGATACGCCAATATTGGTAAGTCCGAACACTTTTATTGGAAAGAAAGTAAGAATCCTTAACATAGGTTTAGAAATCGATTCATATAACGAATCATTTATTAAAAAAACTATCGATTCTATATCAGATTCTTCGTTCCGTTATTTTGTACAGAACATCAATTCAATTCCCAAAGAATCATTGGTTACTGATAATGTAACTTTGATGAAGAAAGTTCGTTCATTATAATCATCGTTATTAAATGAAATTTATCTTCAAGAAGCTGAAGTCATTCTTTTATAGTTTCGTCGCTTTTTATTTTAAATTGCGAGGAAATCTTTTGGGTATTGGTTCAAGAGTGTCCTATAAAGCAGCCTTACGGAAATCTAGAATAGGGAAATATTCATATATTGCAGAGTATTCAGAATTAAATTGTGTTGATATGGGTAATTATTGTTCCATAGGACCTGCAGTTCATATAGGCAGTATGGAACATCCTTATTGGAAACCTTCAACATCAGCTCGAATATATGGAGAAGAATGCCAAAGTGAAACTAGGACTCAGATAGGTAATGATGTTTGGATTGGGGCTCAGTGTTGTATTAAACAGGGTGTTAAGATAGGAGATGGCGTAGTGATTGGAGCACAGTCTTTTGTCAACAAAGATGTTCCCGCTTACAGCATAGTTTTTGGAACACCAGCAAAGGTTTATAAGGCAAGATTCTCCCATGAAATAATTGATGCCATCCAGCGAACTAATTATTTTTATTTCCCACCTGAAAAGGCGAAGGAACTGCTAGAGCCTATCGCCAAAATGTTGAATCCAACTTCGTGACCACTTTTTTGCTAATTGTGATTCAAATTATTTTATCTTTTATCAATGAAAATAGTAAATATTATTGGAGGGTTAGGCAATCAGATGTTTCAATTCGCATTTGCCTTGGCATTAAAGCAAAGGTGGCCCGATGAAGAGGTTCTTATAGATATTAGTCATTTTAACCATATATTCTTTAAATCAATTGGTGCCGCTAATCTCCACAATGGATTCGAAATCAATCGTGTTTTTCCAAATGCAAATTTGCCTGTTGCCAAAGCTGCACAATTAAAAAAAGTCACACGCTATATTCCTAATTATATACTTAGTCGTATTGCCCGAAAGTATTTGCCCCCAAAAAAGACAGAAATTGTTCAAAATGTTAATGATTATTTCGCGTACGATCCTTCAGTTTTTTATAATAATGGAGATTTGTATTTTGAAGGAATATGGGAATCTATAAGTTATCACCTGCCTTTACGAGATAAGATACAAAACATTTTTAAGCACAATATTCCTAGTCCATTGAATGCAGTTTATATTCAAGATATGGAGTCACAGAATAGCGTAGGAATTCATGTCCGTCGAGGCGACTATCTGAAACATCCTGGTTTTCGTGGTATCTGTGATATAGATTATTATAGAAGGGGTATTAAAGTTCTATTGGAGGATAGTCTTGACCATGTGTTCTATATCTTTTCGAATGATATACCATGGTGTGAAGAACATCTCAAGCCACTTTTAGGTAATCATGAATGTGTGTTTGTTACAACAAACGTTGGAGAGGATAGCTGTTGGGATATGTTCTTGATGAGCCATTGCAAGGATCTTATTATCGCAAACAGTTCGTTCTCTTGGTGGGGCGCTTTCCTTAACAATCGTGGTGGTCGTGTCATTGCTCCTGCGAAATGGGTGAATCGCGATGCAGATTTCGACATTTGGGCGCCGGAATGGATTAGGTTATAAAATTATTAATATGTATCGTAATTTGCCACTTGTTAGTATTGTAACTCCAGTTTACAATTGCGCGCATAGAATTGTTTATACAATCAATACTGTTTTACAGCAATCATATCCTAATTGGGAACTATTGATCGTCGATGATTGTTCGAAAGACAATACCGTAGAAGTTGTAACTGAGTGGACGAAGAAAGATCCTAGAATCAAACTATTCTGTCAAGAGAAAAATGGTGGTGCATCGTTAGCTCGGAATCGAGCCATTATGGAATCATCTGGGAAATACATAGCCTTCCTGGATGGTGACGATATGTGGTTGCCCGAAAAGCTGGAGAAGCAGGTCAGGTTTATGGTGGACAATCATTATTATTTCAGTTACTCTCCCTATTATATCTTGAATGATGGTGAAGAGATTGACTTAACAAGGCTTCCTATAAGAAATTGTCCTGAAAAGATGACGTATCATGAGTTGCTGAAGATGAATAGAATAGGTTGCTTGACTGTAATCTTTGATGCTGAAAAGATTGGAAAAATAACAATCCCTAAACTGGATAAGAGAAATGATTATGCCTTGTGGCTGAAAGCTCTTAGGACTGGTATTACTGCTCATCGGTTGAATGAGCCTTTGGCGGTGTATAGAAGCCATCAAGGTATATCGAAAGGCAATAAGTTCGGCTTTTTGAAATATCATACTCAATTATTCAATGAGGTATTGGGATATAATAAAATAGTGTCTTATTTGCTTACATTAAGAAATGTAATTTATTATTTATATTATAAAAAGGCTGATATTTCATAATATATGCTTTTATTAAATCACTTAATACTATGATTCCTCATTATCTATCTTTCTTATTCCCGTTGTTAATCAGTTTTATCTTGTCGATGTTCTTGATTAAACGAATGCGACTGGTATCTACAAGAAGAATGGCGTGGATGCCGCGTCGTTATGACAAGGTCAAGTTCGGTGTGCCTCTTATTGGTGGTATTTGTCTATTCCCCTTGCTTGTCATATCACTTTCCGCGACATTATCCTTGCCGTATTTCATGGAACGATATGGTATAACGGTGGAAGTCAGGTCCTCCATTATGCGTGTTTTGCAAATTTGCTTGGGAGCGGCGTTTTTATATCTAATTGGATTGAAGGATGATTTGAATGGTACGAGTACCAAGTATAAATTCTTAGGTCTGATTCTAGTGACATCATTGTTCCCAATTACTGGATTGTGGATTAAGAACCTCCATGGACTATTTGGTATCTATGGCATCTCTCCTTGGATTGGGGTTCCGTTGACCATTCTTTTGGCTTTTTATGTAATCGAAATCTTCCAGCTGTCAGATGGTATTGATGGACTTTCAAGTGGGTTGTTGTCTTTGACGTTTCTGTTATTTCTAAGTTATGCTATATGGAGGGATATTTATTTAGTTGTGCTAGTCTCTGCTGCTTCGTTGGGCCTTGTGCTTCCATTCTGGATTTTGAAGATGCGTGATAGAACCTGGCGAAGAACTTTCATCGGCCATGCGGGTACGTATGTGTTAGGGTATATGGTAAGTTACCTAATGTTGGGCCTTAACCATTCTGCAACTACCAAAATAGGGGATGGATTGTTTGTGATTACCTTCAGCATCATCATGCTTCCCGCTTTGGACACTCTTCGTGTCTTGTTGAGCCGAGCACGAGATAGAAGACATTTGTTCAGTGCTGATAAAAATCAAATCCACCATAAGCTTATTCGAACGGGAATGAGCAGATTCCAAGTTATTGAAACAATTCTGGTTATCACACTCTTTTTTGTCGGAATCACGACAGCCCTTGTAATTTGGGAGGTAAACATCACTTTAATCTTTTTGCTTGATATCTTGCTTTGGATTATTATGCATAAGGTGATTAACAGGTTCATACATAAGGCGGAGAATGGTATCTATAAGAAGGTTTGGAAAAAGACCTATGGACGAAAAGCATGGGAATCTAATGTCCCAGAAGAAACTATTCGTAGGAAACAAAAGACTTTTGGTACTATGGGGCTGCCTGCCCATGTAATCGGCGAGAGTGAACTTGAATTCATCCCTGATGGAATGAATTCTTTCGAACGCAATGCGAAGCGTGTATTTGATATGTTTGTGTCGGGTTGCTGCCTGATAGTATTCTCTCCTTTGTTCCTTTTAAGCTATATCTTGATCAAGCTTGATGATGGAGGTCCCGCTATCTATAAGCAGGAACGTATTGGTCGTTTTGGCCGTCCATTCTACATCTATAAATATCGTTCGATGAGAATGGATGCCGAGAAATTTGGTCCTGCCCTTTCTCATGCAGGTGGAGATGATGATCCGCGACTTACGAAGATTGGCAAGTTCTTGCGTGCACACCATCTGGATGAACTACCACAGTTGTGGAATGTATTTAATGGAGACATGGCATTCATCGGCTATCGCCCGGAACGTAAGTTCTTCATCGATCAGATTATGGAGCACGACCCTCGTTATGCCTTCCTCTATCAGATACGACCTGGTGTGACATCGTACGCCACGTTGTATAACGGTTATACGGATACGATGGAGAAGATGCTACGACGCCTCGAGTTTGATCTCTACTACTTGGCTCATCGTTCCTGGTGGTTTGACTGCAAGGTACTTTTCCTCACTTTCTTGAATATCGTTGGAGGAAAGAAGTTCTAAATGCTCAGACTATCTTTATGGCCATAATCCTTGCTGTCTTTACGAGTATGATATCAGTCTTTTGGATTTATTTCAAAATGCTGAATATTGCTCATGAGAAGGATCTGGTGGATAACCCGAACGCGAGGAAATTGCAGAAGAGGCCCGTGCCGGTGGTGGGAGGATTGTGCGTACAGTTTGGGGTGATCTGTGCGGTGCTGGTGGGAAGTTGCTTGATGGATTGCTCGAAGCTGGTGCCCATTCTGATGGCGATGGTGGTGATGACGGGAGTGGGGGCTTTGGATGACTTCGAGGGGCTGACTGCGAAGATACGATTGCTCATCGAGGTGGTTATTGTCTTGGCTCTGATTTATGGAGGTGGGGGATGTATCGATGATCTGCATGGGACGTGGGGCATTGATGGCTTCTCGTGGTATGTGGGTGTGCCTTTCACTGTCTTTGCTTGTGTAGGCATCATCAATGCTATTAATATGATTGATGGGGTGAATGGACTTTCGAGTGGATTGTGCTTTACGTGTAGCTTGCTGTTTGCTTACGTCTTCTATCGTGGACAGGATTGGCAGCATGCGATGCTGTGTTTGTCGATGGCAGCAGGGTTGTTGCCCTTTCTACTGCATAATGTTATTGGCAAGACCTCGAAGATGTTCTTGGGTGATGCCGGGACAATGATGATGGGAGTGCTGATGGCATGGTGCGTGATCCAGGTGCTTCGGAGTGATTCTACATCCAATTGGGTGGAGTTGCATCATGGAATGAATGTCGTGGCTTTGACATTGGCGATACTGTCTGTTCCTGTCTTTGATACGGTGCGTGTGATGCTGCTTCGCATCATTCAGGGCAGATCTCCCTTTGCTGCTGATAAGACGCATCTGCACCATGTACTTTACACTTATAGCGCATCTCATTCCCTGACATCATTGGGTGAGATTTTTTTGAATTTATTTATCTGCCTGTGCTTTGCCGTCGCCTATTGGTTCCATTGGGGGCTTGATGTTCAGCTTTATGTGGTGATTGCTGCGTCAATCTTACTTGTCTGGGGTACCTATTTCTTCCTGAATCGAAATTATCAGTTAAAGACTGGTATTGCATTTCGCCTTCATAGACGACTCGTTGAAGCACGACAAGGAGAGAAAGAATGGTGGAAAGCACTGCAAGATTTTATCGATACACCGAGACAGTGGGGGTTCAAGACGAAGGGGGATAGCGCCATTGAGAGGAAGAAAACTAATTCTAAAATGTAGTCAATCTTCCTCTCACTTTTGGGAGTAAGTACCTAGTTTTAAAATTGAGTTACTCATTTATTGATTCATTATTTTTCTTTTTTTGGTAACTTATTATTTTGATTATATAAGAAATAATTTAGGATTTATTTGGCACTATTATATTACTATCTATTATGGGGAAAAAAGTAAAAGAGATTAGCGCGGAATTTTTCTCTTATGAGGAATTCTGCGTTTATGAAATCATCAAGGAGAAAAATAAGGGCATTAACATTATCGGCCCTAAAATAGGAGATGATCTCCCATTATCATTAGGGCTGTATGCTCCCGATGGGATACCATCTTTAGGATTAAAAGGAAAGACTATTGTTGAGGTGAAGAATCACTTGTCATTTGCAACAATTAAAGATATTGGAATTCTCTTTGATAAATATGGTTCAGAGTATAATTTCTTGATTGTATATTTCAAGGTTTCAGTTACGAATTATCAACCTTTATTGACGAATTCAGAAGGAAGGAAACTCGAGTATGTACCTTTCAAAGAACTAAAAGGTAAAAAAAAGAATCGTACAGAGAAGGGTAAGAGTGATTATTATACAGAAAAGACAAAGAAATCAGATTGGAAACAAGAAAGGGAAGAACTCATTAAGAAGGCCCAAGATGCTGTGTCCTTGGGAAGCAATGCTCTTTTTTTAGGTGCAGGTGTGAGTATGTCAGCTAAAATGCCCTCATGGAAAGAATTGTTAAAAGGACTAATGGGTGAAGTAAAACAATTGGAAACGCAAACTCTTGATGCTTTTAAAGAATTGAGCAGTCAAATTTTAGAAGAATGCGGTGATTCAAATCTTATCATGGGTAGATTCCTTCAAACTGCCATATCACTATATGATAATAAAGCAGTTTTTTCTGAGCTGATCCAAAAGTATCTATATAATGACAATGATACCTCTCAGTTGTTAGTTAACTTGGCGCGTATAATCCAACAAAAAAAGGTTAACGAGGTTATAACTTATAATTTTGATGACCTTTTGGAACAGAATCTTACGAAAATAAGTCTTACTGATAGTATTGACTATACTTCAATATCAAAGGATGCTGAAATTAAAGGCCATAACACACTGCCAATTTATCATGTACATGGCATAATTCCAAAAGAAGGTCCAGTTGATACGGTGGTTTTCTCAGAAGAAGAATATCATAAGCGGTATTCTACAGCATTCCACTGGTCGAATGTTGAGCAATTACACGCATTAACAAGGATGCACTGTTTTTTTGTCGGTTTATCGATGACAGACCCCAATTTGCGAAGACTCCTAGACGCGGCAAAGGAAATGAACAAATCGAATGAAACTAATCATTTTGCTTTTTTGAAAAGAAAAAAGCTTGAGAAGTATTGTTTGTCAGATGTGAATAAAACCTGCCGATATGTTCATATTTCAGAGAGTTTAATTGACAAGAAAAAACAGAAAGATATTTATGATTTGAACTATGCTGTTCTTGAGAACATTTTTGTTGAATTAGGTGTTAATGTTATTTGGTATGAAGACCATGAAGTTGAATTACCTTATTTACTTTCTCAGGTCTTCGGGTTGACACAATATGAAGGAATGGATAAAAAAACTCTTATCTCCTTATGTGATAATTTGATAATTAGGATTAAGAAATTTGAAGTAGATTATTTACTACGTAAAGATAATAAAAATGATAAAGAATTGGATTTTATGCAAATGTATAAAATGTTAAAAACGGTTAAGGAAAAAGCTATTGAATATAGGGAGATGATATCGGAAGTCAGAGATATGTTAAACGTGCTATCAAATGGAATAGATTTTGATACAATGAGTGAAAATAAGATAAATGAGATTCAGAAGAAGGTTACCCACTATGGCAATAACATGGAAGGATATGGGGACTTTTTCAAGCTATGGCTTGATACTGTAAGAGTCTTCTATGAATCATAAGATTTTTCTTCATTATTCTAATTTAAAGTTTTAGTTGAGTACAATTAATGATATTTTTGGAAGAGTGTAGGGAATGTATTTGTCACAAAAACAACTGTTGGAGCTTGTACGTTTGGCTATCCATCAAGAGGATGAGATACCTGAAGTACTTAGAGAACCAGTAATTGACTGGAACAAGGTGCTGGATGATGCGAAGAAGCAATCCCTGATGGGGGTTGCTTTTGTTGGTTTTAAGGTATGGAATGCTTCGGATTGTGTTAAGAAGTCGGGAGCCGTTATTGATAAACGCTTGCTGACTCAATGGGTTGGAATTTGTGAAAAGATACGAGAGGATAATCTCTTGTTGAATAAAAGAACTGCGCTTGTTTGTAAGAATTTCGCCAAGGATGGTTTCCGGACTTCGGTGATGAAAGGCCAGGGGAATGCTTTTCTTTATAGCCCTAAATTGTCCTTGCTTCGCGCACCTGGTGATATTGACGTATGGGTAGAAGGTGGATTTGAGAAGGTGAATGACTATGTGCAGAAGATTGCACCTACTACGCATGTGAGTGAAAAGGATATTATCTTCAATGTTTTCTCTGATACGGAGGTAGAAGTTCATTATTGTCCTTTCATCATGAGGAATCCATTTCGAAATCGTCGACTTCATAAGTTCTTTGCTTCTCAGGCTGAAGCATGTTTTACTAACAAAGTACAGCTTTTGGCGATAAATAAGGATGGAGAGGAGACTATGACGGATGCTTTTGTCACGACTACATCCTTTAATCTTGTTCATCAGTTGGCTCATATCCATCGGCATCTTTTTGCTGTAGGTATGGGGTTGAGACATCTAATGGATTATTACTTTCAATTGGTTCATGCAGAGAAGGCACTGAGTAGGGAGGAGAAAGATGAGGTTATTCGTGTTGTGAAATCCATTGGGCTAGAGAGATTGGCTTGTGCACTTATTTGGATCCTTGAGGTTCATTTCGGATTACCTAAGAACTGCCAGTTATGGGAGCCTAATAAGAAAGATGGAGAATTTCTTCTTGAAGATATATTGAGGACGGGTAATTTTGGAAATGGAGATGAGCATCTTCGAACTGGGATTCGTTCTGGTGGGTTCAAGTCATTGATTGATGTATTGAAGCATAACTGGGCAATGTCGAGATTTGACTATACTGATTGGTTCTGGGGACCATTGTATAGGATGTACTATTATTTTTGGCGGAACCGTAGAGGCTATTCTGCTTAATGATTCTTTCTGAAGCAAAAGAATTAGACCTGAATGGATTTTAAACGAATTAGCTCTCGGTTTCATCAATTAGGTGGCTTACGTTTAGTGAAGGAATATGCTCGAATGGGAGTATTGACTTCCCTTGGTGTTTGTTTTATTCGCGTATTATTGTCGGGGAAACCACCGAAGCAGATAAATTCGGAGATAGGCAAATATATTATCCCCTTTTTACAAGATAAGTATGCTCCCTTATTATTGGAACGTAAAGCATATTATCATGCTCAATCCTTGAATCATCAGCGAAGTAATATTGTATGGTTCTGTTGGTTACAAGGTTTGGAGCAGGCTCCACCTATTGTGAAAGCTTGCCTTGCTTCGTTGAAACATCATCTGACTGATAGGGAGATTAAGATTGTCACAAATGATAATTGGAGAGAATATGTTGATTTACCAGATTATATTATTCATCGATGGGAGAAGAAGCAGATTCCACCAGCACTTTTCACGGATTTGTTGAGACTGCAACTGCTTATAAGATATGGTGGTACTTGGATAGATTCTACGGTCCTATGTACCGGTACTACACATGCCAAGGAGTTTTTGGATTCAGATCTCTTTATGTTCCAATATAGAGCACCTGAGACGTCCCCTGCATCTTTCGAAGGTATTTCCAATTGGTTTATTACTTCATGCACCAATAATGAGATTTTGCTCATTTTGAGAGATATGCTATTTGCCTATTGGAAGGATTATGATTGCACATTGTATTATTTCATCTTCCATGTTTTCTTTTCGATGATTGCGAAAGAATATCATGAAATGATTGCTAATATGCCATATGGGTATAGTGTTTGGAGTCTTACACTGGAGAATCATTGGGAGGAACCCTTCATCCAAAAAAAATGGGACAAATTAATCAATTTGGTAAATTTCCATAAGCTATATTATCGGATTGACGAAAGCGTTGAGAAAGACAAGGATAATTTCTATAATAGGATTTTAGAAGAATATAGGCAATGAAATTATCTGGTATAAAATGGATTTTGCTGTTAGCTGCATTGATTGCAGTTTGGCGAATTAATTCGTTTTATGAATTATTTGCGCTTAACTTACAAAGTGGGCGGCACACAGAAGATTGCTTTAGAGTGATGACATATAATGTTAATGCTACGTCAGGCGATGAAGATATTGACTCGATTAGAATTGGACTAATAAATGAGATTCAGAAACATGCACCAGATATATTGTGTCTACAGGAACTATCTTTGAGAATTAACAAAGCGGTTCATCCATGTTTAGACAGTTTGTTTTTTTACAAAGACAGTATGTCAGTCCAAAATAAACAATCGAGATATTTGATATTCTCAAATAAGCCTATCAGAAACTTCAAACAATATAAATGTACTACCGAAATTGATACAACGGGATTAGACTCGTTAAAAAAAACAATTAAACAGCTAAAAAAGAGAATGCCAATTTATTCTGCTGAGATTGAGGTGCAACCAGACAAGTGGATCACTGTGTTTGCTTGTCATCTCAGGTCGAGTGCATATAGTACGGCACGCAGATCGTTGGACAAGGATGCTGCTTGGTATGATGGACTTCCATTATATTATGGAAATTTTAAGGTCGGAGCGAAAATCCGTAATTATGAAGCTGATAATTTTCGGCTTTATCTTGAAGAATTGGAAGCACATGATACACCTGTCATCATTGCAGGCGACTTCAATGATTGGAGTGGTAGCTATTGCATGAATACCATCAGAGATGGGAAGTACAAGGACGCATGGTGGGAGGGAGGCAACGGTTTGGGTATCACTTATGATGGATGGCATTTGAAACTGAGATTGGACCATATACTCTATAGCCACCATTTTAAGCTGGAGAACGTTTATGTCGAGAAATCGAAGTTTTCGGATCATAGACCGCTGATAGCTGATTTCACTTTGCTTCCTTGAACAATTTGAGAAATGATGAAAAATGGATTTATTGAAGATGAAACTGTCTGATGACAGTTGATGTTTCTTTTGAGATCTGCATTTGAAATCAAGCTTTCCTCTGCTGCTCTCAAATGAACCGTCACCCATACGGGTAATCATCTTCAATAAATCGAAAATTGTTCCACAGAAAAATCCGAAAATATTCTGCGAGACGACGACACATCGGTACATTATGTTTAAGTACGCCAGTCTTTTCTCTCTCTTTATGTTGTTTTGCTTCATGCCATTGATGTCAAGGACATTGAGTGAAGAGCTGGTACAGAGATATGAAGTGCAGGTGTCGGGGAGTGATGGATGTACTCCACTATGGCTGAATGCAAATAAATATGGTTTGAGTTCATTGAGCTCGTTCAATGGTTATGTTCGTGGAGGCGTAGAAAGGCCATCGGAAGTGGATGATGAGAAGAAATGGGGGATAGGGTATGGCTTGGATTTGGTGGCGCCATTGCATTATACCAGTGACTTCGTACTTCAGCAATGTTATGCTGAAGTAAGGTATAAGCATGCTGTGTTAACTGTTGGTCAGAAGGAGCAACCGATGCAGTTGAAGAATTTGGAACTGAGTAGTGGTTCTCAGACCTTGGGCATCAATGCACGTCCTATTCCTGAGGTGAGATTGTCATTTCCTGAGTATTGGAGTGTCCCTGGGCTAAACAACTGGTTAGCCATCAAGGGACATTTTTCTTATGGGTGGATGACGGATGGGCATTTTCAGAAAGATTGGCGTGGAGGCAAGAGTGGTTATTGCAGAGATGTTCTTTATCATAGTAAGTCAGGGTATATGCGAATTGGGCCTGGTAATGAGAGCTTCCCATTTAGTTTAGAATTAGGCCTTGAGATGGGTTGTGAATTCGGAGGAAAATTACATATCCCAAATTATGGCTTAGTTGAGGCATCGTCAGATTTTGGTGCATATATCGATGCTTTTATAGCAGGAGGTGATGATGAAGTGAATATGGTAAATACCAATGTGGCTGGAGACCAGTTGGGAAGTTGGGTAGCGCGTTTCAATTACGAGTCTTCTCGGATAGGTGTTTCGTTATATGCAGATCATTTCTTTGAGGACCATTCAGGTATGTTCTTTTTGGATTATGACGGTTATGGTTCGGGAAAGGATTGGGATATTTGGGAAATAAATCGCTATCTCCTATATCCTTTGAAAGACATCATGCTGGGTGCTGAGATTAGACTAAATGAGTTTCGATGGATTGATGGTATTGTCGTTGAGTTCCTAAATACTCGTTATCAAAGCGGACCTATCAATCACGACCACGACCGCACTCATAGTGATCATCTTGGAGGAATTGACGATTATTATAATCATGGCCTTTATCCAGGTTGGATTCATTGGGGACAGGTGATGGGAAATCCGTTGTATCGCTCTCCAATCTATAATACAGATGGTTCATTGAAAATCAAGGATAATCGTTTCTATGCCTGGCATTTCGGTATGTCGGGTAATCTATTGAGTAATCTTCGCTATCGTGTGCTATGTAGTTGGCAGAAAGGTTTCGGTACCTACAGCAGCCCCTACCTTTATCCTAAAGAGAATCTTAGCATGATGGGGGAGATGACGTATAGCTTTCTTGAACATTATTCTATATGGGTAGCTGCAGGGTTTGATCGAGGAGAGCTTCTTGGCAACAATCTTGGTTGCCAGATGACATTTATTTACAAGACCCATTGATTTTTCACGAGAAGATGAAAAATAGATTTATTGAAGATGAAACTGTCTGATGACAGTTTTGATGTTTCTTTTGAGTTCAGCATTTGAAAGCAAGCTTTCCTCTGCTGCTCTCAAATGAATCATCACCCTTACGGGCAACCATCTTCAATAAATCGAAAATAGCTATCGCAGAAAAATAAGTTTTAAAAATCTGATCGACCTATTGTAATAAAATAATAATTGAAAAAAAAAGCATTGAAAGGAGTGGGGACTACATCCCTGGAGCTGCAAAGAACTGTATGCATCTGTGAATGCTAGCATCCCCATCTGCATCCAATCCTTTACAGCGCACATCATCGATGTGCTCACTCCTTTCAATGAGAAAAATACCTCCAATCATTGGAGGTAGATAAAAGCCTTCGGCAGAATAGCCATCCTGGAACAGAATATCATGTAAACATTAATCCATTGTAGTTCATTATTTATTCATTTTTATTTTAAAAAATACTCAATCCAAATCATTTTTGATATGAAATTCATAAAAACAATCACTAATCATTACTTTTTGCTCAATTAGTTTTGTTTGATCGATATTATTTCATATATTTGTCCTGTTTTTTTTCAATTTTTGTTGAATTTTAATAATCGTAATAAAAATATGAGTAGTATTCTTATTGATAAAATTCGAATTGATGGTTTCCGAGGTCTTCGTGACTTCGGCATGGATTTGTCATCTACAACAGTCCTTACTGGTATGAATAATGTAGGGAAGACTTCTATTTTAAAAGCTTTACAGTTGGCAATGGGTAGCCGCAATAATATTGCTATAGAAGATTTTAACATCCATGAAGGCATAAGGGCAGGAAAGATAATTGTAGATATTCGCATCGTTCCTGTAGATGACAATGGAAATCGTGAAGAGAATTTTAATGATGATTGGGAAATATATTTTGGTTCAGATAATCTTCAATTAGACCAATCCGATAAAGCAATGTTGTGCATACGTACTATTGTTACTATTAACCAGTCTGATTCATCTTTTCAATTTGAACAAAAATCTTTGACCACATGGGATGATCCTAATGGAAACTGGAAGGACATTGCTACTACAGATTATAGGCTTAAAAAAGATAATATCCCCTTCTTCTATATTGAACCTCAACGAGATATTATTGAAGACCTAAAGAATAAGTCATCATATTTGGGAAAAATGTTGTCACACATTGCAGATGAATATGATTCAGCTTCTCTTGAAGAATTGGAGAGGAAAATTAGGGAACTGAACGACGCTGCTATTAACAAAAGTTCAACTTTGAAGGATATTCAGACTATGCTCAGTGAAGTAGAAGCTGCTTTGGATAGACATGATTCGCAGGTTACTATTACTCCTTTCGCTAAAAAGATGAGAGATCTTAACAAGAATATGTCTATCCAATATGGCGATGCCCATGATAGTTTCCCTATGGATTATCATGGGATGGGGACACGCAGTTGGTCTTCCATAATGACATTCAAAGCTTTTCTAAAACATAATACTGACGTTATCGAACAATCGGATTCAGACAATAAAATATACTATCCCATTATTGCTTTCGAAGAACCAGAAGCTCATCTTCATTCAAATGCGCAAAAACTGTTATATGCCCAGATATCAGATATGAAAGGGCAAAAAATTATAGCTACTCATTCTCCATATATTGCTGCCAGTGCTAACTTATCTGAGATTAACGTTGTCTACAAGGATGGGAATCAAGTAATGTGTGGCAATCTTATGCCAGAAAATTTGGATAGCGAAGAACAAAGAAAATTGAGACAAAAAGTTATAAATACCTATGGCGAGATGTTCTTCAGTAAGGCTATAATTCTTTTCGAAGGAGAGACGGAGGATCAAGCGTTACCTATCTTTGCAGAAAAATATTTTGGAAAACCAGCTTTTACCTATGGTATAAATTTTATTAGTGTTGGTGGCGCTGGTCAGTATGCACCATTTATCTATTTCTGCAGGATGTACAATATCCCGTGGTATATCTTCTCAGATGGAGAACCAGAAACAAAAGCTAAAGTTGAAAAAGCAGTAAAAAAAGCATATGATGATGACACAAAGACCTTGGACACATGTTCAAATATTTTTGTGATTCCCAATGATGCTGATTTTGAGAAGATGTTGCTTAATGATGGTTATAAGGATGAAATAATTAAGGCACTACAAATAATTAAAGGTGTGGACTGCTTTAATGTTTATAAAAGAACTCATCCTACGAAAAATGTTGAGAGAGCAGTTAATTGCCCTACATGTAATCAAAAATGGTATGATAAACTACCTATTGATTATAGTTCGCCAGCAGAACAGGTAGATATGATAGATAAAATGATGAGCAGTATAAAAACCGGGTTTGGGCCAGAAATTGCTCATCAAATAGTAGTTGCAAACAAGGCTCTTCCTCCTTTGGTAGTAGGTATATTTAATAAAATAAAATTAGATTTGCATATATGATAAATATTATTTTGTCTGCCAAACAAAAAGAGATAGTAAATTTTCGCAATGGCGCACTTCTTGTGAAAGCAGGTGCAGGTAGTGGAAAAACACGTGTACTTACAGAAAGGGTGAAAAAACTTGCTGAGAGTACACGTAGGAAAATATTGGCTATCACATTTACAAATAAAGCTTGTGAGGAAATTAAGAATCGCATAAAAGAGCATAGCACTGACCTATTAAATAAAGTGGATGTATTTACTTTCCATGGTTTCTGCAATTCAGTATTGGAAAAACATGGATCGTACATTGGGTATGCTAAATTACCTGAAATCATTTCTAGTCAAGATGAAATTTATGCGTTGATGGAGGAGGCTGTTAAGACAACACCCACCATCAATAATAAGTATCAAAAGCTTGATGAAAATTCGAAGAAAAAGGTTATATATAATGCCATAGAACTCGTTTCTAGAATTAAAAGGAATTTTATACCAGATGAAGAACTTTATAGTTCTAACCAAGATGATGTGATTCTTTATTTTTCATACAGAAGTATGATGCAATCAATGAATGCGATTGACTTTGATGACATGTTGTTGCTGGTATATAAACTTTTTACTACAAATGTGCGTATCGCTGATTTATACCGTAGAAATTATGAGTATATATGTATTGATGAGGCGCAGGATATGAATAATGCTCAATATCGTTTGCTTAGGTCTTTGGCAAATGACGGGTACCAAAACGTGATGATGGTTGGTGACCCCAAACAGTCTATTTATGCCTTCAATGGTTCAAACAAGGATTTTATGCTAAAGCATTTTGTTTCTGATTATAATCCAGTCATTTTTGAGCTGTCTGAGAATTATAGAAGTGCACGTGAAATTTTAGAGTATGCAAACAAAATAATACCTGGAGCCAATGATGTTATGACAGCACAGATTCAAGGAATGTGTAAGGAATTTCCGGCACAGACAGAAGAAGAGGAAATTAATCAAATTGTTTCTTTGATTCTGAGACTTTTGAAGCAAAAGAAATTAAAATATATTGAATATGACATTTCGGAAGATGATATAACCATTTTGGCCCGAAATAAATATATTCTTGAACCCTTGGAAAAGAAGTTGGATGAACTCTCTATTCCATTCTATTATAAGAATTTGTCAAAGGTTTATAAACCCTTGTCCACCCACGGTCAATATTTTGAAACAATCTTGTCTTTGCGTATAAACCCACAGGATATATTGCATGAGAGTCAAGCGAAAAGTATTGAAAAAATGAAAGTTAACAAAGAACTTCGTGATGCCATTAAGATGGGTGTCGATAATCTCCGTGATGACGGAAGTAATTTTAGGTCTGTCCTTCTGGGTATTAAAAATCTAATTAAGTGTATTGCAACAAATAAGAAAGAGGATGACGAACTTGTTATGTCATATAAGGATTTTGAGTTTATTGACTCACAATGGATAGCTTACGCAAAAACAAATTCTAATCGAAGTATACTGTCATTCCGAAATGCCATGACTTTGGGTACTACTAACGTTAATATAGAACAACATGGTATTTCGTTAAGTACTGTTCATACAATGAAGGGGCAGGAAAATAATATAGTAATTCTGATGGGAATGGATGACAGTACTTTCCCAGATTATCGAGCAATCCAACAAGGAGGTAATGCAATGGATCAAGAGCGCAATAACCTTTACGTGGCAATTACTAGAGCAAAGCGTTATTTGTTTATTACTTATCCTTTACAAAGAACAATGCCTTGGGGAGGGGTTTATAAAAGGAAACGGTCGAGACTATTGCCGTAATAATAATATCACTCTAATGATAATGCTTTAGCTCATTAAAGCTTTCCGAATACCCAATTATACCAAAATTTGTTGTATTATGTTTGATTGATTGTTCCGTAAGCATTCGGTAAACCCCGTATCAACATTCAAAGGCTATGAAGCATTCTCCGAAAATGTTGGAGATTTTCGGAGAAACTTGTACAAGTTTGGAGATATTTTCGGAGTTTGTCGGAGAGGGAAAGTTGGTTCATGGATCATGATTCAGGGTTAAGGATTAAAGATTCAGCTGAAACTAAAACTGAAGTGCGATCAAGCAGATATTTTTAAGATTTTGGGTGAAACGATTTTCGAGGAGATTGAATGGAAGCCCCTTAGGGGTGCTGGGTGGCTGACAGTCAGCAGATGGAAGCTTGTTTACAGATGATGAATGTTAGTCATACAGCAGAGGCGATATCAAGCGTCTCCATTCAAGTTACTCCATTTTTCATCTTCATCATCAATTATCTGTAGGTGTCCGGATGGTTTTTTCTGGCGTCAGCCTTTTTCTGCCTCCAAGTGATTGGGGGCATTTTTTGATCATTATAGATTGGGAATTGTAGCAATAGGAGGGTGGTATGTGTGATCAAAAAAAGAGAAAAAATTACAGCAAATAATCAATAATTTACCACCTAATAAATCCATTAATATATTTTTTCCCCCTTTTTATTTTGTTCTTTCATTTTTTTCTCCTATCTTTGCCGCATAATGTAGGCGGATGGTGAGGTGGTCGCGGCTTGTGTGTGGCTAGCTCTAGCGAAGCTATTTGAAATCTGATTAATGGTTCATGGTTCACGGTGAAGGGTTAGCTTTGGTGAATGGTTAAGGGTGAATGGTTAAGGGTGAATGGTTCAGGGTTAATGGTTAAGGGTTCAAGGTTAATGATTCAAGGTTAAAGGTTAAGGGTGAATGGTTCATGGTTAAGGGCTAGTTTTGGTTCATGGTTTTATTTGGTTCACGGTTAATGGTTAAGGGTTCACGATAAAGGTTAACGATTCATGGATAATGGTTAAGGATGAATGGTTCAAGGTTCACAATTTAGGGTTCAAGGTTAAGGGCTAGTTCTGGTTCATGGTTCACGATAAAGGCTTCATGGTTAATGGTTAAGGGTGAATGGTTAGCTTTGGTTCATGGTTAAAGAATAATTGATAAGGGAGCAAAGAGTATCGTAAGCTGTTCAGGGTATGTAGAATAACAAGATTAATGTGTTTGCTCAAAGAGTTAAGATTTCTCTGATTATAGGAGGTGATAGAATATATATGATTATTTTCGATATTGCTCTAAGTAAGGATAGAATATTTATTTGATTATGTATTTGTCAACGCTCAAACTTTGGAATTTTAGGAAATTTGGTCAGCCTGGTGAAATAAATATTAAAGAACCGCATTTGTGTGCAAAATTCAAGCCAGGATTGAATGTCCTTGTAGGTGAGAATGATTCTGGTAAGACGGCCATCATAGATGCAATCAAACTTGTATTGAAAACACATGCTTATGATTGGATTCATCCTACTAATGAGGATTTCTATGATGGCGCCTCTATCTTTAGGATTGAGTTGGAGGTTGATGGTCTAACCGATAATGAAGCATCCCATTTTGTGGAGTGGCTGGGTTGGAGGGACGATAAACCATATCTAAGGATTATTTATCAATCACGAATTAAGGATGGTGTCATCTTCTCTTCAGATGTAAAGGCAGGCCAAAGTGACGATGGTATTCAGTTGTCATTAGAAGCGAGAGAGTATTTGAAAACAACTTATCTGCGTCCTTTACGGGATGCAAACAACGAATTGACAGCTGGTAAGAATTCGCGTATATCACAAATTTTAAAAGGACATAGTCTCTTGCAAAAAGTTGATGGTTTGCAACACCCACTTGAAACAATAGCTGAAACGTCAAATGAAGCCATTAAAGACTGGTTCTTTTCGGAAGAAGGTGGTGTTGCTAGCAATAAAAGTTTGATTATTGATGTAGTTGATGGCTTCTTACATAGCTTTATAAATGACGGTTTTTCGACAGATATAAAATTGGTTCCAGGTGATATTAAAACAATTTTGGAGAAATTATCTCTAGAGATCAGTGAGGACAAGCATCTGGGACTTGGAACAATGAACCGTCTGTATATGGCAGCAGAATTACTTCATCTTAAACAACCAGGAAAAGATAAGTTAAACCTTTGTATGATTGAAGAATTGGAAGCCCACCTCCATCCACAATCTCAACTAAAAGTAATATCTTCATTACAAGCATTAAACGGCATACAGTTTCTGCTGACTACGCATAGTCCGAATATAACGTCCAAGCTACGCTTTTCCAACCCAGGTGTGAATCTCCTTATGTGTAAAGGGGTATCAATCTTTTCTCTATCTGAAGGGGAAACAAAACTTACAAAAGCAGATTATTCATATCTGGAGACGTTTTTGGATGTTACTCGCTCAAGTTTATTTTTTTCTAATGGATTATTCCTTGTTGAGGGATGGGCAGAAGAAATAATACTACCAGCACTTGCTTTGAAGATGGGACATGACTTTACCAAAGAAGAGATTTCTGTCATTAATGTCGGGTCAACTGCCTATCTGAGATTTGCCCACATCTTTATGCCTGTAACTGGTCAACTGATGGGTGTTAAGGTAGCTGCTATAACAGATTTGGATGTACAGCCTAAGGATGGAGTTTTTGATGCGGAGAAAGAGAGTGAGAAAAAGGCAAGAAAAGAGAGTAATTTTGCAGATGCAAATGATGAAGTGAAGTTATTTATCGCTAACCAATGGACATTGGAATGGTGCCTTTTCTCATCTCCCGCTACTAAAACTCTGTTTATGGATGCTGTGGCTACTGTTTATCCTGGAATAGTTGTGTTCCAGAAAAAGAGAGTCGAAGGTTGTGATGACTTGAGGTACGATGAAGGTGCTTTCAAGTCAAAGTTAATAGAAAAACTATTGCCTGGTAGTTCGTCACCTTTTGACAAAGTTCGTGTGGCGTATGCTTTTGCTCATATCTTGTCTGACAAGGATGTTAATATTGAATTAAGTGAAGAAGATGCGTACATCTCTTATCTTGTAAAAGCTATAAACCACGTTTGCCCTGCCATTCCCGATGGAGATTAACGCTGAGTTAATAAATGAGGCGGAAGAATTTCTTCTTCCTGATGATTGTCATTTTGATGATGAAAGACGCGAATTCATTTTAAGTTTAGATTCGCGTGATCTAGTTGCTGTGCCTGGAAGCGGGAAAACAACTGCTCTCCAGGCTAAACTATATTGTTTGTCCAAATCACTTCCGTTCGATAATGGGGCTGGAATACTTGTGCTTTCTCACACAAATGCTGCAGTGGAAGAGATTAAGAGTCGATTAGCATTTACTGCTCCACAATTATTCTCATATCCTTGTGCTGTTGTTACTGTTCAGGAATTTGTTGACAGGTTTCTCGCATTACCCTATTATACCGCCAAATATAAATCATCTATTGTAGCCATAGATGAAACCAGATATTATGAGGCGGTTAAGAGATATATGTTTGGGTTTAATAGACATGATTATGCAAGGATTATTTGGGATAACGTGCAACAAGACAGCAATCCTTATTTGAAAGCTAGATTCTTCTATGATGTAGAACATGACAGAACTCTTCTTTCTTCCTCTCCTCAGTTTAATGAATTGAAGGTATGTTTACCCCCTTCATGGATAAGAGATAGAGAGGAAAGAATAAGTCATGTTAAGGACATTATTTTTGGAATGAAAACTACTATAATGGAAGATGGAATTCTAACTTATGATGATTGCTATTATTTGGCATCAGAATATATAGCAAAGCACCCCAATGTAATTAATTATTTAAGAAAGCGTTTCCCTATCGTTTTTGTTGATGAGACACAAGATTTAAAGAAGTATCAGCTTGATATAATCTCAAGGATATTTAACGATCCTTCTATAGTCTTACAGAGGGTAGGAGATCATAATCAAGCCATATTTACTAGTGGCAGAGAGGGAGATTGCGAGTGGCTGCCCCAGAATCCAAGAATGCTGAAAAAATCATTAAGATTAAGTGATACAATTGCAAATATTGTAAATCCTTTTATGCTCAGTCGAACCACTGAAGTTGGTGAAGAAGAGTATTCGGTAGTTGGAGCACAGCAAAATCCACAGAATATTCGGCCTTGTTTGATGCTGTATGATATGGAGCATAAAGAAAGGATTAAAGATAGGTTTAAAGAATTGATTTGTGAGTATAATCTTCAGGATAATAGCGATGCCAAATATGGATTTCATGTCATAGGTTGGAATGCCAGTTATTCAATTAAAGCAGCCGATGAGGAAAGACCAAAACCTAGGATGGAAGAAATCTTTCCTGAGTATAGGCATCATTCCACTGCTCGTATGAATTCGAGAGCATCACTGAGCGATTATATTAATTTAATCCAACTTCCTGCTACATCAAAAGAGATAAAAGACGAAATTATGGCGGCTATCTGTCATGCCATTTCTATAGCGGGTGGTTTCCAGACAATTAATGTGGCAGGGGTGCAGATTAGACGTCATTATAGTCCTACGAGTTTTGCTGCCAAAGCAAAAGAAAACCCTGATTCGGGGAACGAATATGAGGGAGTGTTGTATAGGGCTGTAAGTTGCCTTTCAAAACATGACTTGGATGGAGCTTATACTCTTATTAAAGGGTACATTTCTGGAGGTGTGTTAAGACTATTGGGTCTTAGAAGTAATCAAGCACTTCAATCTTTCTTAGGGGATAATTTCCAGAAGGCTAACAATGATATTGTAGAAGACATTGAGGCAGCTGATTCTATCCCTATCGATATATCAACCGTCCATTCCGCTAAGGGGCAGACACATTGTGCTACGTTGTATGTGGAAACTTCTTTCAAAGGGAAATTTGAATCGGAATGGTTAATTACTAAAAAGAAGGCTACAAAAACAATTCCCGAAAGACTCAATGCTTCGCCATTCTTTGGCGATTGTGTTGTGCCAACTACTGATGCAGGGAAGCATTCAATGAAAATGATATATGTAGGATTCTCACGCCCTCGACAGCTTTTATGTTACGCTAGTTGGAAGTCCTTGTGGACGGATGAAATGCTCCGAAAAATGGATGAACGTGGGTGGAGAATAATTGACACAACAAAAGACAATTAGGGGTCTGTCAAAAGATATTGGACTCGATAATATTTTATTCCGCAATATAATAATAAGCTATTTTAAATAATATGAGTGAGATAAAGAACAAATATCTATATGAGTTGTCATTACTGAAAGAATCAGAAGACCATATAGAATTCAAGGAGGCGAAGCATAACTTTGACTATAATGGTGGTTCACATAAAGACCCCAAGGATCGTAGGCATTGTATTCTAGGCTATGTCGCAGCATTAGCCAATGAGAAAGGAGGAAGGTTAGTTTTCGGCATGAAAGACAAACGGCCTCATGAAGTGGTAGGAACGAGCTTTGAGGACGGAAATCTTGGAGCACTTGAGGATGCTATCTATGAAAAGATGCAGATTCGCGTAAAGATTGACGAAGTTTTTGAGCCATCTAAAGATGCATTAGATAGGAAAAGAGTGATTGTCTTCAATGTCCCATCACGGCCTTTGGGCAAAATGCTTAAGTTTGAAGGTGTACCGCTTATGCGCACTGGTGAGAGCTTGAGAGAGATGTCGGATAGTGAAATGTTGAAAATCTTGACTGAGCAGGAACCGGACAACTCGGCTAAAGTGTGTGAAGGACTTACGATAGATCACTTGGATCCAAGAGCCATTGAAGTGATGAAGCAGAGGTATGCAGAGAAAAATGAAAATCCAGGCTTTGAATCAGTATCGGATGAACAAGCTTTGAGCGACTTAGAATTATTGGAGAATGGGAAACTGAACTATGCAGCGCTAGTTCTGTTGGGAACGACCAAGTCCATTAGAAAGTTCTTGCCTCAGAACAATGTGGTAATTGAGTTCAGAAATGACCCTGCAAGCATTCAGTATGATGCTCGTGTGGAGATTCAGAAGCCGTTGTTTCTGGCAATCGATGAAATCTGGTCATATATTAATCAACCTACTTTGAACCCGCAAGTACATATTAGTGAGAATGCCTATATTTTCGATATCAAATTGTTTAACAAGGAGACAATTAGGGAGGCTGTGCTTAATGCCATTACGCACCGTTCGATAATTGTCCAGAATGATGTGTTGATAAAACAGAGTCCAGAGGAGCTGACGATTACGAATGCAGGTGGATTCCCTATAGGTGTGAACAAAAGCAATGTGCTGACAGTGAATAGTACTCCAAGAAGCAAACGACTGGCAGAGGTGTTACAGAAAACGGGACTGGTTGAGAAATCTGGACAAGGCGTTGATAAAATGTTCACTAATTGCATTATGGAGGCTAAACCGCTGCCGGATTTTTCCGCTACGGATGATTATCAAGTAAGTTTGAAGTTCAGAACTGAGATAAGAGATGTGCCGTTCTTGATTTTTATCAGGCAAGAGCAGAACAAGAGGCCAAGGCATCATAAATTGAATGTTTTTCAGTTGTTGGCTATATATAATGTATGTTTCAATGGAGATCTTGAGTCTTTGCAGACCGAGGTTGATGAATTAGTTAAGGAGGGACTGCTTGTGAGAACCAAGACGGGAAAGATTTCAATGTCGAAGGAGTATAAAAAAATAGCTGCTGAGATTGGTCATCATGGTGGTGTAAATGGTGGTGTAAATGGTGGTGTAAATGGTGGTGTAAATGGTGGTGTAAAATCACTTTCTAGAAGCCTTAGAGAAGTATATAATATTGTGCATGACAACCCAGGAATAAAGAATAAAGAATTGGCTGAAATCAGAAAGAAGTCAGAATCGACCGTTGAAAAGCAGTTGACAGTCTTAAAAAAGAAAGATCTTATAGAATATCGTGGTTCTGATAAGAGTGGAGGGTATTATGTAAAGAAATGATTTGGTTCATGGTTCATGATTTAGGGTTCATGGTTTATGATTAATGGTTAATGGTTAATGAATGACGAGTATGGGATAAGAAAGAAAAGATAATTATAAACAAAAACGAGGGATGCTTTCTACTTTAATGACTGAGGAAGATAAGAAGAAGGCGGGGATATATTTGGTTCATGGTTAAGGGCTAGTTTTGGTTCATGGTTCATGGTTAAGGATTAATGGTTCAAGGTTTATGGTTAAGGGTGAATGGTGAAGGGTTGATTATAACTCTAGAGCGGTCAAGCATACGGGATCGGGATGGATATTCTGGCCAGCCTTTTCTGCCTCCATGAGTTTGGGGGCGTTTTTTATCATTATAGATGGGGAATGGTAGCAATAGGAGACGGTTTGAGCAGAAATTGGGAATGGATGATATAAATAAGAGAGACTAAACTCAAGATGCTTGATAAAAATGAGATAAAATAATGCAAATAATCAATAATTAACCTCCTAATAAATCCATTATTAT
>Ga0310694_10000512_pt1 | contig 50667 bp, 56 predicted proteins | sample 174DNAGHGhighgp2_FD_203884 | JGI IMG/M metagenome (GOLD analysis project Ga0310694, IMG submission 203884) | Sheep rumen microbial communities from Palmerston North, Manawatu-Wanganui, New Zealand - 1742 DNA GHGhigh gp2 (v2) (version 2) | ecosystem: Host-associated > Mammals > Digestive system... | reverse complement strand
TTTATGCGGGTTTGCGAGACCGAGATCCTTGTTATAAAAATCTTAGTAACAGATGTGGCCATCTGGTGTAACAAATTTGGCCATCTCGCCACTATATGTTACTTACTAACACTCGAATTTTATTCGGAGGGAAACGAATGAGAAACGGAAATCCTTTTGACGACATGGCGGATTCAATAAAAAAGCTCGTGCGGTACGAGATTGGGCGGACGAGATCCGGGATCTGCTTCGGCACAGTGACAGAGATTGAGGACAGCGGGGCGATTTACATCGAGACGTTTGACGGGATGATTCTGGGCGGATCGCAGCTCGTGTTATCGATGTTCTGCAAGGAGCGGACGATTCACATCCCTTATGATGAATCCGCCGAAGATGACGAGAATATGGACAGCCACATTCACGAAATGAATGATGCTCTGGGCAAGATCAGCTTCGACATTTCGGTAGATGTAAGCAATTCACAGATGCACGCCGTGGATACTCCTTCCGGATTAGATGTAGCCGCAGGAGCGATTATGTCAACATTATCGGTAACGCCGAAGGGGAAAGGTAAGACAGGTGACGACGATTTCGACATGGGAGACGGCAAGCCGGTGACTTCAAACAGCCAGGTTGTGATTGCGGCTGGAGTGCCTACGCCAACTCCGCCTGTGGCAGCTACGGTTACGTTTGACCTTACGCACCACCACACGATTAAGCCAGCCCTTCCAGTAATCCGATTGTGGCGAGGGCTTGTTGTCGGCGACATTGTGGTTCTTGCTGAAATGGGAGACGGGCGGTATTATGTTCTGGAACGTGCTGGAATTGACGAAGGCAACAGCTCTGAGATACTTAACCCGAAGGAACCCGGAATGAAGGGCATTGCCAAGGAATTCGAGCATGGAGACACTAACTGGACTCCAAGAGACTGATTAGAGGTGTGACATGAAAATATCTTACAAAGCGAGACAGGAAGAGTGCTACAAAGCGGTTCCTGCCGGATTCGAGGGCGAAACAAAGAAGTTCAAGATGAAGTCTTTGAAGGGGTCGATCCGCACCTCGCCAAACGAACCGATTGTGCAGTCCATTGCTAAGAGATTTTGTACGCAATTGGGGCTTGAGCCGATTTACTCGCAGAGCTACGGGATTGACTGGGCAAAGTTTGTCGGCAGGTCTATGACAAAAGAGCTTGCCCTCGATGTGGAGAAAGAGATTATTGAGGGGCTTAAGATTTCGCCATTTGTAGATAGCGTCAAAGTCGAAGCGGGAGCGGTGGATTCGGACAAGCTCGGCGTTAATGTGACTGTGAAAATTAAGCAAGAATTTGTAAGGGGCAGAGGAGAATTCGGCCTCACTAGGACAATTTCCCTGTAGAGGAGGGTAAAAAAATGGCAGTTCAGGATTATTTAAAGAGCATGGATTTCCCCACATTACGGGATCTCATGCTAGACATGGCACCGCAGGACGTGGACAGATCCGAGGGATCTTTTCTTTACGATGCGGTAACGCCGATCGCGTTGTTCACTTCAGAGATTTTCAACCAGATGCAGCTGATTCTGTCGGAATCGTTTATCGGATCGGCGACCGGAGCAAATCTCGACAACATTGCGGCGACAATGCCTAGGCTTTACCGCAGACCGGCGACAAGCGAACGCCTTAAATTGCACCTTGAACCCTACACGGCACAAATTTTTGAAACCGTGCAGAGCGGGACAACCACATTAAAGTTCGCGAATTCCGCAGGCGAATTGTTCTCAATTAACACAGATGTCGAAAGTCCCGTTCGTAACATGGGAACTTACATCAACGTGTTCGTCATAAAGGATTCACTGGGTGACGGCAGTTCCGTGAAGGGAGAGGCGATGGAGCCGCAGCCAGCGATTGACGGATTGTCCGTCTGCCAGATTGAGGAAATCACAGCCAACGGCGATGACGAAGAAAGCGATGACGAATTCCGCGTAAGGATATGGGCGACAATGGCTTCCCCGTTTCTGGGATCTGTCGCAGATTATCAGAGGAAGATCTTCGCTGAATTCCCGTCCTCGCCGAACGGGTTTATCGTATCCAACTGCATGATAATTCCTCGCGGTTCAAGATCTGGCTACATTTGCGTGATTCCTGCAAAACTTTCTGTTGACAACGAAACGATACATTGCACAAGTGGAGAGATTGAGTCCTTGCAGAATTACCTTGATGAAAGGATTGGACGGGTAGGCGGATTCGGAACAAGTGTCGCACCGATTGGGCATGTCATAAAAGTGCGGGATTTCTCTGACTTCAATCTTGATTTCCACGTGGAAGTGGTGGCCGCGAGCGGCACTTCAGGAGGAATTTCGGCAGATTCGTTAGTCAGGACTGCCACAATCGCGTACTTGCAATCCATAATCAACGAGGTAATCCCGTCTGTGACGAACTACTCGCAGGCCGCCAGAAGATTCGTCGTGTTCCTCATCTACTACTATCTAAACGCACACGAAAGTGCGATTCTGACTGCATTAAGGCAGAGATTCGGGGCTTCAATGATCCGTAATGTCGTTGTAAAGCGTGTAATTACGCCAGATACGCCCGCTGTGAACTACTATGATAGAGGGGAATTTATATTCGTTACCACAGACGAAGTACGTGAGGGCTACATTGAAGTAGGAGGGCGACCGGTTCCTTACAACGATTTCTTCGCAACATACGAGTATGCAGGATCGGAACCGCTGCCGGAAGGACTGAGCCTTGAATTCATAAAGATTGGGCAGAATCTAGGATTCAGATACACAAATTCTGGATCTGTATTCTACGTAGAGAAATTCATAGTCAAAGAAACTTTAACAAAAACGCTCGCCGAACAAAAGGATCTGGTGCTTAGAAGCGGAGATTCGAAAGGCGTGCTTCCAATGTTGCGGAATCTTTACGTGAGCGTTACGGAGGAGGGCGTAAGATGATAGAGACTCTTTTTCCGGATTCGGTAAAAAACATTCTGGATTATGACGCGATAAAGGCCGCAGCGATTCGTTATGTGGAAAACATGCTAATGGATGCCGTAATCGAATTCGCAAACAGCCAGTTTCTGCAAACAATGAGCAAGGATCAGCTGGCTGTAATCGCCGACCACATAAGCTCTGGATCTACGATGACAGAAGCAAACGAGATTATATCGTACATGAATCAGGACAACTGCCTTAAGGAATCCGATTTTGTTCAAAGGCTGAGCGTGAATTTCCCAGGAGTTCATTACAAGTTTTTTGACGTCACGGGATATGGATTCCCAGAAACGCCAGACTGGGCAGAAGAAGCCCACAGATATGAAGGCTACGATTCACCTAGACCAGGAAGGAACCCGCCTCAGGATCTAAGGTGGGAGGCGGCAACGCCTTCAGAAAGATTCAAATTCGTAAAGTTCATGGCTGTTAGAAATTCCGTAACAGACTGGCACAATGCCACATTAAGGCCGTCCGGCAGAAGAGGTTCGTGGGGCAGAGAAAGCACGTGGATGACCACGGGAGGATTCGGCAAGCCAGCCATGATACAGCTCGACATTACGGACGGAGTGATAGAGCAAAACGGACTTCTCGCGATTGAGAACTGGCTGGATTCCATGTCTTACCAGATTCCACTGAACCTTTATATCGAAATTAACAATACTATCAATGTGGACACGGACTTCGAGAATTACCCGGAATCTCCAGTCAAACATGCTTATCCCTACAACGAGGAAGAGATTTATATAACAGGAAATCCTGACAAGTGGATTTACGGTATCGGCGAAGATCCGATTCCTGAACCAGATCCAGATCCAGATCCACCGCCTCCCGATCCGGAACCACAACCGCCTGTTGTGGACATTTATGTCGGAAGCACTACGACCTGCCCAGCTGGAACTTCAGAGCTTTACACAGATTTCTTTTGGTGTTATGGATTCGCCAACGCTTCCTCTTCAAACTGGTATACGCCTTCTTACGCAGAAAACCCAACTCCGCCAGTGAATGACAGCGATTACTATGACGTTGGAGGGACACATTACGAGATTGTGACACTCACTGACGGCGTAATGGGGACATTCACTCCAACCAGATTCAGGCTAGCTGAATGGTCTGGAATGCCGGAATTTTACATGGAGGAATCCTATTCTTCACAAGATCCGGCAAGGAACGGTGTAGTGATAAAATTCGGTAATGATGCGGGAGTTACAAGGAAATTCAAGCTCCCGTCAGACATGTACACAATTTCCGGAACAACGATTACATGGGATCTAACACACCCGCTTATGGTTTTGTTAGACGGCGTGTTATGTTATACCTCAGAATACCCAACCTAAGGAGGATTTATGTCAATTAACACAGGGAATTTAATTACAACTGAATTCGGCCAGCAGATGCTCGCTCACGCAGGTGAACTGAATTTTGAGCTTGCACAGGAACATCCGGGGATTTCAGTAAAACTTGCGTATTCCTACATGGGAATAACGCAGAGAAACAGCGATTTGATAAAGGCGGATGAAAATTTCTACTACACTGAAGGACTTGCCTTTATAACAAATGCAAGATCACAAATAGATTTGTGCCAAGTGCAATCCTATCCTAGGCCAGTGGAAGAGGGCGGGCTTGTAAGAAAATCATTCTCTATTTCCGCACTATTCGACATTAAGGAAGATTTGACAGAGTGCCGTAATGTGGTTTTGTTAGCAAGACTGGTTTATACAGACGGCAGGACTGAAGAGCAGAAGATTAAGGACAATAACAGATCCGCATACGTGATTCTGCGTGACGATTACGGTTTGGATCTGGCAGACACTCCTTCCGCAGGCGTGCATTTCCATTTCGCTTACTCCCAGTTGCTCGATTCGAGCGGTAACCCAGCACAGGAATACGGAATTTCAATTTCCCAATCCAGATACGGCAGGAGCCGTCAGAGAATCATATTCAATTACGTAATTGATGACACCTCCGGAATCTCTGATAACATCTCAATCGAGGATCACGTGTACCCGTATTCTGACGGCTATCTTAGTAAGAAGGCGTTTGAAGAGGGGCTTAAGGATTATGAAGCCACATTACAAGAGTATACGGAGCAATTGCAAAACTACCTCTTTGGGTGGAGCAAGATTTACGATTCGAAGGAGAAGGCCATAAGCAAGTCCGAAGTGGGAAATACGTTTACGATTCGCAACAAAGCAAAGAGAATTAGCCCGCTGCACGATTTGCTTGACAATTACACGGGAAGGCTTCCGGATACTCTGGGTGAAAGGACTTACACGACAGATCCGGTATCTGGCGAACCGTTTACGCCGATGAGCCATTGGAACGCCACAATTCGCGAGTATCCGTTCGAGCAAAGAGAAAAGATACAGATCTTTAATGTGTCATCCTACAAGAACGTGAGATTCAAGCACGCCGATGCTGGAGGGGAGATAGTTTACGAGGACAAATACATTCCGGTGACAATCGTGTTCGTAATGTGGCTCAGGACAGGAGTTGCGATAGATCAGGCCGACAACGAAAATACAGTAAATTATAACACATTCTATTCAAGCGGATACCACTGCGTCAGAACATTCGTGTCAATCCCGATTGAGGAAGAGGGCGAGCCGGATCTTGTCAGACAGTTTATCTGTGATTGCAAATTCTGTGATAACAGCACGGTAATCGTTCCCTCAGAGCCAGTTGTCGGCAAGATTGAAGTTGATGATTCAGATTCGTCCGCACCGAAATTGAACATGTCTATGATATGGAAATCTCTGTATTTCCGTACAGAGGGTGCGACTGATAAGGTGTATTCCGCATTGTTACTGAATCTTGTACAGGTTCCTGAGGTAAGTCCGGGTGTCGGAATCTCTTCAGATCCGGCAGGGGTTGCACCGATACTGAGAGACAGAATTTTGCGAGAGGAATCACCATACAGATTGGACAGAGCCACATTAGCGTTTAACAATTCCAATGTCGGCTATGCCGCATACCCAGATTACTCCTACACAAATCCGGGCAACGGAGGGGCTTACAATCCGGACTTCGACTTCACGCAGGCAGCCGCGAAGGAGCAGGGCACAATCTACGAGGGCGGTGCCGGAGGATACAACAACGAAGAGACCGTAATGTCGTTGAAGAACGGCAGGATCGGGATTTGCGACAGTTATTCCGGATTCTATGATAACGTAAACAACAAGATGGACAGGCCGCCTTCGAAGAGATTGCGACAGAGCAACACAACGCCGGATGGCCTGATGCACTTCCAAGCCGAAAACTGGGCAGCATTTGACGGAGGATTCTGGTCGTTCCTCACGCCTGGAGTTGGCGTAAGATTCAAGCTGTACAACGGTGAATCCGGATTTGACGACCTCTGGTTCCTGTTCGCGATTAACACCGATGAGAAGGCCGTATTCTGGAAATCGGAAGTGTGGAAATTTAACCAAGGCATTAACTCGGCAACATTAAGGCAGTCCGTTGTCAGATTCGGGTGCAGGGATTTGTGGTTCACGCATGAGGGCTGTCCCGTGGCACTCCTTTACATGGAGATCGCCGATCCCGATTACGCTTACGCACATTCTTACTTTGAATATCCGGTCTATCTTAAGAATTCCGCAGCGACATCCGGAGGGGCGTGGGTTTCCTACGGTGATGACTTCTCAAATTATCTGAACAACTGGACTGTTACTAACGGATTATTCGACAAGCTGGGAATATACATCAACATGCGAGATCGCAATGAGAATGACAACAATTTCTTCTCTGGGTGGAATTCTTCTGAAATTCTTGATGACGATGCGGATAATTATCAGCCGGAAGGATACGTCAGAAATGTTCAGGGCAATGCCAGAGGGTATAACACAACAGCGGATTGCACTGTAATCGAGTGGCACAAAAAGAAATATCTGGTGCCAACAATCGCATAAAAGTTAAGCCGCCAGAGTGGTTCACCCGTGGATCAGATTGCCCGATGCGGTTCTATCCTGGTTAAATTGGCCAGTCCGTCGTGGCGGCATAAAGACAAATACCACATTAAGGACGCACAATCAACAAATATGATTCCTTAATGTGGTTTTCTATGCTACAATTCGTGAAATTTCGCCAACACCGGAGGGATTATGGGACAGACGATTGTGTTTATTGATGGAGCGATTGGCGTTGGAAAGTCCACGCTTATAAAATTTCTGTACGAAAATCTGAGACTGTCTTTAGAGGAAATTTACGCCAAAAGAAAGGGTCACGGATTCCGCCTTGACATTTTGGGTGAACCGCTCAGAAATTCGGAGGCCGAAGCGATTCTACGGAATTGCGATTACGAGCAAGTGCTAAAATTTATCTTAGAGAGAAAATCTGCGGTAATTTCCAATTGGGTTTGGGAAATCGCGGCGGATGGCCTTCAGATGCTTGAGGAAAACATTTTGATCGTCGAGAGATCGTTCGAGGGCGATTTGTGCGTCCGCGGAAAGAAAGTCCAATTGCCAGAATGGTTTTCAGGATCTGCCAGACAAATTTACATAATGTTGTGTTCCCCGACTTCAGATTCTGGAGAACAAGACCGAGTTTCTGTGGAATACAATCGGCTTGAATCCGAAGTTAAAAAAGACAGAATCGTAATGAGGGCAACACGCCCAGCGAGTGTCGAAGGTTACATAGCGATAGCCCATAGAATTGCGGGAATTATACTGAAGTGAGGGCGATATGAAGGCTAAGATTCTTGAAGACGGGAGCCTTGCATCTACAGGGCATAAAAAGAAAAAGAAGGTCAAGGAACCGCCCGGATTCCTGATGTCTGAATCCGTGGATCAGGACGTAAAGGACAGGGTGGCAATTGAGAGAAAGATAGAAACTTACGCTTACCAGATTCGGCAGGAGGCACAGAAGCTCGCAAAGCTGACAGACGAGATTTCGTCCGCCTATTCCAAGTACGCCGAATCTGACCAAAGGATTGACGACAAAGCGACATTACACAATGGCCTTGCGAACATGCTGAAGCTGATTGAGGTGCAGACTACGACAAAATTGCGAATAAAGAAAATGCAGACCTCAATCTTGCAAATAATTTCCTCGACAACAGATGATGACGAATTGCCGTATGCAATTCAGGAGATAATGCGGGAGGTCAATGTCAATTTCCTGGACAGCAAGCTGGTGAGGGCTTACGGTGAAATCGCAAAAGTCATGAAGGAAGATTCTGAGCTTGCCAACACCGAAAACAATGAGATAAGATTCGTAAAGAACGGATTAACCTCAGAACTTGAGGAAATGGACGACATTAAGGTTTGCGACACTGGACACGTAAAGGAATCCGAAGATGAAAAAGCTGACAGTTAAGAGGAAGGTTACATCAGAACCCGAACAGATTCAGGTAGAATCAGAACAGACTGAATCTGCCAAACTTAAGCCGTACCAAACGGCATTCGGAAGGTACGCTTCAATGATGCCAATTGCGGAAAACGCGGCAACTGTGAAGTGGGCGATGGACAATTACCCAATGGGCAGGACTAACATATTCGGAATCGTAATTCATCATACGGACGGGAATTCGATAGATTCTGCGAGGAAAGTGCTTGCTGCTAAGAAGGAATCCACCAACATCATAATTGACGAACACGGCGGTGCTTACATAGAAATGCCGCTTTACAAGACTGCGGCGGCCTGTGTCGGATATAACAAATGGATGATACAGATTGATGTTGTCGGCAGATTGAGTATCAATCCTCCTACAGAAGCACAGCTCAAAAGTCTCTGTAATGTTGTCAAATTATTAGCCTGCGGCAGGAAAATCGTTGCGGTCGATCCGCAATTGGCAGCGAAGACAAGGAAGGCCAACAAGACAGAATCCGCGAAGCTCACGGAAGCCGCTTACAGCAAGGATTATTCGAAGGCCAGGGCAATTGCTGAGAAGGAAGGATGCTGGAAGAAAGCCCTGCCGGAATTGCCCTTCATAGTAACATGGCACGGGGAAGTACGGCCGACAGAATGCTGTGGTACAAAGTTCATCCCGATTCTTAAGAAATTGATAGAAAACGGCTTCAATTACGGAGGTTTGCAATGATAAAAGACATAATCACAAAGGACACACGGCAATTCCTCGATTATTTCTCCGCCAATGAGAATTTCGGCAACATCACGATTCTCGAAGTGTGCGGGGCTGTAGGATCTGGCAAGAGCGAGACGGTAAAAGAGCTTGAGATTCTGATAAACAAGTCTGAGAATTTCGGTATGGGCGATGACTCCGAATTCACCTTCCTGTATGAGGACATACAATCGGAAGAGACGAAGGCCGCAATCAAAGGCTTCTACAATCACACAATGCCAGCAGTCGAATTGGAGCGGATAATTTGTGCTAACAGAATTAACAACTACATTAACGCGATTCACAGGAAATCCGACAAAAAACACAGATTCATCATATCGGACAGGTCAATTCTGGAGGACATACCGTTCATAAAAACGTTGATAACAGAAGGCAACAGATCGGAATTGACAAACATAATCGATAACATCAATGAAATTTACAATGTGTTCAGACGATGGGGACTTAATGTTATAAAATATAAACTAGATCCTGGACTTGACATCTGTTTGCAAAGGATTCGGAAAAGAAACCGACCTTCAGAGAAGGAAATTAACAAAGATTTGTTATGGAAATTGTCGTTAGGAATTCCGGTCAAAAGAGAATTTGATAACTCTGCTACAGATCCCCAAGAGACAGCATTAATGTTGTTTTGTGCATTCTATAGGGATTGGTTTGAGACATCCGATTCGCAGTTACCGCCGCCGAAGGTGCTAGTCTCCATATACGGAATTCCTGGCAGCGGAAAGACGACATTATTGCGAGCTATGGAGTACATGCTGAGTATCCCAAACGCCAAATTCATTGAGGACATAAGCGAAAGCGAAGACATTAAGGAAATGCAGAAAAATGTTTACACAGAAAATCCTGAACGAATGACACCTTCAGAAGTTCAGCTCGTACTGGACAAGCGGAGGATTGCAATGTTCGAAGAGCAGGTCGATGACGAAACAGATTTCGTGTTCACAGACATCGGGCCGAAGACCTCGGAGATATTCAGAAGGGTTACAAATTGCGAGCAGGACGACACATACGACAAAACACTGTCGGAAAATTTCGACATATTCCTTAATGTGCTGTTATCCCCAGAGAGCTTAGAATCTGTCGTAGAGCGTATAAAAATGCGAGGGCGGCCAGGAGAAGAGGAAGGGTTGAACAGGATTTACTTAGGAAAATTGTGGGACGAGATCGGGCATCTGAATTGCGGAAGCTATCACAATGGCAAGCCCAAACACACAATCAACGACACGAATTACTATAACACAGAGTCTCTGTACAATATATTTGACAACATTATGAGGGTGTTGCGTCATGCGATTACTTTCTACTTCAGATTCCGGGCAGCAGGATAAAAAGATCTTTAACGTCAACATGGAAAATGTTGTCGGCAAAGGATATGAAGAATTCTGGAAATTCCGTGGAAGGTACAGGCTCGTCAAGGGCGGCAGAGGATCCAAAAAATCCTCTACCGCCGCATTGTGGTACATCTACCACATGATGTTGTTTTGGTACAAGTTCGGGATTCAGGTGGAAATGCTGTGTCTCAGGGCGTACTTCGTCAACCACTCAGATTCGACCTATTCGCAATTGAAATGGGCAATCGAAAGGCTCGGAGTTTCGCACCTGTGGCAATGTTACAGAAATCCATTGTATATAAAATTTATACCGTCTGGCGGTAGAATCCTGTTCAGGGGACTGGATTCACCAGACAAGATCACATCGATCAAGTCTCCGGCAGGATACTTCGCGTGGATATGGCTTGAAGAAGCATACGAAGTGAAATCTGCACAGCAATTCGAGAAGGTGAATTTGTCGCTTCGAGGCAAGCTGCCGAAACCGCTGTTTTACCAGATGACATTCACCTTCAATCCGTACTCAGACAAGACATGGCTCAAATCGCGATATTTTGACATGGTGAATCCGCAGACCGGAATATCGGAGGACGGCGACATTATGGCAATCACCCGCAATTTTGACTGCAACGAATTTCTTGACGAGGGTTTCCTTAAGGAAATGGACAGGATTAAGCGGCTGCACCCGAACGAGTACAATGTTGTCGGCTTAGGGAACTGGGGAATTCAGAGAGGGCTTATATTCTCAAACTGGGAGATCAAGTCCGTGAAACTTGCAAGCATAAGCCCCGTAGCCGCGATAAATATCGAGAACAAGATAAGGATTCTGAGCGAAGCGGGATTCACGCTCCGATGCGGGCTGGACTTTGGATTTACGAACGACATTACAGCATTTGTCATACTTATGGTGAATTCCTCGAAAAAAGAGATGTACGTAATTGACGAAATTACTGGCCACGGGATGACGCCAAAAGCAATTGCTGCGGCCATAATGTCGAAAGGCGTGATATTCAGATCGTGCGAAATTGTAGCAGATTCCTCAAATCCTATGGCGATAGACCTTATACGCAGAGAAGGGATCTATGGTATAATGAAATCCGTGAAGGGTGCGGGATCTGTACTGGCAGGCATAGACAATTTGCGGCAGTACAGAATCTTTGTGGATCCGGTCTGCGTAAACGTGCGAACAGAACTGGAAAATTACAAGTGGAAAGTCTCAAAAGAAGACGATGAAGTTTTCCTAAACGAACCGATGGACGAATTCAATCACTGCATAGACGCAATCCGGTATGCCACAGAAAAAGCACACGTGAATTTCTTTGACACGAGGAGGCGTTGAAATGAACGAATTTATGACCACAACAATAATGATAACAATTTTCGTAACAATTGGAATTCTTTTGCCGGTATTCCTGATGATAAGAGATAAGACACAGCAATCTTCATTACCGAACAAACTAATACTTTGGATTACCATGATTTTTTGTATGGTAATGGTGTTTGGTATTGTGGTGAACTTTCAGCAATTATCCGATTCGATAAGGGCAGACCTCGTGCAATACGGCTTTGTCGCCCTAATGTTGTTCGGCGGAATTTTCGGGATTGACCAATTGTTAAAATCCCACTACATTAAGAGCATTCAGTGGAAAGATTTGAGAGTAACATCAACGGGATCGGCGATCAAGGAGGAAACAAGCAATGAATCAATTGCTGATAAGAATAGCGAAACAGAAGCGGGACAATCCGAACGCTCAGAAATGGAGGAGCAAAAAAATGAAGTATCTGGAGAGCAAAAGCCTTAATGTTGTCAAGTACGAAATTCAGAATCTTGCGAATCTCGTTTCGTCATACAAGGACGAAATCGGGTGCAGCGAAGAGATCCTAATGGGACTAGACATGGCAATCGAAGCGGCAAACAAGGCGTTACGCTGTATTTCCGCAAAAGAGCTTATGGGCAAAACAGAATCCGAAGCGAAGAGAACCGAATTTTCACAATTTACAAAATACGAAACAGGATTCGCTGGTCTGAAAGTAGAGAAAATTTCAGACAAACGCGATGAATTTGTAAAGCTGAATCGTAAACGGGACTTAGGATCTGATGAAAAAGAAAAGCTCAGGAATCTGGAGAAACTTATGTCATCTGACGAGGATGTTAAACGAGATGTCAGCCGGTAAATTTGTAACATTACTCGCCATAATTTGTTTCGCCGTAATCTCGTTTTCAGGAGCCTCGGCCATGCCAGCTATCTCAAATCCGATGGTATGCGGGCACAGGGAATCCAGATGGATTTCTTACGTAGAAAATTTGAAGGATTCGGGAGACCTTAATGTGGTGTGGGAAACGCTGGGGCGGGAGAAATTGCCACAAAAATTCGTCTGGCTTATGCTTGTGGAGAGCGGCGGGAAACGTGATGCCTGTTCCATAAAGGGAGCAAGCGGATTGTGGCAGCTCACAGAGCAAATTGCTACACATTACGGGTGCTTTGACAGATCCGATGCCGAATCCTCTACCACCGCAGCCGCCCGTTACCTCAGGAAATTGCTAAGAGATTTCGGAGGTGACGAGTGGTCAGCAATTGTCGGCTACAATATGGGCGGGACAAATTACAGGAATGTGGGTAAGCCCACAGGTGAAGCAGAAATTCTTGCTAACACGGTTACATGCCTTATGGATTACTACGGAGAGGAATTGCCATGATTTCAGAGAGCGAGCGAAGAGATTACGAGAATCATCCAGATTACTACAAGGGGTCGGGGAGTCACCCGATTGAGGTTTTCGAGATTATAGACCAATTCGGATTAGACTTTTACCTCGGTAATGTTGTCAAATATATAGCGAGGGCAGGCAGGAAGTCCGGAAATACGAAACGGCAGGATCTTGAGAAGGCGGCACACTACATTGACGAAGCGATTATTCGATTGGGAGAGAAATCATGAACCTTGAAAAAGTTAAGCAATTCCTAGGAGTATTCAGGGATTATCCAGAAGTCGGGCTTGTCAACGAAGCGAACGACTACATTAAATTTGACAAGTTCAAGATTGACGACAAGCGGGCAGTCACGGTTGTTGACGGCAAAGAATACGATGACGAAGAAGAGAATTCGATGTGGGTAAACACGAAGCTCCGATTCGGCTATCTTACACGAATTATAAGACAGCGAGTCAGTTACGCCTTTGGTCGCAAATGCACTTTCTCGGCAGATTCCGAGCAAATGTCGGTGCTGTTCGACATGGACACGATTCGAAAATGTGGGTGGTACATTGCAGCACACGGACGTGCCTATATGGAAGTGCGATTCAACGAAGACGGCAAGATGTCCGGAATTTCAGCACACGATCCGGGACATTGTTTTGAGTTCACAGATTCGGAAACAAGGGAACACGGATTCGTAATCATTGAGGAAGTCAAGAACGAATTCGGGCTTAGTGACGAAGAAAACGCGGACAGACTGTCGGTCAGGATTATCGAAGAGAGCGATGACAAATCGCAGTTCACGATTACGCAATATTTCTACGCCGATAACAACCTCACGCAATTGAACTACATTCCGCAATTGACAATAAACCGACTTGAAGACGGTAAGTTACGCAAGTACAATGGCGACATTGTAATGGAGCTTTTCGCCGATCCGTTTAAGATAGGAATTTACAAAGAAAACAAAAGCCTGATTGACGAATATGACGACATGGCGAGCCAGACGTCAGATTACCTTAAGAAATCGCCAAGGAGCCCGCTGATTGTGAAGGGATACGGATCAACAATGAGCGAGCTTGTTACAAATTTGTACCACTACAATGTGATTCCGACACAAGCCGATGGGGATGTTTCGCTGCTTAAGGCCGAGCAGGATATTAACGCGGCTCAGAAGCACCTATTGTCAGTTGAGGATTCTTTAAGAGAGCAAACAGGATGGGTAAAGTCCGAATTGGGAAATGTCGGGTATTCTGGTGCAGCATTAAGAATGCGTTACGCCGAATTGGACATTCAGGCTCAGCATTTGCAAGCAGTAATGACGGATGCCTTCAATTCGATAAAGCTCTACATAAGAGAAACATTGGGTTCGGAGATTCCTGAAGACGTTGAGGTCAATTTCGATTCCGATGTCATGGTGAACGAGACGGACACCGTAACAAATTGTGTTAATAGCACCGATTTACTTTCCCGCAGAACGATTCTCGAAAATCATCCGTTCGTCAGATCTGTTGATGTTGAGATTGCAAGGCTTGAGGAAGAGGGCAGGTCTATTTATGCGATTGGGGGTGAGGAAGAGGATGAATCCGCAGATGAGGAAGAGGATGAATCCGACTCTACCGAACCCCGCCTAGATCCTTCGCAGGAAACAAATCTTACCAACAAACAACGTGAGATTATGGCAGACCAATAAGGAGGAATTAGATGAAAATCAAGCAATTGGCCGAGTGCCTTAATGTTGTTTGTGGGCAAGTGCGGCAGAAATTTAAGAAACATCCCGAAATTGCGAAAATCGAGTGCCTGTCTAAGGACGGAGGAGGTTCGGATTTGCGGATTACCACAACTGATGGAGATTCGATAACCGCCTCGTTCGATTGTCACGGCCATGAAATCCACACCCCTTAGGAATTCTAACCCATGCCTACAGGAATCTTTACAAATGCCAATTTACCGCCTACTGATGTGGAATTCTGCGTTGCCAGTGACTTCCACATCGGGGCGGACGAGTCCAATTTCAGGAACACGCTGAACAGTACGCGGCAGGATTACGTGTTCGCCAACAACAAGATTCAGTCCGCACTGTCAGCCGAAGCACACACATTAAAGAGATTCTGTCAAAAAATACTGTACAGCGGCAAATTGGGGATGTTCGAGGACGGCAGACATAAATTGGTACTGCTGGGCGACATCATAAACGGGGAGTGCGGGTATTTCGCTTCATACAAGTCGATTGCCTACAGAATGTTGCTCGGATCCGTGTTACCGTGGATTTACACAGGAAATATAATCTATGTGTGCGGCAATCACGACAAGGAAGCGAAATTCTACACAAATCTTACAGGATTCCAGAGAGGGTCGATATTTGAGGATACCTATACTGACATGGGTGTTAAATTTTCCCATGGCCACAAATTTGACCCGTTATGTGATGGGAAAACCGCAATCGGCCTGATGGGGGATCTTGCTTCAGAATTTGTCACAAATCTGTGTTCGCCGGCACTGGAAGACCTATTCCGAGGCAGGGAATTTTACGAAGTCCACGATCGCTCCAATCTGAAGAGGATTGCCGAATCCGAATCGATCTCCCGTCTCTCCCAATCGGACAGGATGCTGATGAAGGCGGCACTCAATGACGCGAGGAATTCGGACGGGTGCCACACGGCAATCTGCGGCCATACGCACCAAAAGCCAATGTGGTACAATTCTGGCCAGATGAACTACATTAACACGGGCAAATTCGCAAGGGACGGCTTCCTTAATGTTGTTGTTCGCCGCGATTCTGAATTAGAAATTTGCAGATTGGTATCAGTAGGATAGTGATTATGAAGGCAGAGAAGAAAATAACAAATGCGGTTGACAACGTGGCTCGGAATTCGTTCGCCGAACTGATTTCGAAGCAGGTACGGGAATTGGAAGAGGATGTTGCGATTATAATAAGCAATGCGATTGCGGAGAACGCGATTAACAATCTTGACAACAAAGCGGCATCCTTGTTCACGCTTGACTTGAAGTCCAAACGCAAGTTACGGAAGATGCTGAAATTTCTTGGCCAGATTCGGGAGAACCCAGACAGATTTGACGTGAGCTATGTTACGAGCTGCGGGAGGCTGAGTTCGGCAATTGGCAGGGTGCTTAAGGGTGAATTGGAAAGCGTGGCGGACGCTTTGGAAGTCAAACGGGCTTACGCATTGTCCCGCCGATTGCGGCCTTCGAATTATGGAGGAGCTAGAGTTCGATCCAAATCTACCTCCCCAGATAGTGTAATCCGTGCCCAAGGACGAATCTTGCGAGGCTCATCACTGATAAACAAAGTATTGAATCCTGTTGATGAGCAAATTCGTAACAATATTGTTAATTTGACAACATTAAGGCTAGACAAATTGGGAATGAGCAAATCCGCAGTAATCAAGGACGTGTTCAAGTCCAATTCCGAATGGCTGAATAGCCGTAGGATACACGCCGAAATCCTTAATGTTGCCGAGAAATTATCTAGCGACATTAGTAAATTGGGCGTTACAGACAAATTGGGCAGGCCGAGGATTACGCCAGAACGATTGGCGGAGAAGGCGAGGGAATTACTTGCCCCAGTGTTCGGTAAAGCCCAGAATTATGCCAAGATTTCAGCCAGAATGCTGGCTTCCGTAGCTTACCATGAGCAGATTCAGAATGTGCTTAATGTTGTCGAGGAAAAAGAATTCAAGGACGGAATTCGTTCATACATATTCCGTGCTGTGATGGATGCCAGAACGAGCGATATTTGCCGGGGATTAAACGGTACAGTTGTTCCCGCCAAGGATACCGCTTTGTTTAAAAGAATTAAACCGCCGCTTCATCCGAATTGCAGATCTATGCTGATTCCCAACTTGAGGTGACCCCACTTCACGATTGCCTATATGGGGTTCACGATTGCCTATATGGGGTTCACGATTGCCTATAGGAGGGATTGATACGCCTATAGGTGGGATTGACGTGTGGGATTGACGTGCCTATAGGTGGGATTGACGTGTGGGATTGGTGTGCCTGTGTTAGGTAATCTTGCACTAATCCCACGCCATAATGTGGTCATGTGCATTGGAATTGGCCAGTCACATTGGAATTGGCCAGGCACATTGGAATTGGCCACCAGATCGCTGCCACTCCTATCGTGCGTGTGATGCCAATTGGCAGAATCCCCTCGCCATAATGTGGTTTGATATGAGAATTCTTCTCAACCTTCCTACCATAATGTAGTTGTGTAATGGAAATTGATTTAAATTTCATACACAATAATTTTATTATCATAATGTAGTTTAATAATTTATCATAATCTCACACGCACGCTCACACACGCTCACGCACGCGAGGGTTTTATCGGCCTTCCTGAATTCCCCAGGAGCCCGATTCCATTTTTTATGACCCATTCGACGATGCGAATCGGAAAATTTTTCGTTTCCAGAAAAGTTTGAGTCAAAATTCTGACCTGCGAAAAATTTTTATGAAACATTCGGATCGTTCCCCCGGGTATGAGTACCTCGCCCCGGGTATGAGTACCTCGCCCCGGGTATGAGTACCTCGCCCCGGGTATGAGTACCTCGCCCCGGGTATGAGTACCTCGCCGAAACGGCTTTTTGTAAGAAATATATCTTTTTTGTATCATAGCACTTTTTTTATTGACAAAACTTTTTCTTAACAAAATCAAGGACTTGCGTAAAATGCGATAATGTAGTCTCAAACATAGCGGAAAATGCAAGATAAGCCGCGTGATGTTGTCGAAAATGCAAGGAAAGTGCATACGGGTGAAGAAAATTCTGTTTTCAACGTTTTGAGGTGTAGACTAGTAACCACACGTCTCAAAAGAAAATGCACTACAACGCAAATAAACGCAAATAAACGCTATGACATAAAAATCGCTAAGAAAATACGACAAATAGGCGGCTTAAGCTATGTACATTCTGTTACATAGCAATAAACCGAATAAAATTTTTTAGTAGAAAATGTCGATTTTCATTGACAAAAGTTTTCTATCTATGCTAACATTCATTCAAGACCTACCATACCTACCATACCTACCATACTCTATATAAGGGGTTTTTTGGCGGCTTTTTTGTTAGAGGCCTCTAACAAAAAAGTTTTATCTTGTCAAAAAAAAGTTTGACATGAAAGAGATCCAATGCTATAAAGAGCTTGTCTTTTGGGGATACTCAAAAGACAAGCTCTTTGAAACGCTCCAAAAAAAAAGTTTTTCCATGTCAAAAAAAAGATTGACATGGAAAAAGAAAAGGGCTATAAGGAGCTTGTCTTTAAGAGAAAGACACTTTGATAAGTGAATAAGAGATAGAGATAGATAGAGAAAGTTTTCTATCTCTTAGTATATAAGGTTTGTTTCGGCGACTTACATGGTGTGGGACGCCGAAACAAGTCCACTTTCCATAAAGGAAAAAGCTATGAGTAAAAAACTGACAGTCAAAACAACCTCAACCTCAACCGCAACCGACACGCGTTCACTGAAAGATCAAGCCCTAGACTGGATCAAGGATCATGGGTGCGTGTTCCATAGCAACTACAAGAAATACCTAGGTATATCCACGTGGAGCGATATGGATAGCGACAGGTTTGAGCGCACGTCTACAGGCACTATCATCTACCGCTCGCTTGTGACAAGCGATTTTTTGTCTTTCGATGAAAGATCGATCTTCACTCTTAGATCCATGGTGACAGGCAAGATCCAGACTCTACGGATCTATATGTGTGACGGAACGCCGCGTAGCATGACAGGGGATCAAGACATTTTCATTGACGGTTTCGGGGCACTTTTTGACGCAAGCCAAAAAACGTGTGTCACGCCAAAGCCCAAAGCGGGATACGAAAAGATCGTTGAGCGTTTCGCGTACAACCGTGTGGACAATGGCAAGTGCGTGCTAGACCGCGTCAAAGATCTTATACCCGACACGGTCAAAAGCGGGAAAACACCAGAAAAGCGTTTGGCGGCTTGCATTCAAGCGTGGCAAGAAACATGTAGTAGACCGCTAGTGGTACACAAATGGATCATCATAGAGTGCTTACTCCACACCGTATGCCAGCCTAGGGCCTTAGACCCCAAGATCTTACTATCTTTCATACCGCAAGAGTGGTATGTAAAAGCTGGCGGATCAAGCAGTTACGGTATAGGCGAGTTGATAACGCAAATGGCAAATGGTGCTTTCTGCAACTTTTTACCAAGCGTTCAGAAAAGCCGTCCAGCGAACTTTCACTATACCCCGATACGACACCTTGTGTCATGCGTGTGTGTGATAGATGTCAGAGCTGCGTCATCATCACTTGATAGCATTGAGTATTGGCTATCTGCTACCGACACTGATGTCACGGCTCGCCGAACGGCGAGCGGGGGTTCAGGTTCCACACCTAGGACACCAAAGCTAGCACTGAATGACATTTTGGGCCTGTTAGATTAATCTAACAAAAGAACCCGCTTGCCAAACGGCGAGCGGGTATTTTTGTGTCCGAAACAGCCTGTATTTTTAGACATATCTAACAGATTTTCTATACAACGCGGAAGATACTAAACAGCTTGTATTGATACATTTTGAAACTATTATTCGGTTGTATAGTTTACAAGTTTATTTCTATACAACAGAAAATTGAGTGAAAAAATCATACAAACTTTTCTGCATTTTGTGTATTTTAATATTATTATATATTTATAGTATAGAAACACACATTACAGCGAGGAAATACGCGGCTCAAATGGATTCTATCATTAGATGTTAGCAACATATTTGGCCAACCGACAATGTGAAAACTGTCTTTAATATATTTGACATAATCAGCGTAAAGATTCATGATATTCACACCGATTCTATACAACACTTCAGAATAATAGTATTTGATACAAATGATACAATAGGGGGATACCAAAAATACAAACGAGGGGATTGAGGGGGGTCACTTATTTTCAAAACTCTCAAATTCTGGATCTCGAAAATTGGGCGGCCAGATTCGCAACTCGAAGAATTTGGGATTCAGATTCTCTATAGATTCGAGAAAGAATTGTGGATTACCATTTCCAGGCGGAGATTTGGTGGCGGCGTAGATTACAGACGCCAATCTCTCGATACAAAAAATCCCGCAAGCGGTTGGTAACCAATCTCCTGCGGGATAGTTGGATAGGGGCGGAGTTAGATACTACTCTTCAGCTGCCAATTGCTCAGCCTCGATACCGAAATCGTCCACCATCACAGTTGCAACCGCGATAAGTGAATCGTCATCTTTGACCAATTCCTCAACTTTGGGGAGTACACGTCCCTTCAGCCCCAAATCGGACTTGACCTTCGTAATCAATTTGAGCTGTTCTGGCTTACTCATTCCGTTGTAAACGGCTAGGACAGCATCCGGATCAATCTCAATCTCCTCACCATCCTCTTCCTCCTCATCCGAATCGCTCTCCTCATCCTCATCTGAATCGTCATCGGCAGAATCCTCTTCATCAGAATCCTCCTCATCCTCATCCTCGTCTTCCTCCGAATCGCTCTCATCCTCATCCTTTTCTTCCTCATCAGAATCCTCTTCAGAATCCTCATCAGAATCCTCATCATCATCCTCTTCCTCCTCTTCATCAGAATCATCCTCATCCAGTGCCGAATCTAGCTTGTCGGAAACCTCCGTCAGGCGGTCTGACAGTTTCTTTACTAATTCCTCGACAACATTAAGGCGTTTGTCATAATCCCCTAACTTGCTTATCAAATCGTTCTGCTCCAATTTCTCTACCCTGTCCGAAATTCCGTTCATATCGGCTGTCAATTTGCTTACAGCCTCCTTTGTCAATTTGATTACGTTTGCTGTAATCTCGTTCTGCTTTTTGACGACATTAGCGGTGGAATCCTCTGCGGGAGCCTGAACCTTTGCAGAATCCTTGGCCTTAGAAGAAATCAGGGACTTAACTGAATAATCGCTTGCCTGAACTTTGTTGCTTTTCTTAACGAATGCCATAATTTGTCTCCTTGTTAGTTAAAAAGTTTTACCGCTTACTCACCCTCAGCGAATCGGGTCGCCTTTACCCTCAGCGAATCGGGCCGCCTTTACCCTGGCGAATCGGTCGATCCGGCTGGCTGCCAGTCCCTTGCGAGGAATCGCCAGCCTTCCAAAGTATTCAATTGTACTGTGCTACGTTAGTGTGCTAATCAATTTCTTCACACATTAGAGTGTACTCGGCGGCGAATTCGTCCTCACCGTCCCAGTCAATCTCTTCGCGTTCTTCCTCTTCTTTCTTTACCCATTCGGAATCCACCGCGTGTTGCCAGTCTTCCTCGCTCATTTTGGAAACGTCAAGGAATTTCCTTCTCCAGTTGCACGCGTCTGTGTAATCCGCGAATTTCTTTACAACCACATTACCAGTCCGGCTTGTGAATTTCTCTATGTGAACGAGCATGTTCCCGTCTCTGTCAATCTCTCTGGTCATTGTACGAATCCTCCACCAGTTCAAAATCGTAGTACTCATCGAAATCCATATCGTTGTCGGCTTCCTTTACATCCTCATACGAATCCTCGGCCTCTGCATGGCAATCCTCGCAGAAAGCAAGTGGCGAATTCCTTGAAACATAAGTTGCACGGCAACCACATAACATGCACTTCCTAATCTTCATTTCCGACTCCTTTTAATCTCTTTAATCAGTTTGTTAATTTTCCATGTCAATCTCATGGCCTTGCGGAACGCTGCGTGAAATTTCTTGTCATATTTTACCGTTTTCATCTCTCTTAATTCCTATAAAAGTTGTTATAGAATTCACGTGCTGCATAAAGGCGTTCATCTTCAGAATCCCGCTCGTCCATAACCCGCTTTATTATCTTGCCAACAATTGTTTCAAGCTGTGAACGCTTAATCGTGCTGATACAGTATTTTTTAAGCCAGTCGTTAAATTCATACAGAACATCTAATCTCATGTCGAGATCCATGAATCTCCAGTCAATGCCCGCTTGCGTCTCGCTTTCTGACAGAATCTCGTCAAGTGTGTTGTAGCTAATCTTTACTGCCATTTTAGAATCTCCTTGGTTGTGCCGAATCGGCGTTGTAATGTGTGTTTGTTTGACAAGTAAAAAGGTTGCATACCCTTTTACTTGTCAAATAATATCATATCATAAATAAAAAGCAAGGACTTTTTTGTATCAAAGTGTATCAAACATTTGATACAAAAAAAGGCTCGCTGAACGAGCCCTTTTGAATCTAGTAGTACTTCTTTACAATCTCACATATCTGATCCAAATCTGGAAGATCATCTGATTCCTCGGCGAACTTCAGAATCTCTTGCCAAATTGCCGCCTTCCTGTCGTCACTCACATATTCCCATATAAAATACGCCCGCCCGTACAGCAATTGGCCTACATTATGGTAACTCAATTCCATACTTATCGTAATCGTCTTGCTCTCTATCATAACAATTCCTCTCTTATCCTGAATTGTGGTATGACTTTGCCACGCAGGCACACTTCAACCCTCCTAATATCCCTCAACGCAACCCACTTGTCTCCAATCCGTACTTCCCAATCGTATTTAAACGCTGTATAGTTCCAGTTTTGCTTAATCTCCGTATTCTTGAATTGCGTACAGGCCGTTGAAACCTTCTTTTCTCCGAATCGCACGTCCCTTTCTAACTTACATATTACTTTGTACACATTATTGTCGCCGAGCCGAACCTCGAATCCCCCAACATTAACGCCTTTCCATTCGTCTTCGAATTTGAACGCAATGCTGCCCTTTGGGTGGTGGCTTGTAGCTCCCGCCTTCAGGTATCTATCTATGGTGTTAATCCTTATCACTACCCCGTCAGTATCTATGCCACCAGGTGCAGGGCATGACCGTTCGAATCTGCCATTGACAATCTCTTCGGCGTGGCTAATTGTTCTGCACTCTACAGTCTCGAAACCCAATTTGCCGATATGTCCTAACACTTCTGCGTAAGTGAATTTACGGCCTTTCTCTGCCTCATAGATATTTGAATCGTACACAACAAATTTCAATCGCTCGGCGATGTCCTCAGTTTCCTTATCCTGTGCGTCTTTTCTTAGCAAGAATCCTGCTGAGTCCTGCCTGTGGCCAAAGTTCGTCACAAGTTCTCCTGTTACCCACCAATCTGTCAATATCCATTTCTCTTTAGTCAGGAACGCTGGCCAACAATTTATCTTTACAAGGTTGTACGGCAGTACCAATTTCATAAGTTCTGTCACATCCCTCGCCTTGCCCTTAGTTTCCGCACTTACTAAATTCCCTCCTTTGTAATGCAATCTCACCGCACATCCGTCCAATTTCCACGATGCAACGCATTCGGACTTCGTGTTCTCAATCCATTCTTCCAGTTTGTCCACATCTCTTATCTTATCTTGTGACAAAATTTTGGATTCGGCGACATCGGCCAATTGCTCTTCAGCTGTCAATTGCTCTTCAGCGACATTCATGCTTTCACGAATCTCATCGAACACGAAATCTGGCAGCCCACTCCGACCGTCTCTGTACAATTGCTCCAGTAACTCTAAATCCTCGAGCGACATTGTGGCGGGCTTATAATCTCCCGCATCGTACAGAATTTGTTCATTCCTCCAAATCCTCGACAGTATGGCGAAATCCGGGAATATGTTAATTCTGAAGTTCGCCGCAGACGCCTCGTACTGGAATTCCGTATCAAACAGGAATCCTTTTGTATTGGAATCTGCCAGCATCTTATTTTTCTCTGTGTCTGTGTCATAACAAAAGTAATTCAGATCCCCACCATCTGCCACATTCCAGAATCTTCCTTTCCATAAAACAATTTTTGCCGTCTCAGTCCCTTCACTTGAGGAATTTACCTTAGAAAAGAGCTTTTCCTCAGCTTCGTAAATCTTCCCCGCTATCCACAATCTTACTTCATCTGTTATATTCAGTCTTTTGACCTCTTCCTTCATCTGAATCTGTCTCATAAAGAATACGTTTTCGTGGCAGCCAATCTTGCTCGGGACGCAAATGACGAATTCAATATCGCCTTTACCGCCCCACCCTTTAATCTCTAATCTCAAACATCTGTCTGGATTATACGGATCTGTCGCAAACGCCACATTAAGCGTGACTTTGTCAATCTCGTCCTTTTTCAGTTTGTCACATATCGAATCCCACGCGGATGCGGCCTGTTTTCCATAAATTTCTATGTCGCTTGCCTTTACTTTCCATGCTTTTACCCAATCTTTGTCAGGCTTATAATCTGCATTACCAGTTAAATTCGACATTACGAGTTTAAAAAACGGATCCAGCTCAATTTTCTTAGCCATTTTAAATTCCCTCCCTGTAGCACACCTGATGTACTGAATCTTTCCCTGTACGTTGCATAAGTCTCAAATTCTTCCTCGGCAAGTCTCGGCAAAATGCTGTAAATGCCAGAATCGCTGCCGCGAAGAAGTCTGTTTCGGCTAACTTCTCAATTCCGAAGTTGTCAATTTCCACGATAACGAACTTTTTTGAGTCCTTCCAGAATACGTTCATTCCGAACAATGCTTTCTCTTTGCTTGTCATTTTAAATCTCCTCTTTTATATATCTTAATCCGCTATCGTAGTTCGTCAGTTTTTCAAATTCCGAATCTGTAAGTCCCAATACTTCAACGTATTTGTCGCAATAGCAAACCTTGATTTCAATCTCTTCGTCCTGGTAAACGGTCTTACGTAGGTGATCCATACACGGATATTCACAATCTAACGCTTGTACGCCTTGTAATTCGAGCCCTTTTAGTGCCCATCTTGCTCTTTCTAATTTGCTTGCCATTTCTAAAGCTCCTTCTTTATGAATCTGAAGGTTCCTCTGAGTTCCGTAAGCTCTTCGAAATCTGAACTGTCAAGTCCCAATATTTCTACATACCCAAAATTGAAGTTTGCATTTATCTTAATCTTTTCGTCTTGGTAGAGTATGTCGTTTATATCGCAAAATGATTCACAATCGAACACCTGCATACCCTCTAATCCTTCTTCTTTTAGTACCTGCCTAGCTCTTTCTAACTTACTTGTAATTTTCTGATTCTCCCACTCTGCCGCATCTACGAACTCTTCAATTTCCTCGTCAACGATCTTGTAAATCCAGTAAACTTCCGCCGAATACCACATCATTCCCGCATTGATAAACGGTCGTATCGAATTTTTCTTTACGCTAAGAAATTTACGTGCTTCGTCCAGCGACTTAAAACGTGCAATTTCCTCGATATTTGTGTCTGCTAGATCAAGTGCCGCTGACCGGACGTCTTCAATTCCTCCAGAATGTACTCTAGGGTTCACGTCCTTAGTGTAACTTCCAACGCAGTATCTAACCATTTTTAATTCTCCTTGCTTACTGGTGACAGGAATGTAATCCTTGTTGCTACCAGAGTTTGCCGTTCCAATGACGCCCATTTTCCTTCAAGGCAAATCAGCATTCCCTTTTTCGTGTATTGCATTACCAATCCCGCCTGTTTCGGCGTTACAATACATTGCGTAAATCGTGCGTTTCCTTCAACGTCACTGCTTACAATTGTGAATCTGGCTGTTTTGTCAGAATTCAGCTTAGGATCGTTGGCGAGCCTTCCAATAATAACTACCATTTTAATCTCCTTTGTTGTTTCCAGAATCTGTCTGGAATGTGTGTGGTTTGACAAGATAAAAGGTAAAACACCTTTTATCTTGTCAATTATATTATATGATAGATAAAAAGCAAGGACTTTTTTGTATCAAAGTACATGATACACTTTGATACATTAAGGCATCTAGCCCTTTTGAATTCCTGCTATACCCATCAATCCTTCCATCTTGGAAGAGACGAGATCCACGTAATAATCCACATCAACGACATCCAACGGAATCTCATCCGTCAATTTGTTAATGTTGCATACAACTGGTGGGAAGCTAGAAATTTTCTGCGTCTTCCCCTCTCCCTCCTTCAGAATCGACACTGGCTTTAAGCCCGCGGCTACCGCCTTTGTCCCAATCACGGCCACAGATAACAAATATCTGTTATTAAATTTATACACTTCGCCAGTCTTGAAGTCCTGAATCGTGAATGAGTGGAATTTGGCGGTCGTCTTGCTTACAATCGTCAGGTACCTTATACCGTTTTCCTTAATGTGGTTTGTTACTGCCTGTCTTACGGAAATTCCCGCTGTCAGGCATCTGTGGGATATGTCCGCTATCCCCATCAGGTTTGGATCCCAGTCCGACTTGCCGCCGAGGAACCCGCCAATTCCATCTACATTCCCTTCGGAATCGGCGAACGCGTAGGAGTGAATGTTTTGCTGTGCAAACCACATAAAGGGTTCAACCTTAATCTTCAAGCCTATCGTTTTTGAAAACTTGCTTATAATTTCCACATTATGGTCATATTCTTGCTCTTTGCACAGCACCATAATACCATCTGTGTCAATCTGAATCAGCCTTCCCTGTACTATCAGCGACATTGCCGTAATCAGTACTTGTCCCAATGCACAGATAGAGAAATTTGTGGCTGGGTGGTACAGCTTGCTGAACTGGTATCGGAATCGGCCTGGCACCGAGTTCAGGATCGGCTTGTAGGCGTCCGAGGATACCTTGTCCCCTTTCGCCTTGTAATCGTCTCTTGCCGCCGCGAATTTCTTAAATATTTCCTTGACATTATTTGGCAATTCGGGAGGGAAGAAGTCGTAGGCGATCATTATCGAGGGGTACATGGCACTGAAATCTGCGTGCAACACTTTGAATCCGTTGCATGACTTTACGAACAGCGGCTTGTCACAGGTTCCATGTGCCCCGCCCTGTCCGTACGACACGGTAATTCCGTCTCTCAGCTCCAATTCCAGTTTCATTCCGTCCTTTCCGTTAGATTCTTTTCGTATTTTGAACGAATCCACGTCATAAAAGAAGTGCAGCACCTCGTTGAATTTGTCTTTGGCTTCCTTATCACATGCCAAACCTATCATACCGATCAATCCGCTAACTATTTGTGGCCGTCTCGGGGCGAATTCGTCCAGTGCCGACTCCACTCCTGCCTGATATGTGTAATTTGTTAATATCTTTACAATTTCTTCGTAATGGTCACATGCTGTTGAGTAGAGTCTGTACACGAATTCCGGGCGGCACACGTCTTTGACCACATTATATGCAATCTGTGCCATCTTATTTTCCATGTTGAAGTATTTCTGCCCGAGTTCTGAATCGAAAATTTTCTTTGTCATAAGCACATCATGCTTACAGTAAAAAAGTATCTCTTCAATCTGATCCTTCGTGAAATCTCCTTTGTACGTAAATGGAATCGGCGTCTCTCGGATGTCACCCCCGAACAATGTGGCCACAATCTTCAAAGACGGCATGTGATTTTTGAAGTTGTAAACATCGTATGACAAGAATCCTTCTGGGATGTTCGCCCATTTCAGCGTTTGTTGACAAATAATCTGGTCGCTCAGGTCGTTTATCATTTCCGGAGTAATTTCACCCAGGCCGAATTCGAACAGTTTGAGTAATATAAGGTTATCATATTTCTTACAGTTGTATCCAACCAGTATGTATTCTCTTAATATTTTCTTATATAATTCCCACAACATTAACGCGGACTTTGAGTTGTCATTGCCCTGCCCGAACTGCACAATTTTCCATTCTTTTGTGTCCTGAAAAAAGAAAACCCAACACGAGTACTTGTAGAATGTCTCAATGTCGTAAAAGCAAATCTTTCGAGATTCTAACAATCTTTCAAACGATATAGCCATTTCCCGTCTCCTTAATTGCTCAAAAATTCCTTAGCGATTTCGTTAGTAACAATCAGCGACTTTGTGTTCGGCACGCGAATTCCATCTTCTGGCTTTGTGTCGTAGTAAAACTGCATTGTGGACAGGGCAATTCTCGCTTCGTAGCTCGTAATCGCGTAAAGCCACACTACGAACATCTCCACCGTAATCTCGCCATCGTAAACGTCCAAATTCTCAATCTTTTTTCTCGCCATGATTTTGTCTCCTTATGGAAAATGTTAAACGTCAATCACTTTGGCGTCAGTGATTGTATCAAAGCCCTTAATCTCTTCTACCTTCAGGAAAAGAATTTCTTTGCCAGAATCGGCGTGACTAAGGACTTCTTTATATTCCTTGTATTTCTCCTTGCTGTACGGGTGCGAGCTGAACGTGAATACTCTCTGCCGTCCGTAAGCAAATTTTACTGTTATCGTGTGGCGAATTCCCTTCTCTGGAATCCTTACAGTCTTTTCTGTGTAGGATTCTACCGGCAATAGCCCGCCTTCCAGATAAATCCTTTGCAACTTCAGTGCGTGAATCTCCTCGTCCGTCCTTATCACGTTTCCACAATACGGACATTCCTTGACATTTGTGTGAACATACCTGTGGCATTTCTTACATTCCGACATTATAGGCAATCCTTTTCTCTGGATCTCAGACGTTGACGGCTGCGAATCAAGGTCATCCCCGAACCGCTCGACATTACCGCCACAATCCACGATCACGCACCGCTTTTTGCCAACGTTCAATCTCAGTCCCCTGCCCACAATCTGTTTCCACAACGTGTTAGATTTCGTAGCTCGGCACATCACAATCGCGGTAACTCTTGTTATGTCAACACCCGTTGTAAGCACACCGCAGTTAAGAATTACATCGGCATTGCTCAAAATTTCTTCGCGTTCGTCCTCGTCAGTTTCTCCAAGGACAAGTTCCGTTTTCGGCGGATCTTTCTCTTTCTTAATCTCTGCAAGTACTTCCTTGCAAATTCTCACTGTCGGCAGGAACACGAGCGTACAGTGTCCCTTCACTCTCAATCCGTACGTCTCATGTGACCTTATAACTTCTTTCGCAATCGCCTTCAGTGCCTTCTTGGCCTGCACTTCCATTGACTCCGAGGAAAAGTCGCCAATCGAGTTCGGCTTTAATTTCTCAATGTCGTATTGAAACAAGCCACATTTCACGTATTCCGGCTTTACAAGGTATCCTTCATCTATAAGCCTTCCGTAAGTAACAATCTCTTCTACAGGTATAAACATGTTCTTGTCGAGAATCGATTCATGCTTGTTCCTGTATGGTGTGGCTGTGAATCCGAACACCATTGTCTCCGACTTTTCGTTACGCAGGTTGCCATTCGAATTTTCCATCCTTCTGCAAATTTCCTTGTAGCCTGCTGTGCCAGTGTACATCTTGTGGCATTCGTCTACTATGATAATGTCATAGATCTTGTCTTTCTTGTAATTCGGCAGGGCTTGCACGGTACAGAAATCAATCGTTCCACGCTCTATAAGCTCGGCCGCATTACGGACAATCTTTTCTGTCTTCTCTCTGTCTTGTTTAACAATCTTTACGCTCCACGAGCATACGAGGATCTTCAGTTCTGAAGGATCAAATTCTTCCAGTGCCGTGTCTATCAATTTCGCTATCACAACGGATTTGCCGCTTCCTGTGGGTAACACAAGGCAGTAACACTTCACCGGACATACAAAATTCAGCAAACTTTTCAATTTGCTAACGCTTTCCTCTTGATAATTTCTCAGTTTTATGCTAGACATAATTTGTCTCCTTTTGAGGCGGACAGAGTAGTGTGTGTGGTTAATCCGGCGGAACTTCCGCCGGATTAATTTTTAATCCCTCACAGACCTCACAGCCGATTTTTCCAGTTTCACGCCTTTCGCGTGAGCTAGCGGTTTTATGAATTTACATGACAACTTTGTCTTTTTCGTAATGTAGCCCAATTTCTTCATTGTGCTGAAGATCATCTTGGTTGAGGGCTCCATTCTCTGATTCGTCAAATACTGGATTATATCTACAAGTTTAATCTCGCATATTGCATCGGAAATTTCTTCCTTGTTGCCAACATAATCCATTAGCTTGTACGTGGCGGCATTGGTGTAACTGAAATTCTCGTTTTGCTTGTCGTTCGCTTCCTGTTCTTCGCCAGTCATGCAAATCGGCATACCTTTTCGGTATTCTTCAAGAGCTTGCAGCCACACCTGCCGCCAATCTACGCTGTTTATGTTCGTCCAATCGTCCCTGCACCAGTTGGCTTTGACAACGAGGAATCGGCGGCTTCCTGTATCGTCAATGAAAATCTCCTCGTCATTGGTTGTCCCAATTATCGAGGTGCGTGTCGGGTATTTTGTAAAGAATTTGTCGTATGGCAGTCTGAAATTCTGGGCACTTGCGGTTATGAACGTTTTTAACATATTCACATCCGCCTTCCTGAACATTGACGACAATTCTGGGTACTCGTAAATCCACGACTCGTAAGCCCTGCGTACCGACTCTTTCGATTTCAGGTCTATTGTCGAATCCCCGAAGCTGTTAGTCCCTATTGACAATTTCTTTGCGAGTGTGGACTTGCCGTTTCCCTGCTTTGCACTGAAAAGGATAAGCATGAAATTTCTTTGCACGTCTGTCGATTCCCCCTTGTTGAATACCAGTGCCGCACCCTGTCTGAGCCACAGCCTGAATTTCCACATGTCGGAATCGTCAAAGCATAGGCTCCTTTTTATCTGCGTCAATCGCGACTTGCCGTCCCACTTTTCGTTGTTAAAGAATTCTAGCACATTATCTTTGTATACGGCATTTGCTTTTATCAAATCCGAGATGAAGGTTTTCGTCAGGTACTTTGAGTTGAATCTCATATCCTGTGCAAGGCGGACAACATCAAGGTAAAGGGAATCTGCGTCCTTCACAATTTTGCCGTCCTTCCTCACAACCACATCATGCGTCCAGTTGTCAATCTCCATCTGGATCTTAAGTGTCTTGAGGGCAGACGTGATGACATCCACGTCATTGTATTCCTGTGACATTTATCAATCTCCTTATGAATATAGTTCCGATGCCTCGTAGAATCTGCGTGACGGATTTTTTATAATAGCATCAGCGTCATGAACCAGAAATCTCGCCTGCTTCATAAGGCATCCGCACCTGTCAATCTGAATGCCGAACACTGCCAGTCGCTTCTCAATTTCGTCACAGACCGCTTCGGAAAACTCCCTGTACTTTGACACGGTTTCTCCAATCGCGGCTAGTGCCCAGAAATTTCCGTTCGTGAAACTGTCGCACACACAGATAATTTCCGGCATACATGACACGGTGTCTCTGATTCTTTTTGCCTTTATCAAATCCACGCCCTGCTTTATCAAATCAAAGTCAAGCATTGTCAATCTGTTTGGAACGCGGAACTCCGAAAACACGTGAAAGTTCGGATAAATCACAGGAAGGCTTGTTTTCTGTTTGTTTTCCCTTGCGTAATTCGTTTGACGTTCAAGGGATCTGGCACTTCTTTTTTTGCCCTGAATAAGGCGGAACGTATCCCATAATGTGGTTTCGCCGTCATAGAATTTTTGATATATAGAATTCTTGTAAACAAATCGCGTGTCTGCGTATCCGGAAATCTCATCTTCCGGAATCGGCTGCACCCTTATCTTTACCTTTTTGTCATGCTCCCTGCCGCCCTCTGCCAATTCTCCTTCGTAGCCGAACACGTCCTCGTATGTCTTGCCAATTTTCATCAGCCATATTGCCCTGTCTCGCTCTATCTGCTTGTAAAGAGCCATGAATCCGAACCGCGTCTTGTGCATAAGCTCTTTTAACGCATCCTTCAGAGACAATTTGCTAGCAGAAAACGGGGCTGTGTGATCGTTGAAAATCATAATCACGCCAGAACGGTAAATGTAACCTCCGAACGTTGAAGATCCTATCGGCTTGAATTTGACAACATTATTGCTCTCTATTGTCGGTACCTTGAATTGCCCTAGCATCAAAGCTATTGTCCTGCATACCGTCATTTCGTTGAAACCGCCGAATCCGTTCTTCACCGTTTCGTAATAATTCTTCTCTCCCATCACATCGCCCCCTTGAAGCATCCCTTGCAGAATCTGCAATAAGGGTTCTCATGGAAGCACTCAGGAATCTCTTCATCAGCACAGTCATGTTCCCTGTATTTCTCGTAAAGCTCTGCTACCTCGCGAATCCTTTTTTCTGCGTAATCCAGTTCACTGTTCGAAATCGTTACATGGCTAACCGTTCCTCCCTGCCCGATCCCAAGCACATATTCCCAATCACCGAGTTCCTTAATGTGGTTTAATAGCTTTTCTCTTACTAACATAGCATAGCATTTGAGCTGCCATGAATTCGGGCTTACCGGATGCTTGCCCGTTTTCAAATCCATAACCCAGACGTTCTTTGCTTTTTCGTTAATATACAGAATGTCGATTGAACCGCCGAATCTTAAGTTCTTGTTAGGAATCCCCAATGTGTCCGATAGCAGGAATACTTCTGACTGCACATTGTCCCAGTCAAAGAATCCTGCACAAGCCCTTATAAGTGCCCTCGCGGAATTCACGCCGTCCTTTGATAGCCATTTTCTGTTTCCTTCGAATACTCCCCAACGAATCCTATCCAGAAGGTCGAAACTATTTGTAGTCTTTAACAGGTTAATCACTCTGCTCATGAAGTGGTGCGTAATCGTTCCGCGAATCGCTGGCTCATTGGATCCCTTCCACTGCGTTGCCCTTGCAAGGTATGCAGGGCAAATCGCCCAGCCATTTGATTTTGAAGGCGAGAAAAAGCAATGCACCGCATTGTTCGAATCCTCCTTTGCCTTGAAAATCTCGTCAATTATCGGATCGTCTTCGTCAATTCCAAGCTCTTCCTGAGCGTCCCTTGCAATGGACTCGTAAATCTCTTCGTCACCGTACATCTCAAATCTCCTTTCAGACAAAACAGACGTCCCATCCTGCCCTCAGCAATCTGGTTGTTACGTCTGTCGGCCTTGTGGCCACAAAGTAGTGTTGTTCTAAATTGCACAGCCATGGGAATCTCCTGTCGTCCGTGGTGAACAATTTCAAGGCGAACAAACTTCTGGCATCCTCTACCGTGCCAATTTTCTCTCTGTAGAATTTGCTTACGCGGTAAATATCGTTGCCGTCACACGATTTCACGCCATACGCAATCCCGCATAAGCTCTTTTGTGGCATTGAATTTAATCTCTTCAATGCCTTCATGAACTGTGTTTCAGATCCACATAATCTGTTAAGAATCTTATTCTTTGACAACAGTTCCATGAAATCCGCCTGCTCTTTTGAAGCGGACAGGGTTTCGTTCCTTTTTAATTCAATGAACATGAAGGAAGAATCCCCTACAATAAACAAGTCCGGAACGCCTTTTCGCATTCCCAATGCCCTGCGTTCGGCGGTTCCGGACTCGTTCCTAATATGCAGGCATCTTAAATCGTACCTGCCACAAATTTCTAAGCATCTGTCTTGTAATTCTTTTTCTGTCATAATCACGCTCCATTGGCTTAGTTAAATGGAGCGTGAATCGTATATTATCTAAGTGCCTCGTGCAAGTTGAATTGCGAGCCCTTGAATTCTTCAAGGGTCTTTATATTTACGCCATTCAGATAAAATATAACAGTATGTGACTTGTAAATCTTTGTGGCACTCGCTCTTATCGCGATGTTTGCAATCGAGCCCTTTCCTATCTTTAATTCCGGATCGCACGGTTCACCGTCCACTTCTGTAAGCTCGCGGAAATCCTTCGAACTGCGGAATGTGTATGTAACTTCCCCGTCTTTGCCCGTGTAAATGGAATCTGAGAATTCCGGAATGTCGTCCTGATCAATTCCGTTTTCGTTACAATACCACATTATTGCAGCTTCTTTTGCCGCTTCCATCAATTTGACGTGCTTGTCGCTCAATTTGACCGTGATGCAGAATTTCGGCTCATACTGTGAATTTGAAGAAACCTTTCTGTATGACCAAAACTTAATCTCAACGCCTTTCAGAATCACGTTGGAGCCGTTCACCTTGAGATCGTCAATCTGCTCGGAAGTGGCTTTTTTCGTTTCGGATACTTTTTTTGCTACTTTTTTGAATCCCATTTTAAATTCTCCTTACTTGTTTGCTGCTTTGTAAATCAGTTGAACGAACGCATTCTTCAATGCTTTTCTTACCTTCATGTTCAATCCCTTGTAGAGCGGTTCGGCGTCAGCAGGAACGCGGATCTGAATCTGATACGATGCCGTAGTTTTTGACGCTTCACTTAATAGCTCTTTTGTCTCATCCTCAATATCGAGGACAATCTCTTCATTATCGGTTTCAATTTCCTGGCATGCCTCCTCCTTAATCTCCGGCTTAGCTTTCGCCTTTACCTTCTTTTTGGAATCTCCCATCTCAGCCGCGAGCTTTGGCTTTACGGAATCTTCGGTTTCTTCCAATTTTGACTTCTTGACAAATTTCTTAACCATGGTGTAATCTCCCTAACGTAAAAGGTTTGTAACCCTAGCACTATGCTAGATGAAGTTTATGTAACACACTTCACATGGAAATGCAAGTCTTTTTTATCTTTTTTCTGTATCATTATATATAGGGTCTAAACCATGAAAGTCATTAAGTTACCCCCGAAACACATCGGATTACTAAGCAGACCACCGATTTCGTTTATCGGCAATAAGGCAAACCGCAGGACGGAAATTCTGTCTCTTATCAAGAATCTATTCAGAGAGATTCCGTCAATACAGAACCACGTGTTTGATCCGTTTGCCGGATCCTTTTACCTCTCACACGTTGTACAGGTCGCCGCTCAGGAGATTGGCCGTGAGATCGTGTCACACATTAACGATTATGACAACATTGTCGAAGTGTTCAGCAAGGATTTCAGGGAACACGCGATTAATGTGGTGCAGATCGTGGAGAGCTGCGGGCTTGCACGCGAGCAACGCCTTCCTCCAGAAGCCTGCCAGAGGATTGACGACTACATTAACGCAAACTGCCCTCAGTACGACAAGTGGTTCCAGAAATTCCTTACAATGTATGGCGGAAATCGTGAGTACAGATGCCGATTGACCAGCGGCACTCCGTTTGTGAAATCACAGATACAGATTTCGTCCTACGTTCCGAATTCTCTTATCTACGAGACACACATTGATTACAGGGATTTTGTAAAAATCGCGATCAAGAAATCTGGCATAGATCCGAACAAGCCCTCGCTTTGGCTATGTGATCCGCCTTATGCGACATACAAGAATTCCAAAATCATGTACGGTGACGGATGTCGTCCGGCGGAATTCTCAAAGCGTGGGATTGCCGAGGACATACTTTCGGAATGCCCTTCGGCTTACGTAATTACATTCGGTTACGAGAGGAATTTTGACATGGAAGATTCCGACAATCTCCACTACGAGGAGCTTAACGAATTCTTTGCCGCACTGAAGGGGCTCACAGTGAATTCAAGGCCTGAGTACATACATTTGTGGTACAAGGGTAAGTTCAAACTTCTAGCTAACAAAATTGTGGAGATTCCAATATCGGATCATCGCACAGGCAAGAAATCGTGGAGGGGCGAACACGAGCCCAATTTCAAATATGATGAAAATTACGGGTGTTTTTGACAAGCCCATTTTATTAACTAACATGCAGATTGTGCGTGGCAGCATTTCAGGAGGAACTTATGGCAGATCAGCAACAGGAAATTTTGCAACCAGAGAATCAGCAGGATCCAGAGAGTCAGCAGGATTCCGAGATTCAGCAGGATTCTGAGAATCAACCCGAACAGGAGAGTCAGGATTCGCAACCCGAACAGGATTCTCCAAAACCCGCAAAGCAGAGCCGCAAGGACAGGATTGCAGAGCTTGAAGACAAGATCGCCAGAATAGAAGCGGCTCAGTCTATCGCAAACCTTAATGTGGTCGATGCGGAAGTCGTAACGGATTTGCTACTTAAGGGATATACGGTCGCTCAGCTTCAGAAGTCAAAACCCTATCTGTTCCGTGGATCGCAGGCTCCGGCGATTAAGCAGCCGCAGAAAATTGTAACGCCCGCAGTCCCGCCTAAAACGGAACAGAAGGAAAAATCTGTATCTTTTGTGGATTTGCTGGCAAACAGATTCAAAAGCCAATTCTTTAAGGAGGATTAGACATGTCTTTGAAATACACAGGACAGCTTGTTAATGGCACAGAGGTGTTCGCGGTCGGTGCGGGAATTATCACCACGACTTACAACGCCATGAAACACGATTCCCACGCCGTTGTAAAGAGTGACGGTACGCGGAATCTTTACATCATTCCCGCAGGAACTCCCGTTCCCGCAAATGACGCTACTGCGATCGGCATCGTGTTCGAGAATTGGGACGTCACGGATTCCGGCGGCCCGATTCCTATCGCATTACGCGGCACGATTAACGAAAAGTACGCACCTGTTACTTACACAGCCGCGTGCAAAAACGCATTACGGAATTTCACATTCTTAAATTCCGAGTCACCAGTTTCCCCGATTTCTGTGGCGGTTGCACCTACTGTAGAGCTTGCGGATTATGTTTTCGCCACCGGCATCTCGCTTACGGCAACGCTTACAGGCGGCACATATTCGGATTCTGCGGCAGACCGTGACAACTGGATTATTTCTCTTCCGGCAGGCTGGGTCGTTACTGGCATCACCCGCACAAGCTCGACAGTATGCACGATCGCAATTTCAGCCACATCAGAGGGGCTCGTTCCCACCGGTTCAGAGAGATTCGAGGTCGGCATTGTGGCAGACGCGATTGCGTCCGGCGACAGCGTTCCAGGCCAGACTGGATCGTTCTGGGCGGAACCTAGCGAAGATGAAGACGAAGATCAGGGCGGCGAGTCCTAATAACACAAAGGAGATTTATCATGGCAACATTAGCAGATTTTTTTAATGCAAAAAATATTGTCGGATTGTGGGAGCAGGTCAAAGGCGAATTCGCGAAACCTCTCGCAAAGTGGTTCCCATACCAGAATACAAACGATGTTGACATCACGCTTGCTTACGGTTACGAGAAACAGAACGTGTCCCTCGATTTGTGTGCCTACGACACAAACGCGAGAGTACGCGGATTGATGCCTTCCGTTTCATCCAAGCATGAGATTCCGTTTTTCAAGAATTCCGTTCTCTTCACAGAAAAAGACCGCCGCGAAGCACTTCGTGCTATCAAGCTGTCAGGATCTGATGAAGCGATTGCCAATGCCCTCGGCAATCACATGAAAAATGTTGTGGACATTCTGTTAAACGGTGCGGATGTCGTTGGCGAGCGTTACAGGGCTCAGCTATTGCAGCACGGAGCGATTTCGGTATCAAGCCCGAAGTCCCATGTTTCTCCCTCAGCCACCTCCATCAATTACGATGTTCGCGGATTGTGGCGTCAGAACAATGTTGGCGTGTGGACTAACCGTCCGTCAAGCGGCACTTCCGACATTCTGAAGGATTTTGTCGGCATTATGTCGGCATACACCAAGAAGAATGGCACGACACCCTGCACGTTCATTATGAACGGTTCAACCTACATCTCGATTTGCAACGATCCAAAGATTGACTCGATGCTCCAGAAACTGAATTACACAAAGACGGTCGAGGAGATTATCAGTAACCGAGTCCGCGTCCCCGTATCGTTCCTCGTACACAACGGCACATACAAGCCTGACGTTGACGAGGCCGAATTGCCGTACTGGGAAGAGGATGTCATCTCGATTGTTCCTAACATCACGCTCGGTCACGTCCTCTGTGGATTGACTCCTACACAGTATGATGAGCTTTACAGCGAGGCTAAACGTGACGTTAAGTCGTCTTCGGAGAATTTCTGCATCCAGTGCCTGCACCGCGATGACCCTGTCCAGACTGAAGCGATTGGCAGCGTCTGCATGTTGCCGCAGTTTGACGCTATGGACAAGTGCTTCGTGATTCGCCCGTAAGGATCGGATCGATCCTTCACCAACACCAAAAGCCGGATTCACAAGATCCGGCTTTTTTTGATTACCTTAATGTGGTGTTCACGCCGCTTTCGAATTAAATTCGGAATACAAATCGATTGTCATCGAATTTAATTCGGTTTTCGTCCTGTAGAACTTTTCAGAAACCTTTTTAGGATTTTCTGATCTGCAAAAATGAAAATAGTTTATAGTAGGGTATAGGCGAAAAGACCTAGGTTTTATGCGGGTTTGCGAGACCGAGATCCTTGTTATAAAAATCTTAGTAACAGATGTGGCCATCTGGTGTAACAAATTTGGCCATCTCGCCACTATATGTTACTTACTAACACTCGAATTTTATTCGGGTAAAGGAGACCGTAATGTGGATTTATGCGATTGTTTGCACGCTTCATTTGCAATGCCCCTCAACGAACGGTATTGTGGAGATTGTGGGCACAGGCGGCGAGCCTCTTTACCAGTGCTTTGATGGAAAGATTGTCTGCCCGTCCGTTACCGGCCCGTTCGACAATGCCACTGTTATCGTGGCGGATTCAGAGGAGCTTGAGGAGAGATATGGCGGCGAACAGAAGTGAAGTTTTAGAACTGGCAAGAATCCGATCCGGCCTTATGGACACATCGCCGGAGATTAACAACAGCGTCATGGAGATTGCGGTTGACGAGGCTCAGGAGATAATACTCAACTACATTAACCGCGATGAAATTCCGAACGCCTGCAAGATGATATGGACGGCGGTCGCTTCCGACATATACCGCTACAGCATAAAGGATTTCAGCCTTGAGCCGCAGGATTCGGACACGGATATAGACCTTATGAAAAACGTTAGCGAGATTCGCATTGACGATGCGGTTGTCCGTGACGAGGTCACGTCTGGCAAGTACACTGCGGACGCAATTTCCTCAAAGACAAAGAAAGAAGTTGATTTCCTGAAGAATTACAGGGAGCGGCTGCACAGATTCCGGCTTATCCCGTGGCGGAAGTACACGGATTAATCTGAACAGATTCGTTATGCCGCCTATGTTGAAGGAGATTCGTTGCCGTTTCATTTAATGGAGATTCGTTATGCCGTTTCATTACAACTTTTCCGGCTTATATAAGAAGATTCGACCGCTGATGAAACACACCGTTGATGTGTACAGGGCGGAGACAGTCACGGATCAGGATGGGATTTCAAGCGAGTCATGGAAGAGGATTTACTCTGGGGTTGAAGCCTACATTACGCAGGACATCCGGGCACCCTACATGGCGATTAACAACGATGACACGCTCAAAGTTTCGTCATTTTACAACGTACACGTTAAATACGACATTATGATACGCACTGGCGACTGGGTAGAGGGATTCGGAATCGGAGGAGTCAGGGTCGCTCACGGATTCTGCGGAGAGGTGCGATACGGCACCTTGCTGAACAGGGCATTGATAAACAAGGACGATACGAAGTCACAGAACCCGCCGTTTCCGTCATTTGTGGAATTGGGGCAGAATTCACAGTCACAGTCACCGCAGGAGCAGAATTCATGACAAAGAAAAGCACGCTGAAATATAACGACGAGATTTCAAAGATTCGTGCGGCAATCCGAAGGGAAAAGCTGGACTACATTAAGGCGTGCGAAGAGGACGTCAAGAAATTGCTCGCCGACAGCAGCCCTTCGGATACAGGCCGCTTGAAGAGCAGTTGGTCTACTTCGATTACTGGAAAATCAAAATTGGCAGGAAACTCTAAATCCGCGTTGTCACAGTCACGCCCGATTTCACTTAAGATAGAGATTTCCTCGCGTGCCAGACACGCCCCGATGCAGATGTTCGGGTGGAAAAGCCGTGGAGGGCAATTGCTCACCGGAAGGAAACGCGGCGGAAAGTGGGACATTGTGCAGGCATCCAGAGCGATTTTCACGCCGGCAGTAAAGGGGAAAAACGACAGAAAGAAATTTAACCCCTTTTCTTATCATTCGTTCATAACCGGCCCGGGAACTCACAAGCCAAACGGGGATCTGGCCTGGGAGAATATAGCCCCTAAGATAGACGAAATCTTTGCAAGAAATTCTGAAAAGTGCAAATACATAAGGTACTCTGGGCACTTCGACACTGGGGCGATAAGGTCGAGAAATTACGTAAGGGCGAGAATTGAAAAATGGATGTTGGGCAAGATTGACAAGTCCGCGTTAGATAGCAAGGCCACAAAGACTAAGGTCAGCGGGAAGTGGATTGAGCTTTAATATTTGGAACTCGGAACTTCAAGAGGGCAGAAATTATGAGAGACACAATAAAACTTATAGCGAAGCAGATTCATGCAATGCTGCCGGAACACCGCATCGCGATAACCAGATTCAATTCGGAGTACAAGTACGGCCAGCTTTATCTTGGCGAGCTTGACAGGAGCATCACGCGGGATCTGATGAGAAGGACTTTCGCGAAACGTAACTTCGCGATTGTGTTTTCTCAGAACCCTGCGGCGGATCAGGCGGAAGCACGGGAGGAATTTGAAACGGTGTGCCGAAAGATAGAGGATTGTGCCCTTCAGCAGACATTCCCTATATGGCACAAGCTATTCTGTGATGTGTACGAAACAACATTAGTGGTGACGTTTCAGGTCTGGGAGCGATACGAGTACAAGACGGAACCAGAGCCTGTTATGGAAGAGCTTGTCACAGATTTGCCTTATGTTTATTACGATTGGGAAGAAGAGGAACCAGAAGAACAGAATTTGACAAACAGCTAAACTGTCCTAATTTGTAAGCGTGCCGCCACGCATAAAACAACATTAACGAACAGAATAGGGAGATTTCACATGGCAGGTGGAAGTTTTTTATTTGAAAACAAGATTCGGCCAGGCTGCTATATTCAGCTTAAGGGTGTTCCTTCAGCTCAGTCCAGCATGAGCGAGAGAGGGATTGCGGTAATTCTTATGAACGCCGACAGCGGCGGCCTGCTTACCGAATTGAGTGCTAATGATATTCTTACGGGAGCCTGCACGAAGGCAGGATTTCCCATTTCCATGTTCACGGATACGAAGAATCCTCTAAACTATCTCTATCCTTATGTGAACAAGATTTTTATTGGCCGTCTCAATTACGGCGGAAACACCGCGTCCGCAAACGTGATTATGGACGATGACGATCCTTTGCTTTCGGCATCAGCGAGATTCCCAGGAACCTTCGGGAATTCCATCACTATCTCGATTGTCGCAGAGCAGACCGGACAGGGCAAGTATCGCGGCGTGGGATTCTTTGTCCGCACTGCCGTCAATAATGTCGTTGTGGACGAGCAGAACATTAAATTGCCTGCGGATTTGGTTGACAACGATTACGTTACGTTTACCAAAGCAACTGCACTTACGGCATTCTCTGCGGTAGCGTCTGTATCTCTCACAGGCGGAACTAACGGCACGGAATCCGACACGAACCTTGGCAAGATTCTTGGCCGTCTCACCGGATTGCAGTGGAACACGATTGCGTACTGCGGAAACGATACGAACCGCAATCTCGTTGTTACTTACATTCGCAACCTCAGGGAGAACAAGGGCAAATACCGTCAGGCCGTCATTTACAACAAGTCAGATGCGGATTACGAGGGCGTTATATCGACATTCCAGGCATTCGCTGTGGATGATGATGACATAGATTTCCTCTCTACCGAGAATGCAGACACGACAAAAGAGGCACAGCGTCAGGCGGCATTACACCTCCGCCAGATGTTCGCGGTCTCCTATGTGGCAGGAATTACGGCTGGAGCGGATGTCAACATCAGCAACACCTACAGGCTTGCACCCGCGAATGTCATCGGGCTTGTGCCGGATCACGAGGAAGACGAGGATGTCGAGGGCGACCTTCGTGCAGGATTGCTCACATTCACGAGGAATTCAGAATCGCAGATTGTTGTCGAGAAGGATATTAACACACTCCACACTTACGATATGCGGCGTACACGCCCATTCTCCAAGAACCGCGTGATTCGCTGTCTGGATGAAATGAGCAATACGAAGACATTGGTGTGGGAGAGATCCTTCATTGGCAAGATTGACAACAACGAAACTGGCCGCAACCTGTTCAAGGCACAGGTGCTTCGCATCATTGACGACCTTGTCTCGATTGGTGCTGTAAGCAGCGGAGAGATTGAAGTCGTTGTCGAGCAGGGTGACACTCCGGATTCCGTTCGTTCATACGAACAGCTGCGTCCGATTGATGCTATGGAAATTCTTTATAGCTATGTAACAGTTTTAGGATAACGGAGGTAGATTATGGCAGAGTTTAATTTACTGTCTCAGGATGTGTTCAATTCGAACCTGGGCACATTATGGATGGTGTCTCCGAATGGGAATCAGAGGAAAATGGCGGACTGCCGCAACATTACGGCACGCCTTGATGTGGCTGTGGAGGAATTCCGCTGCATTGGCGAGATGATGCACAGGCACAAAGGCGTTGGCGTCCGTGGCAGCGGAAGCATGAACATCTACACGGGAACCCCGGAATTCCTCAAATTCCTTAACGAGTTCCTTCATAACAAAATAAATTACAGATTCCAGATTTACTGCGAGATTCGCGATCCGGAAGCAGAAGAGAACCGTGGCACCCGCGTGATTCAGCTCACAGACGTGCTTTTGCACGGGGCACAGCTTTTCAAGCTCGATACTGAGGACGGGATTCTTGACGAGGACATTGAGTTCGATTTCGACAACTTCAAAGAGATTACGAACTTCAACGAGCCCACGAACGACCCGAACATAGAGCAGCTAGCGCTCACATACGTCTAGTCCGATTGCCCGCCAAACGGCGGGCTTTTTTAATTGACACAACATTATAGGCTAGAATATAACGTGCAACGCGGAGCATTACAAACCACATTAAGGAGGCAGATTATGATTTCATCCCTTGAGGAATTGCTATCTAAGAAAAAAGTAGATTCCCGCGAAATTCTTAAGGACGAGCTTTATCTCGACCGTCTGGGCACAAAGATTGAGATTTCCTTCAGACGCCTTAGCTATGAGCGTTACAAATTCTACAGAAAACAGGCGATGGATCTGAAGAAGGCCACGTTCGACATGGACAAGTACAGAATGAATATCATCCTGAGCTGTCTTGTCGATCCGGATTTGAGCAAGGGCGAATTCCTGAAAAGCCTTGCTTACGAAGGCGAAGATCCCTCAACGATTAACCCAGAGATCGCGATTTCAAGAGTATTTCTCGCAGGAGAAATTGTCGACATTGCGGATCTTATCCTGAAGAACAGCGGGTTCAAGACAGATCCTTTTCGAGACGACTCACAAGAGGGCGAGGGAGATTCTGAGGAGTAATAGTCAGGATGTTGACATGGTAATCGCCAGATTTATGTTTGAGAAATTCGGCACGTTACCAGAAGACGTTTTGGAAATGGACGATTACAACAAAGGGATCATCTGGGCGTTTCTCGAGCAGATTTCAGAAGAGCATGAGAAACGCCTCAAAGAGATTAAATCGAATAGCAGACGTACACGCGGTTATAAGTCGTGCAGAGTGGATTGACCAGGCAAGCGAGATGACACAGGCTCGCTTGCCAAAGTGAGATTTAAGTGAGATTTAAGTGATATTCCGGCTTAGTTCAGTGGCAGAACAAACTTAATGTGAACCATGGCGTGAGACATTGGTTCGATTCCGATAGCCGGTGGATTCCGGCTTAGTTCAGTGGCAGAACAAACTTAATGTGAACCATGGCGTGAGACATCGGTTCGATTCCGATAGCCGGGGAGTTACAGCCCAAATCGACATTACAGCCCAAATCGACATTATGGCCTTTTTATTGTATCCTCAGATTGCGTCATTACATAACGGAGGATACCGCCATGGCCAAAATAATTGAAGGTGACATCGTAATTGAGGACAGTGCGAGTAAAGGGCTTACTGCGGCAGAGAAGGCTTGCAAGGCTTTATACAAGCAATTGTCGGCTACGATTAAAAAGATTCCGGAACTTGAGGCACAACTGGAATCCTTGTCAAGAAAACGTAACAAGGACGATGCCGCATATAAAGCACAGGTCAAAGAGATTAACAGGCAGCTTGAGATTGCGGCAAAAGCACAGGACAGGGCAGATAAGGCCGGATCTAAACTTGCCAATGCCAAGATTCGGGCTGGAGAGGAAGATCTAAGGCTTAGAAGGAAGATTGCGGACAGACAGCACGCCGAAGAGATTAGCAGCAAAAAGGCAGCAAGAGATCGCCGGTATGAACGGCAGAGAGAAGCCGCAGAGATTGAACGTCTCAATCTTAAGGAAGAGAATTCTCGCAAGGCATCAGAGAGAAGGATTACCGAGCGGACGGTAGCCGAAGAATTGTCGAGAAAAAAAGCAACAAGAGACAGGCTTGCGGAACGGCAGAAGGCCGAGCAGAGATTACAGCAGATTCGTGAACGCGGTGCCTTAAGATCCAGCATAATGTCGCAATACACGCGGGAGATTGCGGAAAGGGGCAGAATGCGGACTGCGGAACTCGAACTTAACCGTAATGCGGTCAATGCCGAGTGGGAGAGACGCAGGGTTTTAAGGGAGCAGGGAGATTCTGTGGCACACCGCAGGAAACTGGAGCTGTTAGCAGGGGCAAGGGAATTGGAGGAACTTCGCGGCACTAGGACGCTCAGACAGAGGGATGCCATGGATGCGGCAGAACTTGCCCGTATGGAAGCATCTATCAGCCGTGCAATATCGAATGCCGCTTCGAAATTCGGGCCAGGATTTGTCGGTCGCGGCCTTCACGAATTCGGAGGGAGAAGCCTTACTCAGGCGATTGTGTCAGCAAGGCAGATTGACGACAAGCGGGAATTGATAAAAGAACTGCAAAAGATTCGTGATGTAGTTCAGAAGAGATTGGAAGCGAATCCGTGGAAGAGATCTATGATGGAGAGAGCGGATCGCGGCAGTGGCGGATTCATGTCAAGACTTTATGGCGGATTATCGAAATTCGACAGCTTTTCAGACGCACTTTCATCACCCTCTGCCCTCAAAGATGTGATATTCAACGCGTTTGGCAACGGAATTTTCGGGCGTATGGGAAAAGGCATCATCGGGGCAATTGGCGGAAATGCGATTGGCGGCATGATAGGCGGCACAGGCGGATCGGTTGCCGGATCTCTGATTGGCGGCGGTGCGGCAGGCGGTGCTATCGGGATTGCAATGGCCGCCGTGGTCATGGCAGTAAAAGCCGCCGCTAACAAGGTTGTGGATTACGTCCGCGAAACGAAGGAGATTATCGAACGGTGGTCTTCTGAGAGAGCGTCAGAAAGCACCGGATTGCGTAAGAAAATGCAGATGTCAAACGAGATGTTTGGTATCGGTAATCCGCGTGATGTTACAGAGATAGATAGACAGATTTACGGATTGCGAAGGAAAGAACTCGAATATTACCGTAATGGTGCGTCTGGCCGCACGATAACGTCATCCGCGATTGACTGGCTGCACCTTTTGGGAACTTCTCAAACGGGCGGAACGTTCGCGAACAGGGAAGCCGCATTCAGATTCAGTGAAGCCTTGTCGAATTTGTCGAAGGCAAACAACCTCAGTGCGGCAGAAGCGGAGACGGTCAGATACCAAGGTATGCAGATTTTATCTAAGGGATATGCGGACATCCTCGACATTAAGCCGCTTTTGAATTCGGCACCAGGATTTGTTAGAGAAATTCTTGCACAGACTGGAATGACCAGAGCGGAATTCCTGAAGTCATCATCGAATCCTGATATGAGCCAGAGATTTACAGCAGAGAAATTCTTAGCAGCAGTCGAGGGCGTGGCGGATTACTATCGAATCTTCAATGAACGAGCCACATCAAGGACTCCTGAACAGCAGAAGGAGGCCGCAGAAGCGATTGTCGGAATGTCGTCAGTACTCGAAGAGAAGGAGAAGAAATTGGCAGCGGAAGCCAACATTGAGGTGGCAAAAGCCGAAGCCACAGCTGAATTCAGTTCTGCGATTCAAGAGTCATGGTACAAGATGTGGAGCGACACAAATGACGCACAGGACGGCGTTAATGAGAAAGTCAGATTCGAGATGAAGATGGTGAAGGTGATTTCTGCGGTAATGGGAATTACACTAAGCACGGTTGTAGCAATTAAGAACATCATAGATTTGATATGGGACGCGTTAATGTTCCTAGTGGACAATCTTGTTACAGGATTTAAGCTATTTGTTGACGAAATGTGGTACTTGCTCAAGAAAGGCTTATCTGGGCTTATAGACTTATTGCCGGAAAATTCCTTTACAAAAGAAATAAAACAATTCGGCAGGGACATAGATCCTGATAGTCCGCGTGAGTGGAAGAAATTTATGTATGAACATCTGATAGATGACAAGACTGAGGATCTTTACAAAGTAATGAAATCACTTGTAGAAGGGACTGCGGCCACTGGCAGATTCTCAAAGCAGGGGCAAGTGCTTACGAAATCGGCACTTGACGGTATGCTTCTTAGCTTGTTTCCGATTGTGGGTGCCGCCGATGACTGGATTTATAAAGGAGAGACTGCCGCAGAAAGGGAAGAGAGTAAACGTGTCGGCAGGATTATTGACCTTTCACAATTCGAGAGCTTCATAAATTATGGATTTGAGCAGGCGGTAAAGGAAGGCAGGATTGAGCGACAGTCCGTGGCGAATGCAATGCGTACATTCGCGACAGCTACCGGCACGAAACTTGGTAACTATGCTAGAGATAAATATCGGGAGAGACTGGCTAGCGAAGGGCTTTTCGGATACAGTGATATAAGCCGTCAGGCCAAAGGTGAATTGGACGATTTCCTTAGTGTTATAAATCGGAGTGTATCCGCATACAAAAGTGCCGGAGCAGCCCTTGAAAAGACACAGAACCCAATGGTCGACAAGCAGATTGCTGACAACACTAAGGAAATTGCACAGAATACTGGCAAGACAGCTGCGGCGGTTTCTGAGAAAATTGTCGACATTCTGAAGGAGATTGCAGGAGTTACTGTTATCAACAAGCAGACTATGGTAAGGCCGGATCTTGTGTTCAACTTCGGATCTTACGGCAGGAGCGGTTCCGGAGAGCTTCCGAATTACATTGGCAACGGTGAGATTTCGGCAGGGCCAGCGTTTACGAAGGAACAATTGGAGCAATTGTCGAAATGGACTAAGAACGCGATTGACAGACTGTTCGGCAGGGGCGGAGCCAATGTGGATTCGTCTGTCGAGATTTATAACGGGGAGGCAAGATAATGAGTGAGATTAAATCTGTCTACATTGGCGAGAAGCCGATTAGCGTAACGAAGGCCGGAGGAGGGGACTGGCCGGATTCGCTGGAGAACGGGAATTATCCTGTGCTAACAGAATTGTACGATGACTTTCTCGCCGAGGAGAATTCGAGAGTTCAGCTCGTATTCAAGAAGCTAGGAATATTCTCATTCGGTGGATTCGGTGCAAGTGCCGATACGGAGGGAGGAGCCCCGATGTTCAGCGATGACGGCGGAGATCCGAACTTCAAGCCGGAAGAGATTCAGGACGATCAGCTCGAGAAGTACCTCGTGATACCAATTAACCCTGCCGATATACAGGTAAACTACAGCATTGACGTTACAAATTATAAGACAATCTTTTTCTCGGAGATCGCCTCGATAACTGGAATAAAGCTGCGGAGATTCACGATCTCGTCATTCTTCCCATACAGGGTGGGAAGCGACATTAAGTCCTTCCGCACAGGAAGGATTTACGAGCCGAAGAATTACATAGACTGGATCACGGAGTGCATGGACAACAGGGTCATTCTGGCCTTCAAGGCGTTCGGCGATTTGGCCAGACCGCTCCCCATAATGTCGTGTTTTATCGAATCGTTTACAACAAAATTGATGGCAAACGGCGAAGTGCAGTACTCTCTTGGGATCTGCGAGTACATAGATTACAGGCAGAATGTGGATTCCAGAATGTTCGTCATGGACGGTGACAGGATTATCGTAAGCGAGAAGGAGAATTCGAGGAAGGACGAACGGATTGGCATCGGAAGCCTCGTCAGGGTCACTAAGCCGCCGATTTATTCGTCCTTTGTAAAGAATCACCCGATTACGAATGAAGACGTTACTAAGAAAATCTTTAACAAATCACCTACACAGATTGCCAAAAGCCTGCTCAAACGAAAGTCTGTAACCCTGCAATGGGGCAACATTAGCGAGTTCGTTGAGGACGAGGGTACTGGATTGCTTATGAACAAAGATTTGATACGCTACATTATCGAATTCTTTGTGTCGAACCTTCAAACCGTAGATCCCTCGGAGATCTGGATGGTAATCGGAGGGGATTACTTCACCAACACCGCAAAGGTTACGGACATGATGATAGGATCCTCGCTTTTGGATCACGTGTTTCAGCTCGGAACTTACATTGACGCGTTTGACAAATTCTCGCTTGTTGACGCGTACAGCATTAAGATAAAGTCCATGAAGGACGGAAGGATTGGCTGGGTCAGCATGGCTCAGCTCGTGAAAGTGGATCTGGGGGTTCCTCTATGATTACAAGAACTAAGATTGACATAGCCACAGTCTCGGACGGCAAAATGCACAGCGTTGAATCGGTATGCCTTAATGTCGCCATGTACCAGTCGTGCAATTCCACGGACAACCGCGTTGAATTCGACATGATGGACGTGCCGGACATTAACTGCCGATTCGGTGATGCGGTCAGGGTAAGTCTCGATTCGGAGATCGTGTTCATCGGCAAGCTGTTCGAGATTTCGAGAACTTCTAACATATTCACACGACATTACGTATTCTATGACGAATCCTTCTACCTGCGTAATGTCATTACGTACTCACTGCCGAAGAAAGGATTGATGAAGGACATACTCACATCAATGCTAAGCAGATACCAGATTTCTGTAGGGAGATTTGATGACAACGGGGAAGAAGTCGACAATCTCAAATTCAAGGTTGTTTCTATCATAGACGCCTTCAAGGAGATTTCGGACTACGTTTCGTACATGTACCAAAAGATGTACGTGTTCCGCTCAAAAGGCGGCTATCTGGAATTTGTTGACATAGAAAAAGCGGAGACGAGGGGATTCCGTAACGCCTACCCGCTTGTGCTTGATTTCACCAACGAGGAGGAAATTTCCTCACAGACTTACAACGAATTCATCTTTTACAAAGCTGACGAAAAGCCGAAGGAATCCTCTGCCGAACCAAAGAAGGCGGCAGACATTAAGGAGACGAAGGTCGAATCTGCCGAGGATCAGCTTGAGAATTCCGAAGAACAGAAAAAGCCTGCCGCAAAGAAACCGAAGCGTACAAAAGAATACGAATTCCTTGAACCGCTAGTACCGTACGAAGAAGGCAGGATTAACTATGAGATTGCCTACGGAGCAATAGGCGGCATTAATGCTGCCGTAATCGCCGCAAAGACGAAACCGGAACTGATAAAGGACGTGGATTCCGAAAAAGAGGGATACACCATAGGCTCCAAAATTTACAGGCTCACCGGAGAAGTGGAGAGGTGGGGATTCCTGCCGTTTACCAGACAGGTAAACAAGATGCCGCCCGAATCCGTTGTGAACCAAATGGCCAACATTTACAGAAATCCTGTTAGAAAAGCCTCATACACGGTAATCGTGTTTGACAATCTGTACAGTCCTGGCGACAAGCTGTTTATCGGCGAGAACGAGGAATCTGCGTCAGTCTACGTTATCGAGAGCGTTACAACCACATTCCGCAACGAATGCGTAATTCAGGAAATGCAGATTTTTTCTTGGCAAAAGGTTTATGATGTTCAGAAATTGTTCATTGAGCAGAAAATGGCAGAGCTTTCTGAACTGAATGGGAATTCTGAACCGAAGCAATTGTCACTCGTTGAACAGAAAAGCCTGATTCTGAAGAAAAGTACAGATTTGGACGGAGCTTCACTGATAACGCCCTCGGCGAATTTCGAGGACAGGACAAGAGAAGTGCTTGACAGCGGTAAAAAGCAGATTGACAAAAATCTGAATTTGTTAGAAAAACTCGAAAGTCACAGGGATTTGATAACGGAATAGAGGAGATAATCGATGTTTTCTTTTTTCAGGCCAATACTAAAGGTAATTGCACAGTTTTTGCCGCAATATCAGACTAAGGATTCGGCCTGTTTCGATATTGCGGTTTCATGTAATAAGACTCTGGCACCAAACGAACTTCATAACTTTGGTACGGGATTGAAGACGGAGATACCAAGAGGATGGTGTATGCTTATTTTCCCGCGATCGTCCTTGGGACAGAAAAAATGTATTATACCAAATTCTGTCGGAGTGATCGATTCAGATTACAGAGGGGAAATAAAAGTTCCCATATTAAATTTGTCAGGAAAGGACGTTTACTTTGAAACGGGACAACGTGTAGCACAAGGGCTTCTCGTACGTGCGAAACAATGCAAGATTATACGCACTTCCGGTTTATCAGACACGGAACGTGGTATGGGCGGATTTGGATCTACAGGGAAATAGAGATGCGTACGAAAATTATCATCACCCAGTATAAATAAAAAATACGCTATAGCGAGAATCCCGCCATAGCGTATTTTCATCCTCGCAGGTTGTGTGCGCTCTGCAAGGGCGAAGGTTATTTCTCGGAATACCTACAAATACCGGAGGCTTCAGCTATTCGTCTCTATCTGGGGCACGGTTAGCTAATCCTGCACCTGATGGACGAACACGGTAAGCAATCGCTTCACGGTGAGCGAAAAGACCGCCTATCCCAACGCACAACGGGAATCGGAATGTGGATATTATCCAACTTTCACAACGACATTGCAATAGGAAATTGCAGCCGCCTATGTCGAAGGGGTAACACTGGGTTCACGAACGTGAGTAAGGAAAGTCCGAGAATTCCCATGTGCCTGAGGGCGGCTTTTTTGATTGCCTTAATGTGGTGTTATCGCCGCTTTCGAATTAAATTCGGAATACAAATCGATTGTCATCGAATTTAATTCGGTTTTCGTCCTGTAGAACTTTTCAGAAACCTTTTTAGGATTTTC
>Ga0310694_10000511_pt1 | contig 50707 bp, 38 predicted proteins | sample 174DNAGHGhighgp2_FD_203884 | JGI IMG/M metagenome (GOLD analysis project Ga0310694, IMG submission 203884) | Sheep rumen microbial communities from Palmerston North, Manawatu-Wanganui, New Zealand - 1742 DNA GHGhigh gp2 (v2) (version 2) | ecosystem: Host-associated > Mammals > Digestive system... | reverse complement strand
AGTTTTCCCTTCAGCCTCGCATTCTCCTCTTCAAGTTCCCGGACGCGGTTTCTCAACCAATCCCGTTCGGCTATCAGCTCCTGATATGTCGGTTGGCTCATAGGATTTACAGCATCAATTGTATCTCATTAAAATAGAAGAACGCCTCCGGATGGGTTTTCTTCAGTTTGTTGAGCTTGGTCGGCATGGGCTGTTGGAGTTCTTGGTCGGCTAAATCGCCTGACATTTCGGGACTGTAGTGTCGAATCTCATTAACCCCTTTCTCAATGAGTTTGCACAGATAGGCGACTTTTGATGCATTCACAATGGCGGAGTCAAGTGTGTACTTGTCGCCAATCATGAAGTTGCCGATGCGACTGATGCCATCTTGCAAGAGCCTGTATTCGTCAGGATTTTGTAAGCCTCTCATACAAATACAAAGGGCTGTCTGATAAATATCGTCAAGTACTTGTAGAATGTTGTCGGGTTCCTGATGGCGATACTGAAGTTCTATCGCGGCGAATTTCGAGAAGGTTGTTCGGGTAATGTTCAGATTCTCGGTTATGTCGAACAAGGATGCCACATCGAACAGTTGTTTGATGATTTCCATCGAACAGTTCCTCTCGCCTTTGAAGAACGGGATTCCTGTGGTATGCGGTGCAAAGGCCGTCAGTTTATCTCCTAACAAATCTTCATGACTCGGAAGATTGACCATGATTGGCGGTTCGTCCGTAACAAGTAAAGGACTTTGTATCGGAAGAAATACAATCTTCGAGTAATGCGTTTCTTCGAAAAGCACATCCAAAAGAATTTTGTCTTGTCCGCCATTGCCTGGGTAACTCACTTCATAATAGAATTTTGCATGTTGTTTCGGAATATCCTTGCGTGATATGCGCTCAACAAGTTCCACCTTGCCAAAGCCATATTCCTCTGCATACATGCCAAGATAGTCCTCAATCAGAGTGCCTGGAGGACAAATGATGTCAATATCGATAGACAGACGCTTGCTGGTGTTCAGGTGCAGCATCAAAGAGCTGCCGCCTTTGAAAAGGAAAGGACAGCCTGAACGTGCCAAAGCTTCAAGAAGCGAGAAAGCACGAATGGTCTTTTCGACTAAAGCAATGTCATGAACGCCCAAATTGCGACTGGCTTCTGTAATCCATTCAAGGGATCTACTGGTTGGATTGATCATGTTCTATGGTTTTTAAGATTTGTTCTACCTGATTTTTTCGATTTCGACGCGAGGCATAGCGTATCAGCTTGCTCCTGTTCACATGATTCCTCTCTAGTGCGAACTCATAAATGGTGTAAATTTCAGAGCCTCCGGCAAAAGAGAGTTCGTTGTCGCCTACAGCATCCACAAGGATTTTTTCAATACGAGGTACAACGCAACCGTCCACCTCCGTCAATGGCGACTGTCCTATCAATTGGCGCACCACGATAGCATCCGTTCCAGTCAAATACCGCTCACATTCTTGTGCAGAAGGGGCAAGAAGGATATTCCGACCTACATTCATGTTCTGCAAAGTGTGGAAAACGGTTTCCATACCATCCTTCTCAACATCCACAAAGGTGTAGCCCACATTAGGGACATGAAGCATAAACGACGAAAGCACCCGTGGACTCCAAATGCACATTTCAAGGAACGGGAACTGCTCCTTCAGCTTTTGATAGAGGCTTCTTTCCGTTTCAGAAAGCGGCAACACAAATTCGGGCAATCTGTCTTTCGCTAACTGGTACTCGCCACGTTTTTTGCGAACGAGTGTGCCAGAGGCAATAAGACGACTTAACTGCAAGTCCACAGCCCTTCTTTTGATTTCGGGCCGCTTGCTTTCCACGTCACAGAGAAGGCTTTTGCGTAGGAAAGTCCCTCCCTGAGCAACCGCATAATTCAATATGGTTTCGCTTGTATTCATACAAAATATTTTGCGGCAAAAATACATCATTTTTGTCAAATAAATGAATTATTTGACAAAAAGTTGTAGAAATTTATTTCAATGCATTGACAAACACTCCTGCAAAACAATGTAATCGTATGATTTACAATATATTGAAAGGCTATTTGTAGAAATAAATCCGAGCCCGGGCAAATCACCGTGTTGCAGAATTTTGTATCTTCGCCGCAAATCTTCAAATAGATAGCGATATATGCCAAAGTCAAAAAATGCGGATGTACGGATTAAAGTGATTGATCGCTGCTTGAGCGATAAGAATCGTAAGTATTCTACAGCGGAGATGATGGATTTGTGCAATAAGGAACTTGAAAAGATGGATTTCCCATTAATAAGTGCACCTAATTCTATCCGTAACGATATTGAGCAAATTGAGCGTATATACAAACCCTACGCCTATGTGAAATCTTATCGTGAAGGCAGGAACATCTACTATCATTACGAAGACCCTAATTTCTCTATCTTTTCACCAGCATTAAGTTCAGAAGAAGTGGCACAGCTCACTCAAATGCTGGGCGTTCTGAAGCGTTTTAAGGGAATGCCGCAATTTGACTGGCTTGCCGATGTGACAGAACGGTTGGGTGCATCTCTGAAAATAGATGTAGCATCGGCAGATGATATAGTTGGTTTCGACGAGAACCTTGATTTGAAGGGAATCGAACATTTCACACCGCTTTTCAACGCCATTATAGACAAACGCCCGTTGCAACTTACCTATAAAAGTTTTAAGCAAGAAGAGAAGAGCAAGATTATTGTACATCCTTACTATCTGAAGCAATACAACAAGCGGTGGTTTCTCATTGCTTGGAATGCCGAGCTGAATTTTTTGGCAAACTTTGCCCTTGATCGTATTTTGGCCATTAAAGAGGCAAAAGTCCCGTTCCTACCTACCAACATAGATTTCTTTGAGTATTTCGACGATATGATAGGTGTGTCAAAAGATAGTAGAACGGAGTTGCAGAAAGTGAAACTATGGGTGAGTGCTGCACAATGGCCTTATGTCAAGACCAAACCGCTTCACGGCTCACAACGTGTGGTTAAGCACATAGAAGACGGCACCATCATCACCATTGAGGTGTATTTGAACTACGAATTGGAACAATTGTTGCTTTCCTTTGGCGAAAAGGTGAGGGTATTAGCACCACAGGAATTGAAAGACAGGTTAAAACAGCGTCTTACGGAAGCCGCAAACAATTATTTTGAATAGGTTCAATATGACTGAACCTGAAAGTTGTTATTTTGCATCGTCAAAAACGATGTGTATTTTAATTTTTGAGTTATGGAAAATATTTCTTGGTCAGAGGATAAGGTTAATTCCGTAATTAAAGAGTTCTATGATGAGATAGAAGGTATTCGTGTCAAATGCCCGGAATTCCAACATTTTGATTTTGTCAAAAATGGTCTGTTATATTTGAAACAGGCAAAAATGGCAAAGGATTGGACCATTACGGATAATGACGAGACAGCATTGTCTGTTTTGGATTATTTCAATGAGACAACTGTCAAGGATGATCTTTTTCTTGTGTCGAATGAAAAAGAAACCGTTTCGTTAAAGAAAACTATTCAAAAGATATATGATGCGACTTTAGGCAATATTCCAGATGAAGAACAATATTTGGATTGTTATCGTGGACACATCTTTGCGTTCCTGATTGATCAGGTTAAAAAAACACCTTCATCTGTTTTCTCCACTTACGAGCACTCTTGGTATTCTGACAAGAATAATAACATCTTTGTGAAAGGTTGGTCTTGTCTTTTTGAATTAGTGATTAAGAAAGTAATCAAATGGGAAGATCAAATCACCTGTCGTTTTGATAATTTGGATGATGCTTACTTATTCTACATTTCTTTTAGCTTTGCGAAGCGACAAATGATAATGAAAAATAACACTGTATATCTTAACCATACTTCAGGTGACGAATGTGTAAAATATGATGGGTATTTTGATGCCGACCTTGATTATAACCAAATTGATGATGTTCTAACAAAGTTAAAACCAAGAGGATTTATTGTAGGTGGCATTTCTGAAGCTAAATTGAATCGAGATGATGTTTCTATACGTAACTTATTTGCAAAAGAGAAGGTGCGGCGCTTTCGTATAGATGAATCTGGATCAGGTTGGATTGAAATAGTTGCTGAAAACGGAGACATGACGGTGAGCGTTTTTTCCTCGGAAGATTATAAGTATCATGAAATCATGTCCGACTCAATAGCTCGATTCGGATTGACTTCAGACATCTCCAAATATGATGTTTTTGAGAAAGTGGATGGGTTTATAACTAATATGACTAATCTTCAAAAAGCTATATCTTTCGGTTACGAAGAAAGTATGGCATCCTTTTTTCTTGTACCCTATTTTAAAATGTATTATAAAGATGTTCTCCACGAACTGTTTGATGATTATTCAACTCCAGATTTCGATTATTTGGAAGCGAACTGCTCAAAACAACACGACTGTATAGAAAAAATACAGGTTATTCGTGCATTCAAATGTTGTATTGACAAAATGGGTGATAGTTTCTATTTTACAGAGGCCATGTATCAACAATATCTTAATGCAATTAGGATGATCGATACCATTGATGATGATGCCTTTCAGAAGTATTATCCTGAAGTAATAGAAAAGATATGTGAAAATGTTGTTTCGCCGACCTATATATCTCAATATCACTTTGTGGAAGCTCTATTGGGAAACATCGATAATTTGCAAATCGTTGTCAGGAAGGACGACCTTGCGGATATTCTCTACCCTGGAGACTTCGGTATTGATGAACAATCATCCTATGCAGGATGGGGTAGCCTTCTGACGCCAAAATCATTAAATGTGCAACGTGTTGACGTAGAAATGGCCTTTGATGACGTTAATTTTGATGAATATGCCTACACACCTATTTGCTCCGCCGCCCAATATGTCATCTTTAATGCCTTTGACATAGAGGGTAAATACAAAGGTGTTTGGGATGTCTCTGTTCCTAATCACCACACAGCAGATGTCGTTATCGACCTTCACAAAGATGTTCGCCAGTACGAGCAACTGTCAAAAAAGAGGTTGAATTCTGGGGGGCGATACGTGACATTCGCTATGAGAAAAGATATGGAAGATTGTCAACCTGTTATTGAGCATCTTGTCAAGGAGAACCTCTTAGAGAAGGTGATTAGCCTCAACAACCGTTATCTACTCTTCATCTCACAAAGCAAACAGGATGACAAGGTTGTTCTCGCTAAATTCAACCATGTTGATGATGAAAGATGGTTAGAGTCGTATCAAGATATTATTGATGAGTTAGCGTTAAACGCCGACTCCAAGCATGTCAGAATCTTGTCATTGGAAACATTAGCTGCTAACAACTACTCCTTTTCAACAGATCAATATTTCGTTCCCGATCCCAATTCTGACATCAAAACTAACATTCATTCCATCGTATCACAGTTGCGTAACAAATACGACACGAAAGACATCCTTCTGAACATTATGTTGCGAGTTGCGACACTTCGTAACGAAGGAAAGCCTTTTTCCGTTGCCAACTGGGACAATGTGAAAAAACTAAATGATGTTCTTTCCTCAATGAAAGAGTCTGAAGAGATATTGATGGAGCATTATACCGAATGTCTTGATTTCATTATGGAAATCTATGGCTCTGATACATCTTCCCAAGAGTTTTACCAACCTGAGGTTGCAAAACTGATGGCTGACCTTATCGAATCCGATACGGTTCACAAATTGTACAATCCTTTCGCAGGCTTGGCCTCTTTCGCTTGTCTATTTCCGCATTCCAATTATTATGGAGATGAAATTAATGAATCCGTTTTTTCCTTTGGATCATTCCATTTGGACGCAAAAGGACTTTTGGAATCAGCTCGTTATACTTGTGGAAATTCTTTTCAGTTCTTCAAAAAGACAGAGAATGAGCTATTTGACACCATCCTCACCATTCCTCCTTTCTTGCCCCAAAAAGAAACCTCGCTTTATGACTTTTTATTCAGCGAGTGTATGGACCACCTTGAGGAGAATGGCAAAATGACAGTGGTACTTCCGGCAGGTTTCACATTTAATCGGTCGCCTAAGATTGTTGAAATTAGGAAAAAGATAGTAGAAAACCACTGGGTGGAAAAGGTTATCAGTTTGCCTGGGGGCATTTTCCGAGGAACCAATGTGAATACGTGCATCATTCAACTATCCAAATGTGCAAATACAGAAATTGTATTTTGCGATGCCACTCAACTGGTTGAGAAGAGCAAAGGTAAAGTGTTTCCCAAATTTGACGCTATTCTTTCCGCCGTCAAGAATAATGACAAGTCCTATTGTTTTAGCATCTCTTATTCGTCCATTAGCGAGAACAACAATTCTTTGAACCCCATTACCTATAAACCGTTTCCTGAACAAGATGGAACCACTACTTATAAGTTGGGAGAACTTTTGACGAAAGTAAAATGGGAGACCGTATCTGTTTCGGAAGGTTTGGTGTTGGGTGTTGACATGCTTTCGTCGGATGTGGTGGAATATAGGAGAGACATATCAGATTTGAGAATGGAACCTGTCAACGATATGATGATTCCATTGCACGGGGAAGCATTGTTGTTATCTCCTATTCAAGGAACTTTGAGACCCACTTATGTGGAAGTTCCAAAGAACACTTGCTATCATGTCAAAAGAAATCTCTTGGCATTCAAAGTTGAATCGGCCAAAGTACTTCCTGCATACATCTGTTATGCATTAACTCAACCCGAAGTCTCACATCAGATTGACAACTATCGGGCGGGGATGCTAATCAACTCAGAAGATCTTCTTAATGTGTGGATTAACTTGCCAGATATTACCACACAAAGGAATATCGTGGGAGAATTAGCTCGCCAACGTTATGCTGAAAAGAAGCAAGAGTTGGACAAGATGTATGGGACAGCATACGCTGAAAAAGAGGAGGAGTTCAAGTCATTGAAACATGCTATGGGAAAATCCGTTGCTGGAATCACCGCTGCTGTAGACAATCTGTACAATTATTTTGCAGAAACAGGTCAATTAGATACCATTGTTCACAAACGCAGGGCTTCTACGTTAGGCGACAAGCTCAATGTGATTCAACAGAGTGTCCAGCATATTGCAGTGCTTTTGAAACATGGAGCAGACTTTTTGGATGTGTCTCAATACCCGATGAAACCTGTCACTATTGACAATCTTTGGAATTGCATAGATTACGAAACAGACAGATTTATGCTCAACAAATCTGCCTTGTTAGATGAATCAATCAGACAGATGACCATTAGGATGAATATTGATTTGTTTAGGATACTTGTGAACGATATTCTGTCTAATGCTGAAAAACATGCATTTGAAGATAATAACCCGAGTAATACTGTTCGTGTGGAATATGATTACGACAACACTTGGTTCACTCTGTTTATCTCAAATAATGGCCAACCTTTCCCCGATGATGTAGATGTGAAAAAATTCACAAAAAGATACTGGTCTGCAGGAAACCACCAAGGAAGTGGAATCGGCGGACACGATATTCTCAAGATAATGACCGCATTTCAAGGAGAGTTTGAATTAATGACGGATTACGAGGATTCCTATCCTACCTGCTATGTGTTAAGATTCCCTATTGAGTAAGTGGTCGTTTTATAGTTAAATCAATTTGATAGTATCATTAAACCAATAAGTTATGGCATATAAAGTTTTGTGGGTGGATGACGAATTTGACACCGAAGCATTACAAGAAGTAGCTGATTCCGCTGCAAACCGAGGAATCAATATGGATACGGCGTGCAAGTCTGCAGAAGAGGCTTTGGCGCATTTACAACATGCTAAAGATTTTGATGCAATCATTTTGGATGCCCGCTTTTTAACGTCAATAAGCGACACTCTTGACAGTAAAGGTGGAGTAAAAGGCTTGGGTAGAGTTATAAAACGTATTCGGCAGTTGAAGGATGCAGGAGAGTATATCCCGACATTCATCTTTTCTGGTCAGCCAGACACATTTAAGAGTGAATGGTTTTCAGAAACATACGAAGAGTATGAGGTTTTCCAAAAGGGTTTGGACAACACGAGATTGTTTGATGCGATTATTCGCGCCGTGAACGAAAGGGAGGTAAGCCAAGTAAAGCTGAAATATGCTCCACTGTTTGACATTGGTGTGCCGAAATATCTGTTTGATTCTTCAGATATTACCAATCGTCTGCTGAATTATGCTGTACAAGTCGAGCATAACGATACGAAAAAAACGGAGTATTTGAATGATATTCGCAAGCTGATAGAAGAACTTTTTGAAAAGTGTGAGCAAGTCGGTTTGCTTCGCTCTGGGATCAGCTCGTTGAATGAAAAGAGTAAGTTTTTGTGCGACAATAAGATGCAGGAATATATCCCCCCGTATATTCAAGATTCTATTCGACATATTCTCCGTTGTACACAAGAAGGTTCTCATTATGGGGTCGCAGATGCAGATATGCGAAACGGTATTGCTCCCTTTTTGTTCAGATCGTTGTTTTTCTCACTTTCCTCGGTATTGGTCTGGTGGAAGCAGTTTATAGACAGTAATTGCGATAAAGATGCTTTAAGGCAATGTGTGGAATCCATCCAGCTGGATACAGAAGTAGCAAAAACGGACAAAAAGAGTGCTGAACCCGAACGTAAAACTGCCACCGTTCTTCCATACACATACCCTGTCGAAAAGGATGGTGACGGATTTTACCATTGCGGTCCTTATTTGATGTCAACAAAATACGGACAAACAATTGAAGGGAGAATGGTAACTGTCCTTGACGAGGAAACTAATACGGGAAAAAAGAGCGAAGTGTACCCGAAATTTGCAAAAAAAGTTAAGGTGGTTTGAAAGTGATCGAAATAGGTTCAACATCTCTGAACCTATCCATTGTATTTTTGCCGCCGAAAATCAACGTTATTATTCATCAAAATTTTGGAGTTATGATTATTTACATTCTCATTGGTTGTTTCGGCTGGCTTTTGGAAGCCGTTGGTGGTGCTTTAATTGGCAAGAATCCCGGAGACATGTTCGGAAAGTGGAAATAACAATTTTAGGACAAGGTATGGAATAGAGTATTATTTCTATGGAAAAAGGAACATACATATTGGTGTTGTCAGGACCTGATAGTAACTATTGGGATCAACCGCACTTTGAGAGCGTTTTGTTAGAAAATTATTCTGATACGATGCAGATGTTGTCTGTATCTGGCAGCAACAAAGAGTCGTTCGTTACAGATCCTTCTTTTCCTACCCCGTCAAAGAATGTGCCTCATACCATATTAGATATATTGGAAAATCTTTCAATATTAAATTTGGGAGGAAGGAAGGTCGGCTTGATGAAAAGTACTTTGGGATGCGGAGAAAGGTATAAAGATATTTATCGCCCATTGTTTCGGTCTGAATTTCGTGATATGGGAAATACAAATCTCAAATTGGAAATTCCATCTGAATACTATCAGGATTCACCTATAAGTAACACAACAGAATATTGTAACTATATTCGGCAACTTGAAATCATTTTGGATGAGTTGTTTGATATTTTCAAAGTTGTGGAACCTCATAAATCTAATATAAATACTTTTGGGAATCGCATTCGAAACGTTATTCTACTTTCGTGTATGGAAGTTGATGCTTTGTTCAAAACGATAATGAAGAGCAATAAGGTTAAAAGGAGAGGACGCTATTATCGCATAAATGATTATCTCAAGCTTTTAGAACCAATGCGCTTAAACAATTATACAATGTCATTTCGACATATCAAAGAGTTGGGCGATTGGTCGCCATTTAAAGACTGGTCTGCAAACGCTTCCTTGATATGGTATCAATCTTATAATCACATTAAGCATGATAGATTTGCAAATGTTAAAGAAGCAACTCTTTCCAATACAATAAATGCAATTATGGCTTTTGCAATAGTTCTTGCCGCACGTTATGGGTATCGCAATGATATTTGGACTGAAAAAATCGGAAAGATCCTACAGGTGAAAAAGGAACCTATATGGAATATTAGAGACTTCTACATCCCCCCTATAGAGAATCAATCATTGTCATATATTCCATTCTCTGAGTTTTATCCTCGAAAGTGGATCAGGCAATAACTGTAATTATCTTCTATTGTTCTATAAAAAATGATAAACAATCGTGAAATCAACTATGTTCACTATCGCTGAACCTATACATCCTATTTTTGCCACCGAAAATCAACGTTATTATTAATCAAATTTTTGGAGTTATGATTATTTACATTCTTATTGGTTGTTTCGGTTGGATTTTAGAAGCCTTTGGCGGTATATTAATTGGTAAGAACCCGGGTGATTCGTTCGGTAAGTGGTTGAAATAGGGATGTCACTTTTATGCCCTAAAATGCAACTTTTATGCGCGAAAATGCAGAATTTTGTATCTTTGCAGGTTGATTTGAGTAAAGCTAACTTTCGAGAAAAGTAGAGTAATTGTTATGACCGACCAGGAGTTAAAAAAACTGAAAGATGACTTGTGGCATTCGGCGGATATGCTTCGTGCGAGTGCGCATCTTGCTGCAAATAAGTATGGACAGCCCATTTTGGGGCTGATCTTCTTGCGCTATGCCGACATTCTATTCAAGCAACATAAAAAGAAGATTGACGAGGAGTACAATAAACACAAGGGCACCCGTATGGAGAAGTCCTACAAGGATGTGGCCATCGAAGAATGCGGTTTCTTTCTGCCTGAGTGTGCCTATTACGACTTTCTCAATAACGCTCCGGATAATGCCGACAAAGCCATTCTCGTGAAAAAGGCTATGGAGGCTATTGAGAAAGAGAATGCCAAAATGGACGGGGTGTTGCCTAAAGAGGTTTATGGCCAACTGGTTCCTGAAGAAGAGCCGGAACTGCTCAGCAAAATCATCCGTGTATTTAAGGATATTCCTGAGGACATCAGCATCGACCTGTTTGGCGAAATCTATGAGTTCTTTCTTGGTGAGTTTGCGTTGAGCGAAGGTCAGGGAGGCGGAACCTTCTATACTCCTGCTTCCGTGGTGAAATATATGGTGGAGGTTCTGCAGCCCGTCACCGGTGACAAAAAGTTTCTCGACCCTGCTTGTGGATCAGGCGGTATGTTTGTGCAGGCGGCGCGCTATATGCACCGGCACAACGCTTCCAACAGTGACCGAATGCGCTTCCGCTGCTATGGTGTGGAGAAAGACCCCGATACCGTGAAGCTGGCCAAGATGAACCTGCTGCTGAACAATGTCCGTGGCGATATCATTGAGGCCAACTCGTTCTACTCTGACCCGCACAATGCTTTCGGACAGTTCGACTACGTGATGGCCAATCCACCTTTCAATGTGGATGAAGTGGTGGTGGATAAGGTGATTGACGACCAACGTTTCAATACCTACGGTGTGCCGCGAAACAAGACTAAAAGCGCCAAGAAGGCTTCCGACAAGAAAGAGACGGTGCCCAATGCCAACTATCTGTGGATTGGCTTGTTTGCCACATCGTTGAATGAGCATGGGAAAGCGGCTCTCGTTATGGCCAACTCCGCCAGCGATGCGGGTGGCTCGGAGCTGGAAATCCGCAAGAAGATGATTGAAGACGGCATAATATCGCAGATGGTGACGCTGCCCAGCAATATGTTCTCCACTGTGACTTTGCCAGCCACGCTGTGGTTCTTCAATAAGGAGCGCAAACGTAAGGATGAAATCCTCTTTATCGACGCGCGCAATATCTTCACTCAGGTGGACCGTGCCCATCGTAAGTTTAGCGAGGAGCAAATCAAGAATTTGGGCATCATCACTCGCCTGTATGAGGGCGACAGCGATGCTTTCTGGGCTTTGGTGGAGGAATATAAAGCAGCAGGAAAGCAAGCCGAAGTGGATTGGCTGCTGGAACGTTGGCCCGAAGGCAAATACCAAGATGTGATTGGTCTCTGCAAAGTGGCGAAACTGGAAGGCGAAGACGGCATTAAAGATCAGGACTATTCTCTTAATGCCGGCCGCTATGTGGGCGTGGTGATTGAGGACGATGGAATGACCGATGAAGAATTTGCAAATACAATGAAGGGGTTGCACTCGGAGTTTTCGCAGCTCAACGAAGAAGCACTTACGTTGCAAGCTGAGATTGATAAGAATTTGAAAGAACTGTATGGGGAGGAGTGATGTTATGGAATGGAAAAAGGTCAGATTAGGTGATTACATATCAATAAAAAGTGGTTTAGCATACTCTGGTAGCAAAATTGGCAAAGGAGATTCTATTTTATTGGGGATGGGATGTGTTTCATTTAAAGAAAAGTTTGTCGAAACAGGAGCCCGTCCATATGATGATTATTGTGATGATAGATTTGTAGTTAAGCCAGGCGAAATTGTCCTTGCAACTCGACAACAATCCGATAATTTACCTATATTGGCAATGCCAGCGATAATTCCGAAGACATTTGAGGGGATGAGGGTTATCTTTGGCACTAATCTTTATAAAGTTGAGAATAAATCAGAGTTAAGCAACCGATTTTTATTCTGGCTTTTGAAGCATCAACATTATTTCAAGTACATTGCAGGGGTTAAATCTGGAACAGCAGTCCAGATGGTAACAAAAAAGAATGTTGAGGATTACAAGTTTTTATGTCCTCCACAAGGAGAAAGAGAAAAAATAGCAGACATTTTATGGTCTTACGACAATCTGATAGAGAACAACACTCGCAGAATTCGCCTGTTGGAGCAAATGGCGGAGAATCTCTATAAAGAGTGGTTTGTGCGGTTCCGTTTTCCGGGGCATGAAAAAGTGGAGTTTGTGAATTCAAAACTGGGCAAACTGCCAAGCACATTTTGTGTTGCTAATATGGCTTCTGTAATTGATTATTACATAGGTGGTGGCTGGGGCAACGATGAATATTCTGATGATTTCCCTGTTCAAGCAAGTGTTATTCGTGGAACAGATTTCCCATTTGTTACTAATTTTGATGTATCCACATGTCCTAATAGATTTCACAAAAAAAGTAACTATAAGAGTCGGCAATTGTATGATGGCGATATCATTTTGGAAATTTCTGGCGGAACAGCAGAGCAGCCTGTTGGACGTTCAGTTTTGGTAACACAAGAATTGATTGACCGTTTTGAAGAAGGAAAAGTGATTTGTGCAAGTTTTTGTAAATTGCTTAGGCTTAAAAAGAATGTGGTATCACCTTATTTTTTCTACTATTGGATGAAATACTTATACGATACCCGCATCATTGACAGATTCCAATTGCAATCTACGGGCATTATCAATTTTAAGTTTGAGTATTTTTTACGGAAAGGATTGGTTATGTTACCATCCAAGCCGATCATGGATGAATTCGACAAACATATTATTCCAGTCTTTCATGAAATAAACAAACTGGCGCAACAGAACGAGCTTCTTGTCAAGCAACGCGACCTATTACTGCCTCGCTTGATGAGCGGGAAATTGGAAATAAATAGATGAAAAAGGCTAATAGTAGCATTATGGAAAACAAATTGGCTACCGAAATACAGAAAATCACAGAAGAAGCTAAAGAGATGTTTCTAAAAACATCTGATAGATTGTTTCTCGAACGAGTTGAAAAAGAACATAAACTAGCCAAACAGTATTATGGTAGGGAGATTTTGGAATTGCTCCAAAATATTGACGATGCCTATGATACAGAATGTAACAAACCCTGCGAAGCATGCTTCGAATTAACCGATGATTGTTTTATTGTGTCCAATTACGGGAAACCATTTACTATGGAGACCTTACAACGCCTTTGTCAAGGAAGTGTAAGTTCCAAAGAAGGCAAATACATTGGAAGCAAAGGTATCGGATTCCGTTCGATATTGAACTGGTCGAAAAAAGTTGAGATATACTCCCAATCAGGAGAAAGTGATTATATTGCTGTTCGATTTTCAAGTGAAAATGCGAACAAGATGTTTGACGCAATAAAAAAGGATCCTCATATAGAATCTCAAGTGGAGGAATTAGAAAGAAAGGGTATCCCTCCTTCATTCCCAATATTCAAGGCACCTGAACCTATAGAACCGATTGAAAAAGAATACGATACCGTCATCAAGATTTTTATAAAAGACGAGATTAAAGGCAAAATCCGTGAAAGCATTAAAGATTTCGATAAATATTCTTTATTATTTCTTCCCAATGTTCAAAATATAATTTTTAAGGAAAATTCCGGGATAACAACTTATACTAAGGAAAGAGGTACTGAAACAGCGGGTGAAGTAACCTTAAAGTGTAACAATGACGATGGTGAGTCATTCTACTTTTTTGAAAATGATCAAGAAACAATTGACGAGAAACTCAATGGTACGAATAGCATCAGAATGGCTGTTGCTATCCCGACGGAAAAGACTAACAAAGAATACAATTTATATACGTTTTTCCCAATTTTAAATATTAAATCTCCGTTTAACGCATTGTTGCATGCAACATTCAGTCTGAATGCGAACAGAAATAATTTTGAATCAAGCATCGAAGATGACAAAATAAACAAAGCTGTATTTCTTAAACTTCTCGAGTTCTATGTTTCTAAAGTCGAAAATCTTGATTTGAAAGAAAGACGTTTACAATTGCTGACTCCTAATAATTTCAGGGAATTTTTTTCTTTCCCTGACGATTTGGGGAGATTGAAATGTGATAGTGGTTATATCAACCTTAACAAAAACAAAAATATATTCTTTTCAATCAGTGGCAAGTACTTGAATGCAGAAGGTGGGGAAAACACTCCCGTACTTATCAATGATATTCCGGAAAAAATCAAACAATCAGAAAGTGATTTTTCACGACTTGTAGTAGTCAACAGTAATATAGAAAGATTATTTGCAAAAAAACTTGTTGGGACGGATAATCAAGTAGAATCGTATTTGTGTGAAGCAATAAACCGCTGTTCCGATTCATGGACGGCTGATGAAAGAATTAGTGTCTTTAAGTGGTGGAATGCTAATGGATATACAAGTCTTCCCAAATTAATCAAAGACTCAAAAGGAAATTTTATAATGTCTTCTGAGAACCCGTGTTTTCTATCAGGTTCTATAACTGACATACCTGAATGGGCAAATATAAACATTGTACAAGAGAACGATGAAAAAGCTTTATTGGATTTATATAAAGAGGAAATTACAAGTTATAAAACTTATAATAAATCAAGCGAAAACGAAAAACGTATTCTTCCAAGGTTGATTAAATCTTCTCTAATAAACCTACAAGAGCAGAGTTCAAAGCAGGTAATGATATCTCCTGTAAATAAGTCTGTAGGTGATAATTTTTCAAATGCTTTTGAATATATACAATGGCTTTGGGAAGTTTGGAAACACGAAGAAAAATTTGATGCCACAATAAAAAGCAATGTTAAATTTGTAGTGCCAACAGCAAATGAAACCGTAAAAAACGCAGAAAAAACATATATAGGGAATGAGTTTTATGAAAATGAATTAGGTGAGAAATTGTTTTCTCAACTTGTTGATTTTGAACAAGTGTACGCTCCTGGTTTTATTAATGCAGATGAAAAGGAGAAATTCGTTAGGTTTTTATTCGATATAGGTGTTAGCAAATATCCAAAGATAACTCCTACAGAGATCGATGGGGTCGATAATAATTATATTAAACATATAAAGGCAAATCACACTTTTAAATGTGATTATCACATTAATCAGTGGAATGCATATGTAATGTACAATACAAATATTGGTTCTATTTTAAAAAATACAGATACTAAAACAATACTTAAATGGATACTTGCTGATAAACAATTAAAAACTCAAATCGTATTGGACGAAGAACCTGAAGCCTCATACGTAAAATACTTGCCTCGAGTTCGAGGACAAAAATACTTTGAGCAATGGAACCATGGTTGGAATCTTCCATCATACATAAGATATGTGTTCTCAACAACAGAATGGTTGCAAGTAGACGATGTGAAATATAAACCATCTCAATTGATGATTTCTTCCGATTTCAATTTGGAGAATATTGTTTGCATTTCGGAAAACTACATCGAAGAGTTGGCCAGTGAATTAAATACTAATTTTGAAGATTTAAAACAAATATTATTAAAACTAGGGATAAAAGAATCTTATTTAGATTTGGAATCCAACCAGTTTTATGGTCTGTTGTTACAATTAGGAGAGAAAAACGATGACGAATCAAAGAAAATCTCACGCGAAATTTATCGTGCTGTTATTAACAATAATAGAGGCTCAAAAGCAATAAGGACATCTTTCTATTTGGATTCGGAAGGAAAAACACAATTTCTCGAGGAAGGAAAAGTGTTGGCGAAAAAGCTAAAGGGAGAAGCTGAATATAAACCAATAAATGAGGTTTCTTTTTCTAGTTCAGCAGTGCTAAACTTGGGAGATAGTTATTTTATCGATATTCCTCCGAGAAGTGGCAATAAAGACAATTTTAAGGAAATATTCGGTATTAAACCTTATGAACAAGAATATTCTATTGAAAAAGAACCGATTAAATCGCAATACAATAGAGAATTTCAAGATGATTTTAAGAACTATTTGCCTTACTTGTTAACTTACAGATCAGGTAATAAAACCTCTGTAAGTTTGGATATTCAACTAGTAAGAGAAATAAGCATCACAATTGATGGCCGTTCACAGAAAGTTGAGACTTCATATTCTTTACTAAGAGAAACAAAGAGCAAATGGTATATCTATGTAAAAGAAGACGAAGTCCTAAGTTATGACAAGATAGACAAGTGCAAGGTCGCAGAAGCGCTAGAACAAATTTTCAATGTGTATTTCAACTTCCCTGCTAAGGATTTCCTGAGTCAAGTGGTTCGACTGTTTATTTGCACTCCAGATCAACGTAAATACTTGGTTGAGTCTGACTTTGGGTCTAGTTATGAGTATAACAGCACTCTTGATGATTTAAATAAAGCAGAGGAAATCAAACAAAAAATTAAAAACGATATTGTTGGTTGCTCGCCAAATAGCGACAAACTAAATTCATTGGTTTGCGGAATAGATTGGATGGATCTTGACAACATCTCGGTTCAGAAAAAGATTGTATCCTTGTTGAAAGAAGCAGGAAAGTCAATAGATGAATTAAATAAGATCTTGGGCAGAACAGTTTCGATTGTTGCATATAATAGAAATAAACTCTGGGCAGATTATAATTCACATAAAGAGCAGATAAAACTGGATATTTATAATCATTGCAAGACTCGACAACAATATAAGAAATTGATTGAACTTTGGAACAAATTCGAATCTGAAATTATAAAGGTAAGTTCTAATGATTTAGATTTCGATGAAAAAGTTCAATTGAAACAAAAAAAGCAAGAATTCTACGACAGCGAATCTATCGAAAGTTGCTCTGGAGAAAGTTTGAGTTTAAAAGAGGTTTATTCTAAAAACAAAGAAGAATTAAAAAAGAAATTTCAGGAGAACAATTTGAATCTGAACGATTTTATCAATGATAATAAGAATCATTCTTTGTTGTATTTTGACAAGCAAGTTTGGGAGGATAAAGTGAAGGCTTTTATTGAAAGTTGCAAAAAAGAGGATGAACAAGAAGCTCAAAAAGAAGATAATATTTCTGAAACAGTAGATAATATTCTACAGAATATTAAAATTGAAAATGATTTAGATTCTGGAAAACCCAGAGTGTCAAGTGGCAGCAGACATACTATTGGTGCAGTAACAGAAAGGAAAACAAGCAAGAAAAATAAAGAAAGTAAAAAACAAGGAAACCGAGCAGAATACATTGTAATTCTTGCTTTGGCACAAAAGAAAATCAGTGAAGTGAATACTTTCTTCGATTACAAAGACTATTCCATAATTTGGAAATCTGGAGCTGCCAATGAAATATCAAAAGCAGAAGGTGATCAAAACGAATATGATACGTCTCAAGTAGATGATGGGGCAGGATACGATATTGAACTTGTAGGCAAAAATGACCCTAATAAGAAGATGTTTATAGAAGTCAAGAGCTCTTCATCTAATGATTGCTCTTTCTTTATGTCTATAAATGAATATAATATGGCTAAAGAAATAGAAAGTAACGGAGAAACTTATAGAATAGTCTTCGTTTCAAATATGGATTCTGAAGAAACAACAATATCTTTTATTGATGGTTCCGTGAAAGATGTATTTGAGGCGATTCCTACACAATACAATGTAATTTATAAGAAAGAAAAAATAGCAAAAGAGTAACTTATGAAATCCTTTATCAGCGAAGACGATATAGAACAATCCCTGCTCAAACGGTTGAAAGACTTGGAATGGGATTGGATCGAGTGTGATCCCGATGTGGAAAAACAAGACGAGGTCACGAAGACAGGGCGTGCCAACGCTTCAGAGTGCATTTTGCCTGAGATATTCCGTTCCAGTCTGAAAGACTTGAACCCCGATGTTGCACCTGAGGTAATTGATTCCATTGTCAGCGATTTCCGTAGAGACTATTCGGGAACCGACATTGTGGACACCAACTACAAGTTCTATAACCAGCTTCGCAATGGTATAAAGGTTGATGTAAGAAAAGAGGGGAAAGACGACTTTGAGATTGTGAAACTGATTGATTTCGATGATCCTCTCAATAATAAATTCACAGCGGTCAACCAGATGTGGATCAAAGGCCACTATCGTTATCGCCGCCCCGATGTGCTGTTGTTTGTGAATGGTCTTCCTCTGGTTTTTATCGAACTCAAGAATTCCACTGTAAAAGTGGAGGAGGCGTATAATAAGAACCTTCTAAGCTATAGGGAAGATATTCCCAATGTGTTTGCGCTGAATCAAATCTGTGTACTTTCCAACGGCCTCACTACCAAAATGGGCGCTTTCAATGCAGGTTATGAGTTTTTCTTTGAGTGGCTGAGGGTAAACGATGAAAAAGAAAAGGTGGATAGAGAGAAAATTGCTGCAGAAGGTTCGTCAATACTCTATTTGATAGAGGGCTTGTTTCGCAAGGATCGTCTGATAGATTACATCGAAAACTTCGTGCTTTTCGACAACAAAAGAACGAAGATTATTGCAAAGAACCATCAATTTCTCGGAGTTAACAACCTGATGGTGAATGTTGAGAAACGCGATGAACTGAATGGAAAGTTGGGCGTTTTTTGGCATACGCAAGGTTCGGGTAAATCCTATTCGATGGTGATGTTCGTTAGAAAGGTACGTCGCAAGGTTAAGGGCAATTTCACCTTCTTGATTATTACAGACAGGGACGACCTCGACAACCAAATTCACAAAACCTTTGTGCGCACAGAGGTGATTGGTCCCAAAGAAGAGTGTCAACCGAAGAATTCGGCTCAGCTTAGGGAATACCTGTCTGGTAATAAACCCATCCTCTTCACCCTTATCCACAAATTTGGTTACGATAAAGGCAAAATCTACCCTGTGCTCACCATTCGCAACGACATCTTTGTGCTCGTGGATGAAGCCCACCGCACCCAATACAAGCAACTGGCAGAGAATATGCATATTGGCATTCCGAATGCCAATTTCATTGCGTTCACAGGCACTCCGTTGTTGGGTAGCAAACGGCTCACCAACCAATGGTTTGGTGACTATGTGTCGGAATACAACTTCGGACAATCCGTTGACGATGGCTCCACCAGACCGTTGTTCTATTCACGCCGTGTTCCGGAAGTGGGTTTGGAAAACGACTGGCTGGATACCGATGTGGACCAAATAGTGGAAGACGAAGACCTTAACGACAGAGAAAAAGAGTTGTTGGAAAACTCCTCTTCCCGTATTCTTGAGGTAATTAAGCGTGATGAGCGTTTGGACAAAATTGCTCAAGACATTGCCCATCATTTTCCACGACGCGGATTTTTGGGCAAGGGTATGGTGGTGAGTGTGGACAAATTCACCACAGTGAAGATGTACGACAAAGTACAGCACTATTGGCAGGAGGAGAAAAGAGCGCTAACTAAGGAAAGAAACGCCGAGAAAGATGAAAAGAAGCGCAAGGAGCTTACCGAGCGGTTGAACTATATGGACAGTGTTGAAATGGCTGTGGTGGTGAGTGAGGAAGCGGATGAAGTGGAGAAGTTCAAGGCGCAAGGATTGGATATAACGGTTCATCGCAAGAAGATGAACGAAATCACCCCTGAGGGCAAAGACATTGAAGACCGTTTCAAAGACAAGGATGACAAGCTTCAGCTGGTGTTTGTGTGTGCCATGTGGTTGACGGGATTTGATGTGCCGTCGTTGTCCACCTTGTATTTGGACAAACCGATGAAGAACCACACCCTGATGCAGGCCATTGCGCGTGCCAACCGTGTGTTTCCGGGAAAGCCCTGCGGTATTATCGTAGACTATGTGAACGTTTTCAAGTATATGCAGCAGGCATTATCGGAATACGCTTCCGGAAGTGATGGGTCCGAGTTCCCAGCAAAAGATATCGACCAACTCCTCGACAATATTGACCAATGCATCGTCGAAACCGACCAGTTCTTGCTTTCCATCGGTATCAGTTTGGATCAGATTTTGGAAGAGACCGATGCTATAAACCAGATTGAGCTCTACAGAGAGGCCTATAACCGAGTGTTGGAAAGGGATGAATGGAAAGACCGTTTCAAGGTGCTTACCAATCTGCTGGAAAATCTGTATGATGCCTCCAAACCGGAAATCTTTGAGAAACACTGGTATAACGAGAAGTTTTCGCCTGTGATGTATCTCGTTGGATTATTGAACAACCAGATTAACGACGAGAAACTGGCACGTGCAAAGGCTAAGATGGCTGAAGTGTTGGATAGGAGCGTAACGGCCAATGAGGCGGAAGACTCAAGCAGATATGTTATTCACGAAGGTAAGGTGATTGACCTGAGCAAGCTGGATGTGGATGACATTAGAAAGGTTCTTAATGAAACCCCATATAAGGCTTTGGAAGTGGAAGATTTGAGAGCCTACATCGAGAAATTGTTGGAGCAAATGATCAACAAGAACACCACCCGCATCAAGTTTTCGGAACGCTATAAGAACATTATAGACCACTACAATGCAGGCGGCAGCGAGAATGAGGACTACTATGAGAAACTGCTGGAACTCATTGAAGAACTGAAACGCGAGCAAAGTCGCGCCACCGAAATGGACTTGGAGGAAGAAGAACTGGAAATCTACGACCTGCTCATCAAAGATCGCAAACTCACCCAAGCCGAAGAGCAAAAGGTAAAACTTGCCGCCAAAAACCTATACAAGAAGCTGACGGAAGAGAAAGAGAACGTGATGGTGGTGGACTGGTATAAGGACGAACAACCTAAAAAACAGGTATTCTCGCTCATCCAGTACTCACTCAACAACGATTTGCCCGAAAGCTACGACCGAATCACGTTCAATGACAAAACAAACCTACTGCTGAACCACTTCATTGATATGGCGGTTCAGGGATATGGATGGGTGGCGTAAAATTGGTACGATTTTTGAATGATAATGTATTCTTTAAGCGCATTATTATGAATAGAATTGTACTCATCGGCAATGGCTTTGATATAGCGCACGGTTTGAAAACAAGCTATGCTAATTTTATTGAATGGTATTGGGAAGAATGGGGGAAACGGCTGCGAAATGGCAAAAGCAAATTGGAAGAAGATCGTTTTAGTTCTTTCAAGTTAAAAAACGGTCTTGGTGTTGCCGCATGGTATCTTGCTTGGTCGTACTGCGTTAAAGAAAATCCAGTGCTCCCTTGGACTAATAAAGAAATCGTAGCTATAGCCCAACAGGAACAAGGTTTATGTACATATACTAGCAAAAGTGAATTTTTTGACAAAATTTGCAATCATCTACAAACAAAGAAATGGGTTGACATTGAAGATATTTATTATGCTTTTCTGAAATCAAGCAGAGATCCCAAACAAATTAATGACGATTTGGATTTTCTCAAGGATAAACTCATTAATTATCTGAAATCTTTACCACAATTCGCCCCAAACCCCATAATTCAAAAACAGATACTTGCGCCAATCTCCAAAGAAGAAATTGCCATAGAATCTATGGATGTTTGGAAAGAAACGATGAAGATTCGAATGAAATATGATAAGAGTAAATGGGATCATTTGATTGAAGGTTACATATTAAACAAGAAAAATCCACATTATTCATTCCAATCAGTAGAATATTTCATAAAAACATACGGGTTAGACATTGTTAATGGCAAAGTGGACGAAAGTGCATGTCCAACGTTTCGACTCCCCGACAACATTATGCTTCTAAATTTCAACTACACGAACACAGCCGATGTGTACTTGCCACATGTGGATAAATTTTCCGAGAACCACATACACGGAACAGTTTCAAAGCCCGAAAGTGTGATTTTCGGATATGGAGACGAGCGCGACGATGAATATGAGAAATTGATGAAAAAGAACAATAATGAATATCTGCGCCAAATCAAATCATTCCGCTATCTTGATGCATCCAATTACCGAAGAATGTTAGGTTTTATAGAATCAGGTCCTTACCAGCTCTGTATTATGGGACACTCTTGTGGTATTTCCGACCGTACACTTCTTTCCACTCTTTTTGGACACCAGAATTGTATTTCCATCAAACCATACTATCACCTTAAAGAAGACGGCACCGACAATTACCAAGACCTCGTATGTTGTATTGCCCGTAACTTTTCTGACCCACGCCTCATGCGTGACCGCGTGGTAGGAAAGGAACGGTGTGAACCGTTGGGAAAAGACAAGAATGATGAAAAGAAACCACAAAAATAAAAAGTATTTTTGTAATGTTGTTCATCTGCTGGGGTGTTATCGGACTTCACTCAATAGTAGAGGGCAACGAGAAAATGATTAGTTTGAAGTCCTCATATAGATAATAAATGGCCTTACAAAAAGATTATTCGCGATCAATAGCACTCCGTTGTTTAACGTGCGGTGCAACATATGCTTTCGAAACAGATGTGAAAACTGGGAGCATAACATGTCATAAGTGTAACAGAATATATCTGGGAGGCAAAGAGGAGCTTATACACTTAAACGAGTCACTTATTGAGAACGAAAAGGAACAGATAATTGACGAGGTGAAAGATGATATTAAGAAAGAATTGCAGAAAGTATTCAAGAAGTTTAAATTTTAATTGTTGATATGGAAATTAGTATATCTGATTATATTGCTGCAGGGAGCTTACTCGTAGCTATCATAGCCCTTATAAAATCTTTTCTTTCCGATAGGAAGGTGAAAAAGTTAGACGTGCAACTTAAGAAAAAAGAGTTGCAACACCAAGAAGCAGCTGAAGCGGAATCAAGAAAGGCTGACGTTGAAGTTGAAGTTATAGAAACAAACCCAAAGAAATGGAATATGCTTAGGTTTTATAATAAAGGACAATCTTTGGCCCATAATGTTTCATTTGAGATTCTTTCTGACAAAGAAAATAACGGAATTACACTCAATATGAGCCCTGATTATCTTCCTTACCCGCAACTTCTGCCTTACCAAAAATTTGAAGTACCATTCTATAATTCTGGCTGTAAGCCACATCAAACGATTCTTATTACATGGGACGATGATTTTGCAGAGAGAAGAACTAAAAAGATGGTGGTGGACATGTGATTTAAAAAACAAGTAATGAATAGTCAGATTGGTCATTGAAACTGAACTAAAGAGATAATGTAGAAATCAGACATCTATTGTCCTCCTTTCAGCCCCTCACCTTATCCGACGTGAACCCCGGTGCCTTCTCTCGAATCAACTCCTTGAGGTGCGGGTCGGCGTGGTTGGAGTATATCGTGGTCATGGAAAGGGAATAGTGGTCGGCCAGCTGCTTGACGGATAGCGGGTCGAGGCCGTTTTTGAGCATTTCCGTGATACCCGTGTCGCGCAGCGAGTACTGCTGCATCTCTAACGGCAGGTTGAACTCCTTGCGCAACTTATCCCAAAACTTCCTGTAATATTTGGGCACCATCTGCTCCCTGCCTGGACGCTGCTCCTTGCTGAACAGGTAGAATCCGGAGGGGTACTCGTATGGGTTCATGCGGAAAAGTATCTGCTCAATCTCCTTGGTCATCGGCACAACACGTTGTTTGCCGTTCTTGGAGACTTCCGCTCTCACAGTGATGGTTTTCTCTTTGAACGAGACATCACCAACTTTCAGCATGAGGATTTCTTTCGGCCGGAGCAACGCCCCGTATATCAGTTCCAAGAATGCGAGATAACCTGGATTCTTCTCTATGAGATACTTCTGTATCTGTACACGCTTCTCACTTGGAATCAGCACGCGCTTCTTCTCCGTTACCTTCTTTGTTTTGATTTTCTGGAAATGGTTCTCCTTGCAATAACACTTGCTAATCATCCACGAGAAGAACGCGCCGCCGTTTTTCACATAGTTATTGTACGTGCGGGGTGAGATTTCGCCACCTCTGCGCCCGCCACGCTCCTTCTGCATGTCGTCCATAAAGCGAACAATCATGCTGTGAGAGATCATGGACGAGTAAATGTTCGGGGAGTTGCGCTTTATCCATTCCCCGAAAATCTTGGAGAATGAAATGTAGGATTCGGCAGTCGCCCTGCGGTGTTCACGGGCAACATCCTCCCTATACTTCTCCAGTACCTCCTGTATGGGGGTGTACATTCGGGAGTCCTCGCCTTGGAAATAGGGGTTCCATCCCGTGGACAGCTTCATGTTCAACGCCACGATGATGTTGTTGATGTGCTTCCGCGCCTCCGTCTTGGAGGAGTAGCGAGCGAGAAGCCTTTGCAGTTTGATACGTTTACGGGAGAGTTCCTGCGTTTGCGGATTCTCCACATAGTACTCGATTAACCAACCTGATTTGTTGGTTTTCAATGTTGCTGGCAGATAATTTGCCGCTGAATACGCCGAAGATACGGCTAACCTGTTTGATGAATTAGACATTTTTTTTTGAGGCTTGCTCAGCAAACCACAAAAACATGACTTGTCCCGTTTCTGTCCCGATTCAAACGCAAAAATCAGCAATCAACTTTCGTAAGTTGCTGATTTTTATTGTTTTGTAAGACTTTGAGCGGAAAACGAGACTCGAACTCGCGACCCCAACCTTGGCAAGGTTGTGCTCTACCAACTGAGCTACTTCCGCTTGCTGAATTCGGCGGCAAAAATACACTTTTTTTTGATTTCTCCATCATTATCAAAAAAAAATTTTCTTTCACTTTCTATCGGGAATTTTTTATATCTTTGGCGGCTCAAATTTTTAGACAATAATTTATAATATGTCAGAACAGATAAAAGGTAAAATATCCCAAATCATCGGTGCTGTGGTTGACGTTCACTTCGACGAAAAGATCACATTGCCAAATATTTACGATGCTTTGGAAGTGCTTAAAGAAAATGGCGAAAAGCTGATTCTCGAATGCGAACAAGACATTGGTGAGAACACCATGCGCTGCATCTCTATGGACTCCACCGACGGTTTGCACCGCGGAATGGAAGTGGTGGCCACCGGTCGTATGATTTCCATGCCCACCGAAAACATCAACGGTCGTTTGATGAACGTCATCGGCGAAAGCATCGACGGCATCGGCGAAATCCAGTCCAAAAAACGCAACGACATCCACCGAATGCCGCCTACATTCGACAACCTCTCCACCAATCAGGAGGTGTTTTACACCGGTATTAAGGTCATTGACCTGATTGAACCGTACGCAAAAGGCGGTAAAATCGGTCTGTTTGGCGGCGCTGGTGTGGGCAAGACCGTGCTGATCATGGAGATGATCCACAATATTGCCAAAAACTACGGCGGCACGACTGTTTTCACCGGTGTGGGTGAGCGTACCCGTGAGGGTAACGACTTGCTGCGCGAAATGCTTGAATCCAAGGTCATCCGATATGGTGACGAATTCATGAAAAGCATGGAAGAAGGCGGTTGGGACCTCTCAAAAGTCGATAAGGACGAGCTTGCGAAGTCACAGGCCACTTTGGTGTTCGGACAGATGAACGAACCCCCGGGAGCTCGTGCCCGCGTGGCTCTCTCCGGTCTGACCGTGGCAGAAGGCTACCGTGACGGTGACGAGACCACCGGCGGTCGTGATATCCTCTTCTTCGTCGATAACATCTTCCGTTTCACACAAGCCGGTTCTGAAGTTTCCGCACTGCTCGGACGTATGCCGTCAGCTGTGGGTTACCAACCCACCTTGGCTACGGAAATGGGTACGATGCAGGAACGCATCACCTCCACAAAACGCGGTTCTATCACCTCTGTACAAGCCATTTACGTACCTGCAGACGACTTGACCGACCCTGCCCCCGCCACAACTTTCTCCCACTTGGACGCCACCACGGTGTTAAGCCGTAAAATCTCCGAGTTAGGTATCTACCCCGCTGTCGATCCGCTCGACTCCACCTCCCGCATCCTGTCACCTGACATTGTGGGCGAGGAACACTACAATACCGCGCAACGCGTCAAAGAGTGCCTGCAACGCTACATGGAGTTGCAAGACATCATCGCCATCCTCGGTATGGAGGAACTTTCCGAAGAGGACCGCAAGACCGTGCATCGCGCACGCCGTGTGCAACGCTTCATGTCGCAACCGTTCTTCGTAGCTGAGCAATTTACTGGCATGCCCGGCAAATTCGTCAATATCGAAGACACCATCAAAGGCTTCAACATGATTCTCGACGGCGAATTAGACCATCTGCCCGAAAGCGCTTTCAGCTATGTGGGCACAATCGAGGAGGCCATCGAGAAAGGTGAAAAAGAGTTGGCTGCCGCAAAATAACGAATTATGAAATTAGAGATTATCACTCCTGCAAGCACACTGTTCACCGGGGAAGTCTCTTTAGTACAACTCCCTGGCATTGACGGACTGTTCGAAATACTGAAATCCCACGCACCTCTGGTTTCCGCATTGAAGGAAGGCCGTGTGAAAGTGGTTGATAGTCAAAACCAAGAACAATTCTTCGACATCCGAGGCGGCGTGGTCGAGGTGAGCAATGACAAGATTTTGCTTCTCGCGGAATAAAGTGCTACATACTATTACATGATAATGGCAACCTCCATTCGGGGTTGCCTTTTTTATACCCCCTCACTACGCTCCTTCGTCGCTCGAATGGGGTTAGTAGCACTTCGTGCATTTGCCTCTTGGAGGCGGCTCAAGGAATGCTTTTTCAGATAAATCATTCCGACCTCTCACGGATTTCAGGTTGTATGGCATCCTCAACACAAAGGCTACCGATGCGCGTGCGGCGCAAGACGGTGAGGTGAGCTCCGCTGTGAAGGGCTACACCGAAGTCGCGAGCAATGGCACGAATGTAAGTACCCTTGGAACAGCGAATTCGAAAGTCGATTTCTGGCAATTCGAAGCGAGTGACTTCGAACTCATAAATGGTAATGTTCTTGGCAGTCAAAGGAGCATCTTCGCCCCGACGAGCGATCTCGTAGGAGCGCTCTCCTTGGTGCTTGACAGCGGAAAACATCGGCGGGACCTGCTGAATATCTCCTGTAAACCGCTTGATTACTTCTTCCACCATCTCCCTGGTAATATGCTCGTATGGATAGGTCACGTCAATCGGTTTCTCCAAGTCATAACTCGGAGTCGTAGCTCCCATCATGAACGTTCCCGTGTAGGTTTTCTCCTGCGCCTGCAACGTGTCCACTTGCTTGGTCATCTTGCCTACACATATCAGCAATAAACCTGTTGCCAAAGGATCTAACGTACCCGCATGTCCTACCTTAACACGATGTCCTACAGCACGTTGAACTTGCTTACGCACTTTCCCCACCACATCGAAAGAGGTACATTTATAGGGCTTGTCGATGAGCAACAAATCGCCTTCCGGGTTGATGTTCAAATCCGGGAATTCGAAGGTGACATCGTGTATCATCTTCTTTAGCATAACTGGCTGTAAATGATAGCTAAGACACCTACAATCAGACAATAAACGGCAAACCAAATCAGTTTACCCTTCTTCACTACATTAATCATCCATTTGCAGGCAAGACAACCGGTGATGAAAGCCGCTATAAAACCAACGATCAGGGCACCTGCGGATATGCCGTCCATGGCAGTGCTGAATCCGTTCTTTGCCACATCAAGGGTATCTAACAACGCTTCGCCCAAGACCGGCGGGATGACCATCAAGAAGGAGAACTGCGCGATCTTTTCCTTCTTGTTGCCGAGCAAAAGCCCTGTAGCGATGGTTGTTCCCGAACGAGACAATCCTGGCATTACTGCTAACGCTTGACCAACACCGATAACAAAAGCATGCCAGCCTGAGATATTCTCGCGCTGACGCGGTTTAGCAAAATACGAAAAAGCCAATAATGAAGCTGTTACCAGCAACATAATGCCTACAATCAATAATCCTGAACCGAAAATTTCCTCAACAGTATCTTTAAATAGGAAACCGACAATGCCCACGGGAATCATGGAGATTAGGATGTTGATAGCGTATTTTGTGCCGTCATTCAACCCAGAATAGCTCTTCCACGACTGTTTGGAGAACAAATCCTTGAAAATCCAGACGATCTCCTTCCACAAAATGCAAAGCGTACTGAGTACGGTTGCCACATGTAGGGCAACAATCATCGTTAGATTCGACTCGCCTTCCAAACCAAAGAGGTTGGACAATATCGTAAGGTGCCCGCTACTGCTCACAGGCAAAAATTCTGTTAATCCTTGTACGATCCCCAGAATCAGTGCTTCTAACCAGCTCATTGTAAGTATGTTATTCGTTTTCGGACTTAGGCACTTTCGGATGCCACATGATAGCTACGATTTCAACGGCCAAACCCAGGAAAATCAGAATCGGAGCCACCACAATACGACGGGTGTTGAAAATTTCGCCGTCAAATACCTCATCGGGTACGTTACCGCCGCTCAAGCAGATGTAACCGATGATCAGCAGCAGAGCACCGACACCCATCAGAATGTAATTCATCTTACGGAACAGAGGCGGACGTTGGCCTTTTACATTATTCTTACTTTCAGAATTTAAACTCATAATATCTTGATTATTAATTATTTACATATACAATCTTTCGTCATCAATGCGAATGTAACGATTCACAGAAAATGCGGAAATCAGCATGGTGAACAACATACTGAACAACAGCACCGCGCCGAGAATAATGACAATATATAGCATGGCGGAGAAATCAACAAAGTCGGGAGCAGCATTGTTGGCGTAAAGCAAAAGCAAAGCCAAGAGTGCCACTGCAATAAGTCCGCCCCAAATTCCTTGTAACAAGCCTTTGGTCACAAATGGTTTGCGAACAAATTTCGGGGTAGCTCCGACCAAGAGCATACTCTTGATATTGAAACGTTTAGCAAAGATATTCAATCGGATGCAGTTGGCCACCAATAACATGGAAATAATCATGAAAACGGCACATATAGCCAATATCACCCATTGTATCTTTTTGAAGTTATTGCTGATGGATTTAACGATAAAATCCGGATAATCAACATCTTGCACTATCGCATTACGTTTGAGTTCTTTTGAGATTTTGTTAAGAGAATCAGTGTTGGCATAATCTGGTTTCACATTGATAATGATGGAAGCATTGATGGGGTTGGAAATCACTTCGGTGAAGTTACTACCGATGATTTGTTGTGCAGTGCGTGTATTCTCCTCACGGGAAGAGACGCGAGAATTGTCAATGTAAGGTTTCAACTTTATCTGTTTCTCCAACGCATCAATATCAGCTTCCTTGATATCAGAATAGAACAGCACTTCCATTTCGATTTTCTGCGACAAATTTTGGAGATATCTCATCGAAAAAAAAGCAAAAAAGCACAAAGCACCAATAAAAAACATGGTGAGGGCTATGCTGAATATGGACCCGAAAGCCGAGAGTCTGAGCCGCGCTTTCGTTATTCTGTCAATGGAATCCGGATAGTTTGCCATACTATAATTTTTGCGCTGCAAAAGTACAAAAAAATTGTGGATAAAAAAATGTACTTTTGCCGCTGATTTGAAAAGGGCATGGAATATCTTGGAAGAATCTTAAAGTATCTGAAAAACTACAAGTTACAGATTGCACTCATTCTATTCGTGCAATTATTGTATGCCATTTTTTCCATTTTCACCCTCACCCTTTTAGTACCTTTCTTGCAAGTACTGTTCGGTCAGGTGGATCCTGTCACTGTGAGACCCGGGTTTTCGTTTTCGGCGCAATACCTTATTGACACGTTCTACTACCTAATGAACACGGTGATTGAACGGCACGGACAGAATTCAGCGTTGCTATTCATCGCAGGTACCATGATTCTGCTCTCTTTGCTGTCAAATACATGCCGTTATGCGGGCATGTACTGGCTCTCACACATCCGTTCTGGCATCCTGTTCAACATCCGCGACGATTTTTATCGCAAATTGATTCGCCTACCGCTATCTTTCTATACTGGGCAGCGTGCAGGCGACATGGAGAGTCGTATCGGGGCAGATGTATTAGAGGTGGAATGGTCTATAATTTCCTCATTGTTAGCACTTTGTCGAGACCCCTTCCTGATGATTGCCTACCTAATCACCCTTTTCACCATCAGTGTGAAACTCAGTATCGTCACATTGCTAATTATTCCGTTCATGGGTATTGTTTTGTCGATTATCGGGAAGAATATTCGTAATTATTCCCTTAAGTCACAACAACTTATCGGAATAATGACCGCTTATTTTGAGGAGGCTGTAGATGGTTTGCGTGTTATAAAGGGTTACAATGCGCAGGAATATGTTTCGGAACAGTTCCGAAAAGAGAATTTCCAATTCTATCGTCTAAACAAGAAAATATTTAGAATCAAAGAGTTAGGAGCTCCTTTGATAGAATTTCTGTGCATTTTTACCGCATTAGTGATTTCCCTCATCGGCCTGGTCGTGTTTCCCGAAAGTTTTGCGTCCCGCGGTACCTTGTTCATGCTCTACTTTGTGGTGTTCGCTCGCATGATACCACCTGCAAAATCCTTGGCCACAACTTATTACCAAATGCGAAAAGGTTTGAGTGCCGCAGCACGACTCTACGAAGTGATTGATGCGGATGAGGTAATCAAGGATTGTGACAATCCTAAGCATATTGTTGAATTTCAAGATGTCATTGAGTTCAAAGATGTATGTTTCTCTTATCATGATGTGGAAAAAGCTGCTGATTGCGAAGTGCTGCAGAACGTCAATTTCACATTGAGGAAAGGTGAAACAATGGCGATTGTGGGTCCTTCCGGAAGTGGCAAATCAACATTAGTTGACTTGTTATCAAGGTTTTACGACATTCGTTTTGGGGAAATTTTGGTTGATAATATCCCAATCAACCAATACGCATTGTTTGATTTACGAAATTTGTTTGGAATTGTCAGTCAGGATGTTATCCTTTTCGATGACACGGTTTACAACAATCTGACGTTTGGCGTAGAAAATGCAACGGAAGAGCAGGTCGTGTCGGCTGCTAAAATCGCCCAGGCTCACGAGTTCATCATGGAACTGGAAGATGGTTACCAAACGGAAATCGGCAATCGAGGGATGCGGCTTTCCGGTGGTCAGCGGCAACGACTCAGCATAGCCCGAGCCATTCTGAAGAATCCTCAGATTTTCATTCTCGACGAGGCCACTTCCGCCTTGGACAACGAATCGGAACTATTGTTTCAAGAGGCGTTACTTCCTTACATCAAGAAACATACGGGAATTGTCATCGCACACCGACTCAGCACAATACGCTTCGCCGACAAGATTCTTTTCTTGAAAAACGGACGTGTGGAAGAGTTGGGGACGCATCAGGAATTAATGGAGAAAAAGGGCGAATATTACCGTTTCTGCAACATCCAAAAGATGGTAGAATAACACACAATCTGTTGTTAAAAAACAATTTCTTTGCTAAAAAAAGGGGTGGAAAATAACCCTATATTTGCGATTTGTATATAATTAATGAATAATATGTATAAAGTAGCATTGATAGCTGGCGGAGATTCCGGCGAATATGAAGTCTCCTTAAAGACCGCCGACAATATTTTCAATCAATTGGACAAAGAATTGTTCGAGCCGTATCTCATTCATTTTAAGGGAAGTGACTGGCATTACAAAGCGTCTGACGGTCAGATTTTCCAAATTGACAAGAATGATTTTTCCTTGACAGTTGACGACCGGAAGATAGTTTTTGACGTGGCTTTTATCGCCATTCACGGCACCCCGGGCGAGAACGGCAAATTGCAAAGCTACTTTGAAATGATCCATTTGCCATACGTAGGGTGCACAAGTTTTCCATCTGCGCTGACTTTCAACAAGTTTTATTGTAATTTAGCGGTGGCACAATTGGGGATTCCCATCGCTCCGTCGTTGCATTTCTACGCAGGCGATTCGATTGATATCGAACATATCGAGGAAGTTTGCGGCTATCCATGCTTCGTAAAATCCTGTAACTCAGGCTCCAGCGTCGGTGTCACGAAAGTGCATTGCCGCGAAGAGTTGTCACATGCCTTCGAAGAGGCTCTAAAATACGACAATCAGTTGATTGTAGAAAAGATGATCCATGGTCGTGAGTTAGCTTGCGGCGTAACTTCCGCATACGGCGATGTTAAAATGTTGGCTATCACTGAAATTGTAGCTCACAATGAATTTTACGACTACGATGCCAAATACACGGATGTTGGTCACAGTTTGATTACCCCAGCTGAGATTTCAACAGACATGGAGCAGCTTGTGAAACAGTATGCTGAATTGGTGTTCCGGCAACTCGACTGCAAAGGTGTTGTCCGAGTCGATTTCATCCTTGACGAGGAGGCCAAAACGCCTTACTTCTTGGAAATCAACACGATACCTGGTCAAACAGCCTTGAGTATCATTCCCGCGCAAGTGAAAAGTCGGGGGTTTGACATTAAACAGTTCTATACCAAGATAGTCTTAGAGGCATTGGCCTAATTTACATGGATAATGGATATTTGACAATGGATAATTTTGGGAAAACAATATTATGTGTCATAATCGGATTGGTGTCTGGTTTCGAGGTTTTTGCTCAGTATAATGAGCAAGATATCCGCGATTACATTGTGCAATATGCTGATGTGGCAATCCAGAAAATGGGCGAGTACAAAATTCCGGCCAGCATCACCATTGCACAGGGCATCTTCGAGAGTGCCTGCGGCAAAAGTCGTCTGGCCGTGGAGGGTAACAACCATTTCGGAATCAAGTGCCATAAGGAATGGACTGGCGATACAATCCTCATCGATGATGACGAATTGCAGGAATGCTTCCGCAAATACACCTCTGTGTCAGAATCTTACACCGACCATTCGCTGTTCTTGACCACCCGAAAGCGCTACTCAAACCTTTTCGAACTGGACATCATGGATTACAAAGCTTGGGCGCGGACGCTGAAACAAGACGGCTACGCCACCAACCCGCAGTATGCCGACCGCCTCATCAGCCTCATCGAACGGTTCAACATCGCGCGTTTGGACACCCTTTGGCAGAATGGCGTGACACTCTCACAAGTCACCGACAACACCACCCCGAAACCTGTAATCGAAAACAACAAACCCACCCCAAAAACTACCCCCACTGAAAAAAAAGGCAAGAAAGTATTCACCGCTTTTGGTAGCGAATACCCTTCCGACAACAGCCCGTTCACTTATCGAAAAGTGTTCAAAAACAACAACACCTATTTTGTAATTGCCGAAAAAGGAGACACTTACGAAAAAATCGCACAAGACATTTTGGTAATGGCCGACAATTTGCGTAAGTTCAATGATGTGGGACCAAACGAAGAGCCCGTAGAGAATGAGATTGTGTATGTTGAGGCCAAAGGACGTGGAAACGCCATGCGCATTCATACGGTTCAAGCGGGTGAAACGCTGCGTTACATCTCGCAACGTTATGGCGTTCAGCTTCGTTACATATTGAAATATAACATGTTAGATGAAAATTCAATCATTCACCCTGGTGATCAAATATTATTAAAACGATAAATTTAGAGCGATGAAAAGAATATATTGTTTATTAATCAGTTTGTGGATGGTCTCCATCAGTTTTGCGCAATACACGATGGAAGACCGCATTTATGACTATATTGATGATTATAAGGAACTTGCGATGCAAGAGATGGAACTTTACGGTGTTCCTGCGAGCATCACGTTAGCGCAAGCGATTTATGCATCGCAGGCGGGCACAAACGACCTTGTGCGCGAATGTCACAACCACTTTGCCATCATGTGCCATACGCAGGAATGGCAAGGTGAGACCTATTATCGTCCTGCCGACAAGAAGCAGGAAAATTGCTACCGGAAATACGCCACCGATGCGGAATCCTACCGCGACCATTCGCTCTTCCTATCGACGCGCAGCCGTTATGTAAAACTCTTCTATTTTCCCATAACAGATTATAAATCATGGGCTAACGGACTTTTAGAAGCTGGTTTTTCCGGTAATCCAAAGTACGCAGACACGCTCATTTCCATCATCGAGAAATATTACTTGATGCATTATGATCGCAAAGTGGCTCAAAAGTTGGGAGACACGGTAGCTTTGCACGCTATGAAAAAACCTCAGCCCGAGCGCATCGTAGAAACCCCTACAACGGTCACTCCCGTCCCGACACCGGCCACGAAGCCTGTTGAGAGGCCCATTGAAGCGACACAACCAGTCGCCCAACAAACAGAACCTGTTGCAGAAAAGCCAGCGGTGACCAACAGAATAACGGAAACCCCTAAACCTACGGAGAAGTCAAAACCCACAGTGGAACCTAAGGCTGAGCCGCAAAAACCTGTAGCAAAGACGGATACGATGGAGATGAATGGTATTCAGGTCATCGTGGAAAAGAATGAGAAGCCCAAAAAACAGGATCAGCCCAAGGAACAAAAGCAACAACCTGCTCAACCCCAACAGACGCACAACCACCAAGTGTCAACTCAACTGCCCGAAAAAGTAAATGGACACAATGTATTCGTGTTAGATCCTTACGCTATTCCCTACAAATCAGCATATTATCCTTACACAAGCCGTCCTGTGTATGAGAACAACAAGACCAAGTTCATCTTAGCGCGCCCCGGCGACACCTACCAAAAACTGGCTGCTTCTTTACAGATGACAGAAAAGAACCTGCGGCTCTATAACGATGTTTATGACGGCTCGGAACCTATAGAGGATGAGGTGATTTACCTCGAAATGAAGAGTACGAAATCCTCTGTTCCCTACCATACGCTTCAAGACGGTGATACCTATCGCTATATCGCCCAGCGGTATGGCATCCAGCTGAAAATTCTCATCAAGAGGAACAGCGGAAACATCAACAGTTACGGTTTAGGTGACCAAATTTGTATTGGGTGTAATTAACAAAAATGCCGAAGTCATTCTATCATTTCAATCCGAAAACGCTTACCTACGAAAAGGTTAAGCTTAGCTTCAAGCATCTGTTCAAACGAATTGCATGGGTGTTTGCCAGCGGTGTGGCCTTTGCTCTGGTATTCGTTTGGATTAGCTTCTATTTTATTGATTCTCCGAAAGTTAAAATTTTAGAAAAGGAGAACAATGAATTGAAAGAGGAGGTGGACAACTTGAATGCCCGTCTGGATGTGATGTCAGAGGTGTTGGCCGACATTGAAGACCGGGATGACAATGTCTATCGTAATGTCTTCGAGGCGGATCCAGTGCCCGCCAGTGAGCGCTATCCGCTGTTGATTGAGGACACCCGCTTCGACAGTTTGTCGCGATCGGAAGCATACTCATTGCTTAAAACAGCAAGCAAAAAAGCGGATCAACTGACCGTCAGAATGGCGGTGCAGACCCGTTCTTTGGACACTTTGGAGAAAATCGCAAACAAAAAAGCGGAGATGCTCGCGGCCATCCCAGCCATCCGACCGTTGAAAAACATGTTCACGATAACCTCCGGTTTTGGAAGACGTTATCACCCGGTACTCAAGACGTTACGTAATCATACCGGCATTGACATCGCTGCCCCGAAAGGTACGCCCATCTACGCCACCGCCGACGGCACCGTCTCCCGTGAGAAACCCGGCTCCGGCTACGGTATCTGCGTGGTGTTGAACCACGGTTATTCCTACCAAACGCTATACGCCCACATGTCGAAGGCTACGGTGAGGCCTGGACAAAAAGTAAAACGCGGCCAACTTATTGGTTACGTGGGCTCTACGGGTATGTCATCAGGCTCACACCTGCACTATGAGGTCATCAAAAACGGACAGCCTGTGAACCCGATCTACTACTTCTACATCGACATCACTCCCGAGGAGTACAACTCGCTGTTGGAATCTTCCAAGAAAATCAACCAGGCACTGTCTTAATATGAGATTGATCTTTCAAAAAGCACCTATTTTACTGGTTATCATTGTTTTGCTAATCTCATGCAAAACAAAATTCGACCATCCTGACAAGCAGATTTTTCACTATAACGAATCGTCTGGCATCCTCACTTTGGATCCAGCCTTTTCGTCTGGACAATCCACCATCTGGCCCTGCAACCAGCTGTACAACGGGCTGGTGGATATGGACGAGAACCTACAGGTGGTGCCCGCCATCGCCAAAAGCTGGACGATTTCGGAGGACGGAAAGACCTACACCTTCATCCTTCGTGACGATGTGCAGTTCCACCAAACGGAGTATTTTCCGTTTGAAAAGCCGCGGTACGTCACAGCTGAGGATTTCGTCTATAGTTTGGGGCGGATTCTCAACCCCGAAGTGGCCTCGCCCGGGGCGTGGATTTTCCAGAAAGTGAAACGTAACGCTGACGGCTCTCCGGCCTTCAAAGCGTTGAATGACACTACATTCCAAATCGAGCTTTCCGAACCGTTCCCGCCGTTTCTCGGCATCCTGACGATGAAATATTGCTCCGTGGTTCCCAAAGAGGTAGTGGAGCATTACGGCAAGGATTACCGCAAATATCCCGTCGGCACCGGCCCTTTCCAGCTGCAGCTGTGGGAAGAGGGCGTGAAATTGGTGATGCGCAAAAACCCGAACTATTTCGAGAAAGACTCTGCAGGCAACCGGCTTCCCTATATCGATGCTGTCGCGGTGTCGTTCATCGTGGACAAACAGTCTGTGTTCATGGAATTTATGAAGGGAACTTTGGACTTCATGTCGGGCGTGGACCCGAGCTACAAGGATGCTCTTCTGACCAAAGACGGACGACTGAATCCCGAATATGCGGACAAGATCACCCTGATTACGGGTCCCTACCTCAACACCGAATACTTAGGCTTTAACCTGAAAAAGACGGACAAACGGAACCCTCTGATGGACAAGCGCATACGTCAGGCCATCAATTACGGTTTCGACCAGGAAAAGATGATGAAATATCTGCGCAACAACATGGGTTATGCCGGAGACGGCGGTTTTGTGCCGCGCGGAATGCCCTCCTACAACCCCGAGCGCACAGGCGGCTACGACTATAACCCACAGAAAGCCTTGAAGTTGCTGGCGGAAGCAGGCTTCCCAAACGGCAAAGGGCTTCCCGAAATCACGCTGACCGTATCCGCGCAATATGCGGATTTGTGCCAGTACATACAGCACGAATTAGGAGAAATCGGCATCACGCTGAACTTAGACGTGGCGCAAGCAGCCCAACAGCGAGAGATGATGCGCAGCTACCAACTCCCCTTCTTCCGTGGTTCATGGATCTGCGATTACCCCGACGCGGAGAACCAGATGTCGCTCTTCTATTCCAAAAACCTGCAGCCCAACGGTTCCAACTACACTCATTACGTCAATCCGAAATTCGACCAACTATACGAAAAATCGCAACGTTGCACCAACGACTCGCTACGCAACGAATATTATGCCCTCATGGATTCCATGTTGGTGGAAGATGCACCGTTCGTCGTCCTCTATTACGACAAAGTCGCACGTTTTGTGCAGAAGAACGTCGAAGGACTGGGCACAAATCCTGTCAACATGTTGGATTTAAGGCATGTACGTATAAATAAGTAGAGACGCGCCAAGGCACGTCTCTACAAAAGGTCGTATGCGATACGCCCCCACAATGACAGGGGATATCGCAAGATTTCTTAATATTATTGCACAATCTTCAGTTCCTGCATCAGGTTCTGAGCATTGGCCATTTTATCAATGATAAACAGCAAGTATCTGGCATCCATGCAGATGGTGCGCTGCACTTCGTTCTCGAAGGCGATGTCGCCGCTCATGGCTTCCCAGTTGCCGTCGAAGGCTAGTCCGATGAGATTGCCTTGTGCATCAATAACGGGGCTACCGGAATTGCCGCCCGTGATGTCATTGGTGGTGATGAAGTTGACTACCAAATCACCGTTCTTGTCGGCATAGCGGCCGTAGTCTTTGTTCTCCCACAGCTTAATCAGCTCCTGCGGCACGTCAAACTCCCAGTTGCCAGGGATGTACTTCGCCATCACGCCGTCCAAGGTGGTGTAATAGTTATAGGTCACACCGTCCGCAGGTTGATAATCCTTCACACTGCCGTAGGTGAGGCGCATGGTGAAGTTGGCATCCGGATAGAAGTTGCGGTCTTTTTGCATCTCCATCAAACCTTCCATATACAAGCGGTCGGCGCGGCCGCAATCTACTTTCTCAGCTTCTTCGCCCAATGTGATGTATGAGTTCACAATCTCCTGCATTAAGGCGAAAATCGGATCTTTGGCAATCGATTTCGGATTCTCCAGCCAAGCAGTGAGTTTGGCCTTATCCACAAAGATCGATTTTGCAAAAGCATTGTTCACAAAGGCTGTGAAATCGCCACCCGTTTTATCGCCCACTTTTTTGATGGTTGCAGGCAACTGACTGGGATCCACATCTTTATAGAACAAGTTCAGCAATGCAATAGTGGCATCGCGGTCTAATTCTTTATTGTAATCCTTGAAGAAATCCTCCACGTCGCCCTTCATTTTCTTGGTGAAGGCGGCAATATTGTCATGTGGGATTTTTTCTGCAAATGCACGCTCAACGCTTCTGAATCTCATTGAAAAGCGGACTGCTTCGCCACCGTTCCAACCCGCTTCGCGGTGGTAGAGCAACGCTTTGGTATATTTGGACTGATGCGCCCAATATTTGTCAAAATCGTCGAAAACACCAGCATATTTGGCCTTTCTCTTAGGATCGGCATTCGCCCATTCGCGGAAAGCCTTTTCCTGTTCCTGACGTTTCTCATAGACTTTGTTGCGTTTCAGCTGTTTGATCTGTCCAATAGAATATTTCCAGTAGTTGCTGACGCTGGCCTGCTTGGAAGCATATTGGATGAAGACGGCAGGATCGGCATCCATGTGCTTGCGGTACTGCTCCAATTTGGTGGTGCGACAAGCGACGATGGCGGGATCTTCAAGCTCAATCAGATTTTTCACAGATCCGGAAGTGGAATAACGGTCGGTGGAGCCAGGATAGCCCAAAATCATGGTATAATCACCTGGTTGAACACCTTTTAAGGAAATCGGCAGGAAGTGTTTTGACTTCATCGGGACGTTGTTCTTGCTATATTCTGCGGGGGAACCGTCGGGAGCGGTATAGACACGGAAGATGCAGAAGTCGCCCTTATGGCGCGGCCAGGTCCAGTTGTCGGTATCAGCCCCGAACTTGCCGATGCCCCACGGCGGACAGGCCACCAAACGTACATCTTTATACACGTCATAGACAAACAGTATATATTGATTATTGTGATAGAAGGGCACGATTTCCACGCGCACGTCGCGAGTGCCTTTCTTCTCCGTAGTCAGCCGTTTAATGTTTTCGGCAATCTTATCTGCACGGGCGCTTTCAGTCATATTGTCGGTCACGCCCTTCAGCACTGCCGTCGTCACATCCTCTATGTAGTTGAGGAAGAGGACGGAGAGGCCTTCGTTCGGGAGTTCCTGGTCTTTGCTGCGAGCCCAGAATCCGTCCTTCAGATAATCGTGTTCCACGGAAGAGTGTGCCTGCACCTGACCAAGGCCGCAGTGGTGATTGGTGAGCAGCAATCCTTCCGGGGAGATAAGCTCGCCCGTACAACCGCCGCCGAATTGCACGATGGCATCCTTAAGGCTCGGCTGGTTGAAACTGAAGATTTGTTCGGCCGTCAGCTTACAGCCAAGTCGTTGCATGTCAGCTAAATTCTGACCATTAATAGAATAGGGAAGCCACATGCCCTCATCGGCACGCGCACCCACCACAAAAAGCATCATCAAGATGCAAAACAGGTTGATTTTCTTTATCATGATGGCAATATTTTTGAAAGTGCAAAGGTACGAAAAAATTTCAAATCTTTGCCAAGGATGAAAAGAAACAGAAACTTATTTTGCATTAAATGTTTCCCAGAATTCAGCCCCTTCGATATCCAGTTTTTTGGGATCAAAGTGCGGTTTTTCACCTTTTTTATTGGTTTGCTCATAGTCACGAAGGGCGCGTAACGCTTTTGAAGACAGCAACATTATAGCAATCAAATTGATCCAAGTCATAGCACCCACCCCAATGTCGCCAAATGACCACACAACACCGCTGCTGCTCATGGTTCCGAGGAAGACCGATACAATGAGACAGACACGCAACACCCCCACTACAACCTTTTCGCCGCGGTTGTCGCCAAAGGTTTTATCGGCAAGTTCCATTATCTCTTTCTCCTTTTCAATCTTTTCAGGATCGTGTTCTTTTTGCTGCAGTCGTTGCAATCGCCATCTACGAAAACGGCTGAAGAGATAAACGAGGTTGGTCTCAGCATAATAATAGTAAGCCATGATGGAGGTGAATGCGAAGAAGAAGAGGGCTATAGATATCAGAGCTGTGGCAGCATGATGGCCTAACAGCGTGGCAACGGCATCGATGGTGTAAAAAACGCCAGGTTCACCGAGAGGAGCGTCAGGGTTTTGTTGCAGATAGGTGACCGTATTTTCGCCTGTTTTCGTCACCTGCACACTGTCGATGACATTGTAAGTTTGGCAAGCAAGAATCATAATTGCGGTGGCGGTGCAGACCAACAGGGTGTCAATATAGACAGAAAAGGCTTGTACAAGACCTTGCTTGACAGGGTGATCCACCTTGGCAGGTGCGGCCATGATTGAACCTGTACCTTGTCCGGCCTCATTGGAATAAAGGCCACGCTTAACGCCCCAGGAAATCACAGTGCCGAGAATGGCAGAACCTAACGGACCTGCCCCCACCGCATTACGCAGCATCTCATGAAACACATGCGGAATCATCTGATAATGCACCGCAAGCACCACTAAGGAGAGCAAGATGTAAAAGATAGCCATGAAAGGGGTGATAACCTCCGCCACCTTGGCAATGCGCTTGACCCCACCGATAATCAGCAGACCGATGAGGAATGCCACAACAAGGCCGGCCACCCATGTGTTGATTCCGAAGGCTTGCGACATGGAAAGGGCTATGCCGTTGGATTGCACGGGAGGCAGGAAAAGCCCGCTGGCGACAGCCGTGATGACAGCAAAAATGCAACCAAAAATAGTGCTATGAAGACCTTTCTCAATGTAGTAGGCCGGACCGCCGCGAAGCTCTCCGTTATGGCTCTCTTTGAAGATCTGCGCCAAGGTGGCCTCCACAAAGGCCGTGCCCGCCCCGAAGAAAGCGATAACCCACATCTATACGATGGCGCCGGGACCGCCGAAACCGATGGCGGTGGCCACGCCTACAATGTTGCCGGTGCCCACACGTCCCGACAACGCCATGGAAAAGGCTTGGAACGAAGTGACGCCTGTCTCCTGAGACTTGTCGGTGCTAAACAGCATCCGGCACATATCCCCTATCCGGCGCAGTTGCACGAAACGCGTGCGGAAGGTGTAATAGAAAGCCGACAGCAGACACAACCCCACCAACACCGGGCTCCACACCCAGTTATAAACGGTGTTAACGATTTCCGTAAAAAGTAATGTGTCCAATAAAACCATAATCTTCTGTATTTCAAAGCTGCAAAAATACAATAAATTACAATCGTTTATCGAACTGTTAAAAATAATGCAAAATACTTACACCAAAAACATGGTTGATGTAAGGATATTGTGGCTAAAGACACAGTATCAGAAGTTTCTTCAATAGGAATTGATTTTAACAGGCAAAAGTACAAGATTCCCGAAAATGTTTTACGCATGAGATCCATTCTGATATCCGAAATAAAATGCTACCTTTGCCCCCATCAATAAAAACACCAATACTATGTTGCAAATCGGAACAAAAGCCCCCAGTTTCGAGGGCGTTGATGAAAACGGGAACACCGTGAAACTGAGCGACTTCGCCGGGAAGAAGCTCGTGCTCTATTTTTACCCTAAGGACAGCACGCCCGGCTGCACCGCCGAAGCCTGCGACCTGCGCGACAACTACCAGCGGTTCATCGCACTCGGCTACGAGATCTTGGGTGTGAGCCGCGACTCCGCCGCCTCGCACCAACGGTTCATCGCCAAATACGAGCTGCCCTTCCACCTCATCGCCGACACCGACCTCACCATCCTGAAGGCATACGAGGCCTGGGGCGAGAAGAAAATGTACGGCAAAGTGACCGAAGGTACGCTGCGTACCACCTACATCATTGACGAGCAAGGCGTTATCATCGACGCCATCGGCAAGGTGAACACCAAAGCGCATACGGCGCAACTGCTGAAATAACGGCATTTGCCCCCCATTCATCCGTATCTGTATAGACGCGCCATTGCACGTCTATATTGTGCTGTAGAAAAAAAATAATTTTTATTGTTGTTGGTTTCAAAAAAAGTGTATTTTTGCAGCCGAATTTAATAGATAAAAATTTATCGATATGTCTAAACAGAACACCTCTTCTTTGGTGGTCATGAAATCGACCTTAAGCCGGCTGCCGTTGTACTACAGCTACATCAGCAAACTGGAGAGCGAGGGGGTGGAATCTGTCTCTTCCGTACTGCTTGCCGAACATTTGAATCTCAATCCAGTATTAGTACGCAAAGATCTGGCGCAGGTGAGCAGTGTGGCCGGATATCCCAGAACCGGTTTTAAAGTGAAGCAACTGCTTGTCGATATCGACAACTACATGGGTTATAACAAGCTGGACGAAGCCATTTTGGTTGGGGTCGGAAGTATGGGACGCATTCTTCTCACCAACTCCAAATTCGCCAAATTCGGCTTGAACATTGTTGTGGGTTTTGACAAAGACCCTTATTTATGTGGACTCCAGCTCGAAGGTAAACATATCCTCCCCATGGAAAAAATGGAAAGCCTCGTACAGCGGATGAGGATTCGTATTGGCATCATTACGGTTCCTGATGACCAAGCGCAGCGTGTATGTGACCAAATGGTGAAGTGCGGCATCAAGGCCATCTGGAATTTCGCTTTTGTACCATTGAAAGTTCCGGAAGGCGTTCTTGTGAAAAATGAAAACTTGCCTTCCTCGTTGGCCGTTCTTTCCCACCAACTCGCCAAATCAATAGCTTTACAAAGCAAACAATAAACTTTCATCATTATATTTAATTAGAAATGAAAAAGCAAAAAGAAATTTTAGAAGAAAATATCGATAAAAATTTATCGGTAGTGAAAGAAATTGACTCATTGGTCCGCAATGCAGAAGAGGCGTTGAAGGCATACGTTGATTTCAATCAAGAGCAAGTGGATAAGATTGTCTATGCCATGGCGCTTGCCGGGTTGGAGCATCACAGAGAGCTCGCGCGCATGGCTGTTGATGAGACTCACCGTGGGGTTTATGAGGACAAGATCATCAAGAATATTTTCTCCACCGAATATATTTGGAATTCCATCAAGAACGAGAAGACAGTGGGCATAGTGGAAGACAACGAGATGGAGGGTTATGTGGAAGTGGCCGAGCCTGTCGGCATTGTGGCTGGCGTGACCCCGGTGACGAATCCGACGTCCACCACCATGTTCAAATCGTTGATTTGTGCGAAAGCCCGCAACCCCATCATCTTCGGATTCCATCCATCGGCGCAGCAGTCGTCGTTGGCCGCGGCCAAGATCCTGCGTGACGCGGCGGTCGCTGCGGGAGCTCCTTCGTCATGTATCCAATGGATCGAGCACCCTTCCGTGGATGCCACCATGGCTTTGATGAATCACCCGAAGGTGTCGCTGATCCTGGCCACGGGCGGCGCTGGCATGGTGCGCTCCGCCTACAGCTGCGGCAAACCTGCCCTCGGCGTCGGACCCGGCAACGCACCCTGCTACATTGAGACTTCCGCCAACGTGAAACGTGCCTGCACAGACCTTATGATGTCTAAGACCTTCGACAACGGCATGATTTGCGCCTCCGAACAGGCGGTCATCGTGGACAAGGTCATCTCCAACCTTTTCGAATCCTACATGAAGGAAAACGGTTGCTATTTCCTCAACGACGAGGAGATCAAGAAGGTGTCCGCCTTCGTCATCAATTCTGAAAAAGGTGCGGTGAATCCCGATGTGGTGGGCAAAACGCCCTTCTGGATCGCGCAACAGTCCGGCGTGCAAGTGCCTGAAAGAACCAAGATTCTCATTGCTCGTCTGAAAGATGTGGGTCCGGAATACCCGCTTTCCCGTGAAAAGCTTTCCCCTGTGCTGGCCTACTACGTGGTCAACAACCATGTGGAAGGTTTCGAGATGTGCCGCAAGATGCTCGACATGGGCGGCCTCGGCCATACAGCCATCATCCACAGCAGCAACAACGACTTAATTGAGAAATTCGGCAAAGCCATGAAGGTAGGCCGTATCATCGTCAACTCCCCGTCATCACAGGGTGCTATCGGAGACATCTACAACACCAACACCCCGTCATTGACCCTCGGTTGCGGCTCCTACGGTCACAACAGCACCACAGCGAATGTCTCCACCGTCAATCTTATCAACAAAAAGAAAATCGCAAAAAGAAGAGTTAATATGCAATGGTTCAAAATCCCGCCGAAAATCTATTTTGAGTATGGTTCCGTACAATATCTGGAGCACATGGAAGGCTTCAGCAAGGCATTCATTGTGAGTGACCCGATGATGGTGCAACTCGGCTATGTCGATAAGGTCACCTATTATCTCAACAAGCGCAGCGAGCCTTGCCACTACCGGATTTTCTCCGACGTGGAGCCGGATCCGGATGTGGAGACCATCATGCGCGGGGTGGCCGAAATGCGGTCATTCCAACCTGATGTAATCATCGCGTTGGGCGGCGGTTCCGCCATGGACGCTGCCAAGGGCATGTGGCTCTTCTACGAGCACCCTGAGACCTCTTTCGACGGTTTGCGCCAGAAGTTCATGGACATCCGCAAGCGCGTGGTGAAATTCCCGCATTTGGGCAACCAATGCAAGATGGTCGCCATCCCGACCACTTCCGGCACCGGCAGCGAGGTGACGGCCTTCACGGTGATCACCGACAAGAAGCGGGGCATCAAATATCCGCTGGCTGACTATGCCGTGACCCCCAACGTGGCCATCATCGACCCGCAGTTTGTAGTCTCGCTGCCGAAACGCGCCACCGCGGACACCGGCATGGACGTGCTGACCCACGCCATCGAAGCCTACATCTCCAACATGGCCAACGATTACACCGACGGTCTGGCCCTGCAGGCCATGGATCTCATATTCTCCTATCTGAAACGCGCTTACGAAAACGGACAGTTCGACCTGAAGGCTCGCGAGAAGATGCACAACGCCTCGTGCATCGCCGGCATGGCCTTCACCAACGCCTTCCTCGGTCTCAACCACAGCATGGCCCACAAGTTAGGAGGCGACTACCATATCCCGCACGGTCGAGCCAACGCCATCCTGCTGCCCTACGTTGTGAAGTATAACTCATTGAAACCGAACAAATTCGTTCCTTTCCCGAAATATGAACATTTCATTGCGGACGAGAAATTGGCCAAGGCGGCCCGCTTCCTCGGATTCGGTGGCAAGGACAACGAGGAGAGCATCGACAACCTCATCAAGGCCATCCGCCAGCTGATGAAGGACATGAACATGCCGATGAGCATCCGGGAAGAGGGTGTGGATGAGAAATTGTTCATGGAGAACGTCGCCGCACTGTCTGAAAAGGCCCACGACGACCAATGCACCGGCGCCAACCCGAAATATCCGCTTGTCAGTGAAATCATTGACATTTACAAACAAGCCTACTATGGTGAATAATAAAATAGATTTTCGCTCGTTAAAAAAGGTTAATTTTGAGTGAAAGAGGTTTTGCGGCAGGCAGCCCCGTGAAACCGGGGTGCCTGCAAGCAAAGCCGACAAATAGGGAAAACAATCAATTTTAGAAATATATTAAAACAAAAACAATGATGAATATTAAAGTTTGTGTTGGCAGCTCCTGCCACTTGAAAGGTTCTTACGATGTCATTCAAGCCTTAAAAGACATCCTGAAAAAATACGATGTGGAAGATCTGGTGGAATTGCAGGCCAGTTTCTGTTTGGGACATTGTGCCCAAGGCGTAAATGTCAGAACAGACGGACTTTCCGACAGCATGAAGAAGAAAGCCACCACGCTTGCCGAAGACGGCAGCATCATTCTTCACAACGTCACCAAGGAGAATGTGGAAGAGATTTTCGTGAAAGAAGTTTATCCTTTAATTGAATTATAAACCAAGGAAATGTCATTATATTTGGAGTTTCGCAATGCGAAATGTAAAGATTGTTACAAATGTCTGCGCGAATGTCCGGTAAAAGCCATTGACATCAAGGGGCACCAAGCGGAAATTATCGAAGACAGATGTATCTTGTGCGGTCATTGCACGCTCGTGTGCCCGCAGAACGCGAAAGTGGTGCATAGTGAGATCAACGAAGTGCGCGCCCTGTTGGCGGGTTCCGACAAGGTGATCGCCAGCGTTGCCCCTTCCTTCATCTCCAGTTTCGGACTTTCCGACTTCGGTGTGATGAAGCTGGCGTTAGCCAAACTGGGCTTTTTTGACGCCGAAGAGACTGCGGTGGGTGCCCAGGCCGTGACCCAGGAATACGCTAACCTGCTGAAATCAGGTCAGTTCAAAAACTTCATCACCTCCGCTTGCCCAGCAGTTTGCCGCATGATTCAGGAATACTATCCGATGGCCCTCAAATATCTGGCCCCCGTGGATTCCCCGATGGTGGCCCACGCCAAAATCCTCAAGAAACAGCATCCCGAGGCCAAGATTGTTTTCATCGGACCCTGTATCGCAAAGAAGCGAGAAGCGGAAGAGTGCCACCTTATCGACAATGTCTTAACCTTTGAGGATGTCATCCAACTTTTCGAAGAAAAAGGTGTACAACTCGACGAAATCACCAATATCGTTTTGCAGAAGCGGAACGGGATGCCGAACTTGGCCAAAGAATATCCCATCCCCCAAGGTATCATCCATTCTTTCCCGGAACTGCCGGATGGCTATGACTATATCGCCATCGACGGCCCGATGAAGTGCGTCAAGGCATTGCAGAACATCGAGCACATGGACCACGTGGTACTGGAAATGAACCTGTGTGAGGATGCCTGCGTGAATGGACCGTGTTCGTTGGAAAAGGACGGGGGTTCCGTCAAGGCCATGTCGGACATCCGCAAGTATGTCACTGCCGAGAAACACCAGTTCACTGCCACGCAGACTCCCGTGCAGGTGGATGTCCCACTCGCCACCGCCCATGCTCGAATCCGGAGCCACAGCATGCCCGCCAGCGAGCGCGAAATCGAAGCCATCCTGCACAGAACTGGCAAGTTCAAACCGGAGGACGAGCTCGACTGCGGCTCCTGCGGCTATGCGACCTGCCGAGAGAAAGCCTGGGCCGTCTATAATGGCTATGCCGACATTGACATCTGCCTGCCCTATATGCGCCAGCGCGCTGAGTCCTTCTCTGTGGAGGTGATCCAGAACAGCCCGGAAGGCATCGTGGTGCTCGACTCTGACATGAATATTTTGGAAATCAACCACCGCGGGCGCGAACTGTTAGGCATCGAAGACCCCTACGCCAAAGGCCATCCTGCCATCGACTACTTCAACCCCATCGACTTCTGCAACGCATACGCCCAGAAGAAGAATATTGAGCTGAAGAAGGAATTTGTCTCAAACACAGGCAAATATGTGGACGTGTCCATCAACTATTTAGCCAACCAGAACCTTATCTTTGGCATTCTGAAGGATGTCACGGAGACCGTTGACTATGAGAAGCGGATTATGAAGGTGAAGATGGAGACGTTGACCACGACCGACGATGTGATCAAGAAACAGATGCGTGTGGCACAGGAGATTGCGTCATTGTTGGGAGAGACGACTGCCGAGACCAAGGTGGCACTGTTGAAGCTAAAGAAAACGTTAACCGAAGAAAAAATCTCGGAGTGATGGAACTTTGTTTAGAAACAGGATGCACTTCGCTGAACCATTACGGCGAAGAGCTGTGCGGCGACAACGTGGCCTGCACGGTGAACGGCGACTATACCACCCTGGTGCTTGCCGACGGATTAGGGAGCGGTGTGAAGGCGAACATCCTCTCCACCCTCACCTCCAAGATTTTGTGTACGATGGCAGCCAACGAAATCGACATCTACGAATGCGTGGAGACCATCATCCAAACGTTACCCGTTTGCGCAGAACGCGGAGTGGCCTATTCCACGTTCTCCATCATCCACGTCAACAAGGAGGGCAAAGGGGAGCTGTTTGAATTTGACAATCCGGAAGCCATCTATTACCATAACGGCAAATGCCAGAACTTCGAGCGCGAGGAACTAAATGTCTGCGGCAAGCGGGTCTATCGTTCCGAGCTGAATCTCGAGGAGGACGACATCATCGTTGTCATGTCCGACGGCACCATCCATGCCGGCATTGGCATGATCCTCAACTTCGGCTGGGAGCGTCCACAAATCATGGAACATCTCGACAACAACATCAAGCCCGGGATGTCGGCACGTGCGGTGGCTTGTATGCTTGCCGCCGCTTGCAACGACCTCTATGCCGACAAGCCCGGCGATGACACCACCGTGGCCGCCGTCAGAATCCGTCAGCGACTCGATGTCAACATCATGGTGGGACCGCCCGTAGATAAAGAGAAAGACGACTATTACATCAAACATTTCCTGGAAGGGCATTCCAAGAAGATTGTCTGCGGCGGCACCAGCTCCACCATCGTGGCAAGGTACCTGAAAACGGAGCTCAAAACCAGCTTCGACTTCCCCGACAAGGAGGTTCCGCCCATCGGATACATCAAAGGCATTGACCTGACCACCGAGGGCGTGCTCACCCTGCGCAAGCTGCTGCAACTGTCGGAGAAATACGTCTCCATCGACGACCTCACCCCCAAGACCTTCACCAAACAGGATGGTGCCTCGCTTTTGGCAGACTTCCTCTTCGAAAAGGCCACCCACATCACCTTCTTCGTCGGACAAAGCGTCAACGTGGCGCACCAAGGCCTGCCCATCGACACCACGATGAAGCTGAAACTGGTGGAGAAAATCACTGAAAACTTGCGCAAGATGGGTAAGATCGTCGAACTGAATTATTATTAATCCTCAACAAAACAACAATCAATATGAATTCAAATCGGATATTTGACACTGATGTCCAGCTAATTAAATACAAGGTCCTGAAGGAGGTCATCCGCCGTGCCTACGAGGGTGGTCTCGAGGATGCTTACATGGAGATTCCCAAGCTCCTCAGTCCCGGACCCAAAGCAGAGACCCGCTGCTGCATTTACAAGGAGCGTGCCATTCTGCAAGACCGTATTCTGCTGGCAATGGGCGGCAACAAGGAGAACCCCAACGTGATCGAGGTCATTGACAGTGCGTGCGACGAGTGTCCCATCGACGGGATTTACGTGACACCTGCCTGCCGCGGATGTATGGTTCACAGCTGTAAGGAGGTTTGTCCAAAAGACGCCATCACCATCGTGAATCACAAGGCCACGGTAGATAAGGAGAAATGCATCGAGTGTGGCAAATGTACGCAAGCGTGCCCCTATTCGGCCATTATTCTCCAACATCGTCCCTGCATGGTGAGCTGCAAGGTGAAGGCCATTTCGATAGACGAGAACCGCAAGGCCACTATTGACAACAAGAAGTGCATCTCTTGCGGGGCTTGCGTCTATAAATGCCCGTTCGGTGCCATCTCCGACAAGTCGCTGGTACTCGACATCATCAACATCCTGAAAAAATCGGAGAACAACACGAAATACAAAGTCTATGCGGTCATCGCGCCCGCCATTGTGAGCCAGTGCCGCTTCGGACGCGTGACGCAGGTGGTCACGGCCATCCGCAAACTGGGCTTCCACCACGTGGTGGAGGCGGCCCTCGGCGCCGACATCACGCTCTACCGCGAAGCCAAAGAGTGGGAGGAGAAGAAGCTGCTCACCACCTCTTGTTGTCCGTCGTTCGTCTCCTTCGTGGAGAAGAACTTCCCCGAACTGACCCAGCATATCTCCAGTTCAGTGTCACCGATGGTGGAGACGGCGCGACTGATCAAACGTTCCGACCCCACGGCGAAGATCGTCTTCATCGGACCGTGCACCTCCAAGAAGTTGGAATACCGGTTGGAGAAGACCGGCGGGGCCATCGACTGTGTGATGTCGTTCGAAGAGTTGCAGGCCTTTCTGGACGCACGCGGCATCGACACCACGCAGATGGAGGACTCGGAACTGAACAACGCCTCCTATTACGGCCGTATCTTCGCCAAATCAGGCGGCATCGCCCACGGCGTTGCCGATGTGGCTGAGGCGATGGGCGTGCACGGTGTGAAACCGATCGCCATGAACGGCATCGCGGAATGCAAAGCCGCGCTGACCAAGTTGAAGTTCAACAAGGCCACCGAAAACTTCTTCGAAGGGATGGCCTGCGACGGCGGCTGCCTCAACGGCCCCGTCTGCATCACCCACAGTCCGCGCAACATCGTGGATGTCGATAAATACGGCAACGAGGCGCGCGAGAAGACCATCTTCAACTCCGTGAAATTACTCGAATCTTTCTAAACAAACGATTGTAGAGAGGGTGTGTCAAAAGTGGCGCGCCCTCTTTTTTTTTTCAAAAAAGCCCTAACATTGGCGGGTTAGGGCTTTGCCGTGTCAAAGATTTTTGTATCTTTGCACCATAACTAAAGAGATGGCAAAAATACAATTTAAATCGTATCCTCAAGGGC
>Ga0310694_10000508_pt1 | contig 50802 bp, 44 predicted proteins | sample 174DNAGHGhighgp2_FD_203884 | JGI IMG/M metagenome (GOLD analysis project Ga0310694, IMG submission 203884) | Sheep rumen microbial communities from Palmerston North, Manawatu-Wanganui, New Zealand - 1742 DNA GHGhigh gp2 (v2) (version 2) | ecosystem: Host-associated > Mammals > Digestive system... | reverse complement strand
CACATTTTTCCGCAATCAAGGGGGAAGCCGCATTTTTTTTGCGCTTCTCCTTTGAATGTTTAAAGGCTTCCGCGCTCCTTTTTCTGTTTTTGACCAAAGTGTTGCATTTATGAGTTGAACTTAAGAAATGTTAAAAAATGCAAAAATAAGGGTGTCGGGAAGGGGCGGAAAAGGGGGAATCTCTATAAATCGCTGATTTCTGTGGTGTTAATTTCGGCGGGAAACAGTGGGGTGGCGGAGGGGTGACGGCGGGGGCGGCGGCGGAAGGAGCTGGAGAACAAATGTTTGCACCATTTGACAACTGTTTTTTCCCTCCTGCTCGCGGGGGTCTGGGCTCAGTCAATCTCTTTTTCTTTTCGCCTGCTCGCTCCGCTTCGCGAGATCTTGTAGATCTTGTAGATTTGCCGCTTGCGCGGGGGCAGCCTCGGTTAATTCTTAATTCTTAATTTTTAATTTTTAATTCTTAATTCTTAATTCTTAATTCTTAATTCTTAATTCTTAATTCCTCACTCCTCACTCCTCATTCCTTTCTCTTGCTATCTTCTCTACCTCTTCTCTACCTTTTCTCTACCTTTTCTCTACCCTTTCTCTACATTTTTTGTAGAGTTGATATAGCGATGAGGTAAAGGAAATCTATGGAGAAACGCAAGTATATCCCTATCATTCTTGTTCTCCTGCTCCGCGAGATCTTGTAGATCTGGTAGATTTTGCCGCTTGCGCGGGGGTCTCGTCTCGGTTAATTTTCATTTTTCAATTCTCAATTTTCAATTTTCTAAGTTCTCCTGCTCGGCCTCCTGCCTTCGGCGAGATCTTGTAGATCTTGTAGATTTGCCGCTTGCGCGGGGGTCTCGTCTCGGTTAATCTCTTTTTCTTTTCGCCTGCTCGCTTCGCTCACGACCCCCGAAGGGGTGATGAGCACCGCTGAAATAAATCAAATACAGCGAATAAATCTATAAATCTAGTAAATTAACGCCTTACTCATGCTCTGCCCGGAAGTTCACTGGACTTCCTCTTGCCTTCGGCGGTGACCTGTCTCGGTTAATTCCTAATTCTTAATTTTTAATTCTTAATTCTTAATTCCTCACTCATCACTCATCACTCATCACTAACCACTCCTCACCCCTCCGGGGAGAGTAAAATCGAGGCGGTCTTGGCTATGCGGCGGTGCAAAGGCAAAAATCTTTTCTGCCACGTTGTCAAGGGTTTACCTGGATCGGTGTAATCCCAGTAATTTAGGGGCTCAGATTTCCATAAAACGGTGGTTATCTCCTTGAGACCTTGATGTTTGCACTCTTTTGACAAGTCGCCTAAAGCCTTCTTTCCCCGGTGGAGGTTGATCACCACCATAATCTTGCCGTCGGGGAGCAGCATCTTTTTGATTCGCTCAATAAACTCGGGGAGTTCTTTATTGTCTAGATTCTCAATGACATAGTACACGGCGATAAGGCTGAATCCGCCCTCGTCGTTCATCGCCGACAGTTCATCCGGCGTCTTCACGTCGCGGAAGGTCCTCATATAGCCTATAGCGTTGCTAATGCGCAATCTACCATCGTAGCCGAAGGCCACCGCCAGCAGGCGGCTTTTCTTGGGAATGGCGCCAAAACCTTTCATGTGCTTCAAATAGCCTTCGCTCATGTCGGTGTTGTCCTCGATGATGTACAACCGGTCGTTTTTTTTCTCTTGCCTCATGATGGTGTTCTTTTATTTTTGTTGCAAATTTAAATAAAATATTTTGAACGCGCAAGAGGTTACACGAATTGTTAAGCGATTTTCACGAATTATCAAATAAAAGTGCTATTTTTTCACGAATTGTCAAACTTTTTTCACGAATTGTCAAATGTGTAAATCCGCAAAAATGACATTTTCACCCTAAAAAAACAAAAAAAAGAGGTCTCGAGGACCTCTTTTTAGGGTTATGAACAATTAGTTGTTGATTGTCAGGGGTTTGGTTTTTTGTTAAAATTGTAGGCTAATTTGTTAGTAGCTAGTTACCAATAGTTTGCACTTCGTTATAACTGGCTGCGGTAGTAGGAAGGGGTGACTTCGAGTTTGCGTTTGAACTCGCGACTGAAGACCGGCAGGCTGGAGAAGCCGCAGGCCACGGCGACCTCGCTGATGGTCATCTCGGGCTTGTTGTTGAACAGCCAGCAGGCATATTCGACGCGTATCTCGCGGATGTAGTCGTTGAGACCGTTGCCGTTGGAGAAGATGGCACCGATATGGTGGTCGTTGATGTCGTACAACTCGGTGAGTGTCTGTCTGCTGAAGTTCGGGTCGGTGAAGAGCTTTTCGTTGCGGATGGCCATACAGAGGAACTCGTAGATCTCGTCGTCGGTCATTCCCCTGAAACAGTTGTTTTCGGCCTTTGGCAACTCTAAATCAGCTGGTTCGTTCTCCCATTGGGGTTCTTTTGACTCTTCGGCCTTTTGTGTCTCCACGATGTTTTTGTATTCCACGGCTTCGGCGATCTGCGACACCAGCAGTTTGTTCTTGCGTCCGGCGGAGATGCGGCTGAGCGCCAGCCAGATACACAGTGCGAGTATCACCATGGTCAGGACGAGGTGTGCCAGGGAGGCCTTCCTGCTGGACTCCGCATTCTGGCGTTCGTTTTCTGCCTTGATCTGCTCTTCCTGCAGGTGGTAGCGTGTGGCATACTCGTAGGCTCTGCCCTTGAGCAACTGGGTGTTAAGTCGGTCGTTCAGTGCACTGTAGCGCTTCCAGTAGCCGTTGGCGGCGCGGTAGTCGCCTCGTGCGGAGGCGGCCCGTGCGCGACCCTTGAGGATGATGGCGTATTGGGAGGTCAGCGTGTCGTCGCCAAGCTCTTTCTCCACCCTGTCGAAGATGGTGAGCATACGGTCGTAGTCGCCTAACAATCCGAGTGTTGGGGCTATGGCAACCTGTCCGTCGGCCGACTGGCCGTAGCTGCTCTTCTCGTACAGCGCCAGGTGGTACCGTGCGGAGTCGAGGTATTTTTTAGCCGGTAGCGGGTAGCTCTTAGCATTCGGATTGCTACCTGTTACCTGCTGTCCGCTAGCTTCTAACTGCTTATTAGCCATTTCGGCGTAGGAGCGGGCCAGATAGCCGTGAGCCTGAGCGGAGTAGAAGTTGCAGTAGTTGTCGACATCCTCTTTGTTGCCGGGCATGCGGTAGGAGCCGTCGGCATAGTCGGCATAGTGCTCGCGGTAGTCTTCGGTTTTTGCTATGATGCGTTGTGCCAGGGGGATAGCCTCGGCGGGACGCTTGAGGTTGTAGAGGGCGTTGATCTTGCGCTTGAGGGCGATGATGCAGGCGTCGGCTTCGTCGAAATGGCGCTGGCCGATAAGGGTGGCGATGACGCCGTCGAGTTTGGCGAGGCCTTTCTCCTCTTCGCCTATCTGCGTGAGTACCAGACCGATCTCGGCTTCCGTGCGTAGTGCCTCGGTCTCAAGGTTTTGCTGGCGGCACAGGTTCACTTTCTCTGTCGACCACCGCATGTATTGCACGTTGTCGTCGCGCAGACGCGACACGGTGATAAGCAGGTCGAGCACCATCTCGTGGTTGCTAGGGCTCTCTGTAACATAGGGCTTCTCCAACAACGATTCGAGCATCTGACGTGCTGTGTCGGGCTGCTGCATGGAGGTCGACTGGGTGTAGACTTTGGCCCGCAAGAAGGTGGCGAAGTCTTCTTCGATATTGCCGACGGCCACCCCCGAGTCGATGATTTCCAACGCCAGTTCGGGGTTTTCGTCGTACACGCGCATGGCTGCCTCTGCCGTGTTGAGCGTGTCCGCTGACTGAGAGGGCTTGGCGCGTTTCTCTCCGTCGCCCCCGCATCCTATCACCAGGACGGAGAGCAGAAGGAGGATGATGTGTGAGAGTTTTTTTAGCATTCTTTTTTAAGTGGCAGAGTGGGGAGTGGATAGTGATGAGTGATGAGTGATGAGTGATGAGTGTTTAGTGTTTAGTGTTTAGTGATGAGTGAGGAATTAGGAATTAACCGAGACCGGTGACCGCCGTAGGCGGAAATAATTTATAAGATTTATAGATTTATTCGCTGTATTTGATTTATTTCAGCGGTGCTCATCACCCCTTCGGGGGTCGTGAGCGAAGCGAGCAGGAGAATAAAGAGAATGATGAGTGATGAATGATGAGTGGTTAGTGGATAGTTTTTAGTTTTTAGTTTTTACTTTATAATTTTTTAGCGGGTAGCGGGTAAGCCGCTACCCGCTAAAAAATTACAGCTTGTCGTTGGAGCCGAGGACGTTGACGATCTTGTGGATGTACATCTTCTTCATGCTCTCGCGGGCGGGCTTGAGGTACTGGCGCGGGTCGAAGTGGTCGGGGTGCTCGGCCAGGTGTTTGCGGATGGCGGCGGTCATGGCCAGGCGACTGTCGCTGTCGATGTTAATCTTGCAGACGGCGCTCTTGGCGGCCTTGCGCAGCTGCTCCTCGGGGATACCCACGGCGGCCTTCAGGGCGCCACCGTTGGCGTTGATGGTGTCCACCTCGTCCTGCGGTACGGAGCTGGAGCCGTGGAGCACGATGGGGAAGCCGGGGAGCTTCTTCTCGATGGCTTCGAGGACGTCGAAGGCCAGGGGAGGGGGCACGAGGCGGCCCGTCTGGGGGTCGACGGTGCACTGCTCGGGTTTGAACTTGTAGGCGCCATGGCTGGTGCCGATGCTGATAGCCAGCGAGTCGCAGCCTGTGCGGGTGGCGAAGTCGATGACCTCTTCGGGCTTGGTGTAGTGGCTCGTTTCGGAGGACACTTCGTCCTCGACGCCGGCCAGCACGCCGAGCTCGCACTCGACGGTGACGTCATACTTGTGGGCATATTCCACCACCTGGCGCGAAATCTTGATATTCTCCTCATAGGGCAGGGCGCTGCCGTCGTACATGACGCTGGAGAAGCCCATGTCGATGCAGCTCTTGCAGGTCTCGAAGCTGTCGCCGTGGTCGAGGTGCAGCACGATCTGGGGGTTGGGGCAGCCGAGTTCCTTGGCATACTCCACGGCACCCTCGGCCATATAGCGCAGCAGGGTGGGGTTGGCATAGTCGCGGGCACCCTTGCTGACCTGCAGGATGACGGGGCTCTTGGTCTCCACGGCGGCCTGGATGATGGCCTGCATCTGCTCCATGTTATTGAAGTTGAAGGCGGGGATAGCATAGCCGCCGCTCACTGCTTTCTTGAACATCTCGCGAGTGTTCACGAGACCGATTTTCTTGTAGTCTACCATATTGTTGTTGTTTTTGATTATTAATGTTTGATATTCTTTGATGGAAGAATTCGGTCTACAATTGCGAATTTGCCGTCGATATGGAACACATAAATCCAACGTTTGTTGTGTGAAACCATGCGACGCGCTTGAGGGTGAATGGTTAGTACCAGTTTGGAACTGCTACGCTGGAAGCAATCGGCAAAAATACCGATAGTGAGTATTTCTTCCCGCATGGCTTGGGCATATTTCGTTGCCCCTGTTTCGGATAAAACGGAAGGAAGGTATTTGCTGATAGCTGTATAGTCAATCAGCGCAGCATTACTGAAAATCACCTCGTAGTCGCGCATACTCCTTGTGGATTTCTGCAATAAGTCCATCAAAATACTCATCAACTGTCATGCAGTCGGCAGGTATTCCCCGTTTCGTGGGACGGACTGGGGCATGTGTTACGGGGTCAAGCCGTTTGAATGCGGTCGCAGGTTCGGCTGCAACAGACGCTAGCACTTCTTTATTGTTGTTTTTCTTCATTGTGGTCCACACCTAATAATTTTTGCAAAAATACAAATATTATCTGATATGACCAAATTTATTTTTCTTTGCCGTCGCCGAAGCATCGGTCGACGTCGAGAGAGATGCCCACTGACAGGGTGCGCCCGATGGTGGCGGGGGAATTGCTGTAATAGTAGTCGGGACGGTAGTCGAAGAGGTTGTCCACGGTGACGGTGAGAGCCCATCCGCCATCGAAGTGATGTCCGATGGTGAAACGCCAAAGGGTGTATCCGGGGTAGGTGATTTCTTCCGTCTGTGTGGGGTTGCTATAGGAGGTGTATTCGTCACAGGTGACTGCCGAGAGGACCCTCCCGTTGAGGGCCAGTGTGGTGTGTCCCCAGCTCCATTGGCGTGCATAGTCGATGTGCAGTGTGGCGCTGTGGGGGCGGGTGGAAGAGGCTCGCATGCCGCCGTCGGTGAGGCTTTCGTGGCTGAAGATATAGGACAGTCGCACCCCGAGGCCATTGTCCCAGCGGGCCGAGGCGGAGAGGTCGAGACCCGTGATGTTGAGGGGTCTCATGTTGGAATACAGCATGCCGTTCCGCTCCTGGTTCCAGAAGGTGGTGATGCGGTTGCTGACATGGTTGAGGAATGCCATGCAGGTGAGGTTGTAGTGGCTGTGGCTCCATTCGACAGAGGCGTTGAAGTTGTCGCTCACCTCGGGACGTAGGTCGGGGTTGCCGTAGATGATGAAGATATTGGCCATGTCGAAATTCATGTACATCTCTTTGAGCGTGGGGGCGCGGAAGCCATTGGCGTAGCTGGCACGAAGATTCGTCTCGGAGCATCTGTACAGGAGGTTGATCTTGGGGGAGAGGTGTGATGCCGATGCCTCGGAGTAATAGTCGTAGCGCAGTGCGGCGACGATGTTGAGGCGTGAGGTGGGTTGCCAGTCCCACTGGGCGAAGGCGTCGGCGGTATACTGAGTGTGGCTGCCGTCGGTGAACTGGTACGACATGAGGTAGTCGCGCATGACGTCGCCCCCGAGGGTGAGTGTGCCGAGGGTTGAAGAGGTGTCTGAGGGGGAGAGGAACGAGTGGTTGAAAAGCGAGCGGAAGGTGTGCTGGACGTTGCTGTAGTTGCGCACATCGAGGCCCGAGGCTGTGGCGTAGTCGCTTTTGTCATACTGGTCAAAGGCGTAGGACATCATCAGGTCGCCTCCCGTTCCGAGGTCGAGGTCTCCTTTGATGCCGGCGGAGAAATCGCGGTAGCGGTCGCTGGTTTCGGGAGACTTCTCGCGTTGGCGGAAGAAATAGCCGGCCCGGCCGGTGAAAACGAGTCGGTCGGAGGCTCTGAAGCGGACCTTCTCTTTGGCATTGAAAGAACGGTGGGCGAAGATGGTGCGCAGGTCGCCGGTGTCGGCCAGGTGGACGGCATCGGCATACTTGAATTGCAGTTCGGAGAGGCTGCTCCACCGCCTGTTGGCGATTCCGAGGGTGCCGTTGTAGTGCCCTTCGCCGAGCGACGAGGTGCGTGCGCCAAGGTTGAGGCTCCAGGGCTTCTCGGGGGTGTGCGTGATGATATTGACGACACCTCCCACGGCATTGGAGCCATAGAGTGACGAGGCGGCGCCTTTGATGATCTCAATCCGCTGCACGGCATCGAGGCTGAGGCGCGAATAGTCGATATTGTCGAGGGTCTCTCCTGCCAGCCGTTCGCCGTCGACAAGGAACAGTACGGAATTGCCGCCGAAGCCCTGCATGTTGAGGCTTACCTGCTGGTTCATGGCGTAGGAGAACTCGATGCCTGGCAGCTCGGTTTGCAGGAGCTCCTGCACGGAGGAGGCGTCGGCGGCTTTGATGTCCTGCTCGGTGATGACCCGCGTGACTACCGGCACCTCCATGATGAGTTTCGGCGTGCGCGTGGCGGTGACGACTACCATGTTGAGCAGCCGCGACTTAGCCTGGAGCGTGTCGGCTGTGGTGTTCTGTGCCGGCAGGGAGAGGGCGGAGAGGAGGGTCAGTAAGGCCAGCAGGGTGTGTTTCATGTCTGGTCGTTGATGATTCGGTAGCGCAGGGTGACGATGCCTTTGAGGAACGACTCGTCCATGTAGGCGGTGAACTGCAGCGCTACAAGTGTGCCGTCGGAGAGACGGAGAAGATAGACTTTGTTGGAAGGGGTGTAGATGGGTGGCATGGTGGAGAGGTCGACGTCGAGCCAGCGCGAGAGTACCGGGTTGACGGGCGACGGCGTATATCCCAGATAGCCTTCCATCATGGTCGACATGTCGATTACCACCTGGCTGTCGGCATCGGCAACGAAGACCAGTCCTTCGAGTTCCATGGCCATGTCGACGTTGTCGAAGGGGCTCTCGGCGGCGGTGCCGTCGTGGGTTTTCACGTCGTAGTGGTGGATGGCGAAGTCCCACTCGGGAGGGGCTTCCTGCCCGAGGGTGATATTGGCGGTGTCGATGTGACGGTGCTGGAGGTCGATATAGGTCCAGCGGGTGTAGCTGGTGGCATCGATGCTGAGGGTGCCGCCACGGCCGTCGTCGTCACGCTGCACGAAACCGAAAGGATTTTCGGCGGGCTCGTCATAGAGCCCGCCAAAAAGTCCATCGCATGAAACCAACGCCAGCAATGCTGGAAGTAGTATTAGCTGCTTCAGTTTCACTGAGAGTGTTTGGGATTACTTGGTGGTGAAGTTGAGGTCTACGGACATCGGCATGGCGCCGGGGGTGACAGCGCTGGCGAAGGTCAGCTTGCCGTCCTTCACGGTGCCGTTGAGGGAACCTTTGTAGGGAACCTCGTCCACGGTGAAGGTGAACTGGTCTTTCTTCAGGGTGTAGGTGCTGCCGTCTTTGTCGACGCTGACATTGGTGACGGAGAACTCGGGCATGGCCATGTGGCCCTCGCCGAAAGCGGGGATGGTCATGGTGACCTGGTCGTCGGATGTCGACTCGACATTCACCACCATGTCGAAGGTGCCGTAGTCGGTACCGGAAACGGACATGACGAGGGCTCCGTCATAGCTACCGGCGACCTCTTTTGCGTACTCGTTGTCGTCTTCGCTGCATGAAATGGCGGTGAAGGTGAGGAGAGAAAGCACCGTTGTTAAAAGAATTTTGCTTCTTTTCATTGTGATTTTTGTTTGTTTTTGGTTTGATATTAAGTTAATTAACGTATTTGCCAAGTAGCAAATGCACTGGCAAAAATACAAATAAATAAAAAAATATCGATAACTAAAAGTGGTGATTTTTCTCCTGCTGTGTAATTTTTTCTTTACACGGCGAAGATGCCGAAGACGGCGGCGCCGCTGCCGGTCATGGAGGCGTAGAGGGCACCGCGGCGGTACATCTCCTCTTTGAGGGCGGCGATGGCGGGGTGGGCAGGGAAGACCGAGGCCTCGAAGTCGTTGACGATGAGATTTCTCCACTCGCCGATGGGACGCTTCACCGCCTCGCGTAGATCTGGACGAGGTGAAAGATGAGAGGTGAAAGGTGAAAGGCCAGAATAAGCCTCCTTAGTGCTCACATGTTCGTTTTCCGGTATCTCTATTTCAATTTTCAATTTTGAATTTTCAATTTCCAGGGGTTCGAGTTGGTCGCCGATGCCAGTGGCGTAGGCGGGACGGTTCTTGATGAAGAAGGCGCAGTCGGCGCCGAGGTGGGCCGCACGCTGTTCCAGGTTGCTGACGCTCAGTCCCAAGGAGAACATCTCGTTGAGCATCTTCAGCGTGAAGGCGGCGTCGCTGCTGCCGCCGCCGAGGCCGGCGCCGAAGGGGATATTCTTCTTCAGCCGGATGCTCACGGCGGGGATGCCGAACTCCTCGTGCAGCAGCCTCCATGCCTTCATGCAGAGGTTGTCCTCCGGCGCATTGTCCAACACGATGCCATCCTGGACCATCGTGCTTTGTGGCTGCTCCCCTAAGCTAGGGGAGCAGCCAGCCGCTTGCGGATGACAGAGGGGTGTGTTCAGTGGCAATATCTCCAACTCGTCGCGGAGGTCGTGGACGGGCACGAAGATGGTCTCCAGGTCGTGGTAGCCGTCAGGCCGCTTGCCCACCACATGGAGGCCTAGGTTTATCTTGCAATTCGGGTATGTGATCATCTCTTTTTTTCTTTTCTCTGTCGATCTCGTTTCTTTATTCTCCTGCTCGCGCTACGCGCTCACGAGATCTCGTAGATCTTGTAGATTTTTTTTTCTTCTCAATCAGAACTTTTTCTCCGGCAGATTTGAAAAGATTTAAAAAGAATTCATCACTCATCATTCATCACTCCTCACTCATCACTTTCTTATTCTCCTGCTCGCGCTCCGCGCTCACGAGATCTCGTAGATCTTGTAGATTTTTTTTTCTTCTCAATCAGAACTTTTTCTCCGGCAGATTTGAAAAGATTTAAAAAGAATTCATCACTCATCATTCATCACTCCTCATTATTCTTGCTCTCCTGCCTTCGGCGAAATCTATAAATCTAGTAAATTAATTCCGTCTTCGGCGGGGACTCTTAACTCATAAATCATAATTCATCACTCATCACTCATCACTCATCACTCATCACTCCTCATTCCTCACTCCACGTTCCTCATTCTTCTCACTTCCCACTTTGTCGTAGGCTTTGATGATGTCGGTGACGAGGCGGTGACGGATGACGTCGCTGTTGTCTAACTGGATGATCTCAATGCCTTTGACATCCTTGAGGATGTTCACGGCCTGCAGCAGGCCGCTCTGCTGGTGGCGCGGCAGGTCGACCTGTGTGAGGTCGCCGGTGATGACGAACTTGGCGTTGCGGCCCATGCGGGTGAGGAACATCTTGAGCTGCGCCGAGGTGGCATTCTGCGCTTCGTCGAGGATGACGAAGGCGTTGTCCAGCGTGCGGCCGCGCATGAAAGCCAGCGGTGCTATCTCGATGGTGTTGTCCTCCCAGTAACTCAGCAACTTCTGCTGCGGTATCATGTCGCGCAGGGCGTCGTAGAGGGGCTGCAGGTAGGGGTCGAGTTTGTCACGCAGGTCACCCGGCAGGAATCCCAGGTTCTCGCCAGCCTCGACGGCGGGACGTGTTAGGATGATACGTCGGATTTCCTTGTTCTTCAGTGCTCTCACGGCCATGGCCACGGCGGTATAGGTCTTGCCGGTACCTGCGGGGCCGATGGCGAAGACCATGTCGTGCTCATATACCGAGCGTACCAGGCGCTGCTGGTTGGGGGTGCGGGCCTTGATAAGCAGGCCGTTACGGCCGTGCACCAGCACCTCGTCGCTCATCTCGGCCTCGGGGCTGCCGCCACCACTCTCCATAATCTGCATGATGGCGTTCTCATTGATGCGGCCGAACTTGTTGTAGTAGGTCAGCATGGCCTGCAGCTTGCCGTCGAACCAGGCGATATCCTCGTCGCTGCCGATGGCTTTCAGCATCTCGCCGCGGACGACGAGCTTCAGCTTGGGAAACAGCATCCGCACGAAGTCGAGCATCTTATCGTTGGCGCCCCAAAAGCGCGCATAATCAATCTCTTCCAGTGAAAAAATCTTCTCGTTAGTAGCTTCAATCATGCTGCAAAGTTACGATAATTATATTAATATCCATAAAATAGTAATTAACATTTTCTTCACAGCTCCCTCGGCCATCCCAGTGTCATTACCGTGCCATCAACCTACCAACAACCTATCATCTCCGACCGTAGTCGGAGTTGAGTCGGAGTTGAGTCGGACTTGATACGGACTTGATACGGAGATGGTGTTGATTGTGTGAGAGTTATGAAATGTTAAAATTGTGGCACAATAAAAGTAAGGATTCGGCGTTATAGATATACTTTTTTACTCAAACAATCAAGCATTTAAGCAATCAGACAATGAACAATCATATCGTGATCATGGCCGGTGGCATCGGGAGCCGTTTCTGGCCGCTGAGCACCCCCGAGTTCCCGAAACAGTTTATCGACATCCTGGGTTGCGGCCGCACGCTGATACAGCTCACCGTGGACCGTTTCAAGGGGCTCTGCCCGATGGAGAACTTCTGGGTGGTGACGAATGCCGCCTACGTGGACATTGTGAAGAAGCAGCTGCCGGAGATGCCGGTGAACCATATCCTTGCGGAGCCTGCGGCGCGCAACACAGCGCCCTGCATCGCCTGGGCCTGCTGGCGCATCAAAGCCGAGGACCCCGAGGCCAACGTGGTGGTGACGCCCGCCGACGCCGTGGTGATGAACCCCGAGGAGTTCCGTCGCGTGATAGGCAACGCACTGGCATTCACTGAGAAGAGCGACGCCATCGTAACCATCGGCATCAAGCCCTCAAGACCCGAAACGGGGTATGGGTATGTGGAGGCTGGCGATTCGATTGGTGGTGAAATCCGTAAGGTTAAGGCTTTTAAGGAAAAACCCCAGTTGGAGGTGGCGGAGCAGTACCTTCAGGCGGGGAATTACCTGTGGAACGCTGGCATCTTTGTATGGAACGTCCGCACCATCACGGAGGCCATCAAGACTTATAAGCCAAACATCGCCAGCGATATGGAACGCATGAAGACGGCTGCCGACGTGCAGGAGGTCTTCCCGCAGTGCGAGAAGATATCTATCGACTACGCCGTCATGGAGCCCGCGGCTGCCGACGGCAGGGTGTACACCCACCCCGCCGACTTCGGCTGGAGCGATCTCGGCAACTGGGCGTCGCTGCACGACAAGCTGCAGAAAGACAGCGAGAACAACGGTGCCGTCGGCAAGGTGCACCTCTACGAGTGCAAGAACTGTGTGGTGCATGCCGAGGAGGCTGGGAAAGTTGTCCTTCAGGGACTTGACGGATACATTGTCTCTGCCAAAGGCGACCGCCTGTTGGTCTGCAAACGCTCGGAGGAACAGCGCATCAAAGAGTTTAGTGCTGAGTGAGGAGTGGATAGTGATGAGTGATGAGTGATGAGTGATGAATGATGAATGAGGAGTGTATCCTATAGCTCCCGGAGGGAGCACTCTATTAATCTGCCTGCCCCTTGGGGCACGGCGTGCGACCAACGTGGAGCAAACCCCAGACGGAAGTCTGGGGACCCACCACAGCCCCCACCCATCTCTCAGCGTCCCGGAGGGACGCTCTTTTCTTAAAGACAACATAAACAACAAAAACAACATGCTTGACAGTATGTTGTCTAAGTTGTCTGTGTTGTTTTTTTCAAACTGCCCGCTGCCGGCTTCTTTCCGCAGGTGCAGTTGGCGCAGCGGCCGGTCTTGGGGTCGCGGTTGGCGCAGGGACGCTTGAATTCTTTCTCTTTGTGCAGGAGCATCTTGAGGCCCAATGCGGCCATCAGCAGCGCGAAGGCGCCGATGGCGATACCTAGTACGATGAGGATGGTTTTCATTGATCTGCTTAAGATATCTTTTTTGACGGCTAATTAATCGAATTTGACTAATCTAGAATAATTCGTTGAATAAGTTGAATTCGCCGTTTCTATAAGTTGCGCTATATCAGTAGTTCTGTATGTAGTTGAGGGCGGCGTCGAGCTGGGGCTTAAAACTGTGGGCCGGGGCGTCTTTGCGTAGCACCTCCTGGTCGGGTACGATGCCCTCGCCCTCGCGGACCTTGCCATACATCAGGGCCTCGAAGGTCGAGGTGTAGACATAGTGGTGGTATTCGCTCGAGTTGCCGAAGGGGCCGCCGAAATTCAGCTCTTCGGCGTCGTACTGCAGCGGGCCGGTGCCGCCGTAGGTGCGCTCGCCGATGACGTAGGCCGTCGGGAAGAGGGTCTTGAGAACCATGGGCTCAATCTCCGCCATGCTCACCGAGTTGACGTCCACCAGCACCACGTAGGGGATGTCCTCGGCAGTGATGTCGCGGTGGTAGGTGGCGTTGGGGTCTTGGTAGTAGGGGCACCAGACGGAGTATTCGAGGCGTCCGGGACCTTCCTTGTAGCGGGTCTTGAGGATTACGGTGCGCTCGTTGAGGAAGGACCCCGCGAGGTAGTCGAGGTCGTCCTGGTATCCGCCGCCATTGGCGCGGGTGTCGAGCAGGATGCCCGCCAGCTGGGTGCGGGGCGTCGTGCAGGCCACCGTCAGCCAGCGGTCGATGAGCAGCTGTGCGGGGGTGCCCACCATGTCGCGCATCACGGGGGTGAGGGCGGCATTGGTAGACCAGAGGTACGGCACTTGGCGGCCGTCGGAGAGGGTGAAGAGGCAGTATTCATAGTGGATGGTGCGGCCGAGTTCCGCGACAAAGGCGTCGGCGCTCAGGTGCTCGGCAACGGAATACTGGCCTTCGATGCCTGCAAGAAAAGCCTTCATGCCGGCCTGGGCGCTGCCACGGCTCTCGATGTAGTAGTCGCGGCTCTGCACCTCCAGGAGTCCCGGGCTGATGGAAAAGTAGGTGCTGCCGTCGGTGGGGGCGGGGTGGAGGTTTCGCACCATGAAGGACATGTGGTGGTCGCGCATGTGGCCCACGAGGCCGAGGTAGAGGCTCTCGAGCTCGGCGGTGCGCACGTAGCCGCTGTCTTCATACTTGCGGTCGAGTGCCTCGAAGCGCGGCAGGTAGCGGTCGTAGGCGGCGTCCCAGTCGACGGTGTCGACGTCCCAGAAGACATAGCCCGTGCTCATGCACTTCCACAGGTACTGGAACTGGCCGGTGTAGGAGTCGTAGGCCAGCTTGCTGTTCTCGCCCGGGAAGGGCATATAGTCGGCATCCTTGCGGCAGCTGCCGGCCAGGACGGCCAGCAAGACAAAGAGGTGTGCAAGGATGAGAGTCTTACTTGTGCGTTTCACTGTGGTAACGGTAATGCTTTTAGTAACCTCACGATTGCATTGATTTTGCAATCGTGGAAAAAATAAGCTGAAGATTAAAATAAATCGGAGTGGGTCCCCGTTCCTGTAAACAGGAGGGTGAGTTCGGTGTCGTTCTGTTCCCACACCAAAAGCCAGTCGCCTTTAATATGGCATTCCCAGCTGCCAGCATAATTTCCCGACAACTTGTGCGGGCGGTACTCCTGCGGCAGTGTTCCGTCGGCTTCCAGCAAGCGGATGGCTTTTTTTAGGAGCTCCATATCATAACCGCGTTTGCGACAACGTTCGGTGTCGCGGCGGAATGTCTTGGTCATTCGTATGGCGTACATGCTCAAATGCCTAAAGATTTAAACATCTCGTTGGAAGAGGCAAAAGATTCAACGCGCCCGTTGCGGATGTCCTCCTGCGAGAGGTGGTAACTGCCTTTTTGTGATGGTTGCTCAACGATGGTGAACACATCAAGCGAGCGGATGAACTCAATCACGCTCTTGGCAAGTTTGCTACGCCCGTCATACGATAATGTCATTGTTGCCATGGTGTTTTGACTTTATTTGGAATAACTGCATATATAACGATAAAATAACAATAATATTGTGTTTCTTTTTTTTTATCTGAAGCGTGGCGGTCACGAGTTGGCTGCCTCTTTTTATTAAAAGGGAGTGGAGTCATCATCGGAGTAAAATCCAAAAGCTTTGCCCTCAATATCTACCCATTGTTCAATCTGCCTATCATATATTGAGTCAATCTTTTCTTGAGCTTTTTTATTCCCCTGGTTGACGGCTTTTGTATACCACGAAACCGCTTTAGTTAAGTCTTTTTCAACTCCTATGCCATTTTCATATAAGAAGGCAAGATTGTATTGCGCTTTTTCATCACCTTGTTCTGCTGCTTTTGTATACCATCTTACAGCCTTTTTCCTATCCTTCTCTACTCCTCTTCCAAAATGATAACACATAGCTAAACTACATTGAGCTGCAGCATCCCCGTGCACAGCACCTTGGGTAAACCACTTTACTGCGGCTGCATAGTCCTTCTTTACTCCTTTGCCTTTTTGGTAATAATATCCAATATTGTTATAGGCCATAATCTCGCCTTGTTTAGCAGCCTTTTTGTATAGTTCTACAGCTTTCTCATAATCTCTTTTTACGCCTCCTTTGCCATCTTCATAACATTGTGCAAGATTGTAAAGTGCACAAGAAAAGCCCTGCTCCGCAGCCTTGCTATACCATTCCACCGCCTTTTTATTATTTTTCCTGACTCCATCTCCATTTTCATAGCAAACTCCAAGATTGTACTGGGCATCAGCATACCCTTGTTCAGCAGCCTTCGTGTACCAAAATACAGCCTTTTCAATATCCTCATCAACCCCGACCCCCACTTCATAATAGGTGGCAAGTTTGAATTGAGCCTTTTCTGCTCCTTGTTCTGCGGCCTTCGTGTACCATTCCATTGCTTTCTTATAGTTTATGTTACAACCCTCGCCACGTTCATAACATAATGCAAGATTATGTTGTGCCCATTGGTATCCTTGCAAAGCGGACTTTTCATACCATTCTACTGCTTTTTTGTAGTCCTTCTCCACACCACAACCTTGTTTATAACACTGTCCCAAATTATACTGGGCGACATCTAAACCTTGTTCTGCAGCTCTTAAGAACCATTCCACACCTTTTGAAAAATCCTTCTCCACACCTCGTCCAGATTGGTAACATATTCCAAGGTCATTTTGCGACATAGAATCCCCGTTCTCTGCGGCTTTGGTATACCACTCAACAGCACGTACATAGTCCTTTTTAACGCCTAGACCGTAATAATAACATGCTCCAATGTTAAATTGCGCCGATACATTACCTTGTCCAGCAGCTTTGGTGAACCATTCTGCGGCCTTTTTAAGGTTCATTTTAACCCCCTTACCATTTTTATAGCAATTGGCAAGCTTATTTTGTGCCTTTGCGTCACCACGCTCAGACAAAACAATAAGTTTTTCGATTGTCAATTCCGAACTTGATAAGTTTTTCATAAGTTTAACTCATTACATTCCACGAAATACAATTAAGCGCACCGCCCCTTCTTACGGCTTCCAATGCAGGAATACCGATTACTTCGCAGTCGGACAATACTTTCCCTATTTGTTCCATTGCCTGTTCGTCTTCCTCTATTCCAAGTTGCGGTACAAATACGAGTTTCCCTAATTGCAGGAAATTGATATATGCCCAACTGCGTGCGTGCTTCCGATTAACCTTATATTGCAACGGAATAACCTCAAAACGCGACTCCAACGCTTTTCGGAAACGGCGGTAATAATATATAGAAAAATCAATGTAGTTCGTCAGCAACACCCTACCATTTCCGGCATAATGGACGATTCCGTCGCTGTGTCCGAGATGCTCTTTTCTATCCCACGGAAGAAACAAGATGTCACATTGGAAAGTATCATGCAAGATTTGTTCTACCTCTTTGCGAGATTTCTCCTTGTTTTCCACAAACACCTTCTCTGTCATTACAATACAGTCACCACACTTCACAATATTACCTCCATCAATAATAAGGTCAACCTTTATAGAATCGACCACAGGTTTCATACGTTTTATTGGACGAAACCCATCGAAGATTACATCTTCTTCCAGTTTGGAAGCCGGTAAGATTCGGAATAACTCGTTTGATTTGGAATGAAGCACTTTTTCTGGGTCAGTTTGTAGCCTAACATATTTCTTATCTTGTAGATAATTTGGGGTATATTTATAAGAAATCAGACGGTTCGTTTCCATCTGAATAGGCATATAATCACGACACCATATATCGTTGGTTTCCCATAGGAGATTACATAGAATTCCTCTTTTTTGCAACTCTGCCGAGATACTCTTAAACAGGTTAGGGCATGCACCACGTAGGCGCGCAGAGAAGAAAACTGTATTGGTGAGGTCGTCAGTAATCATTACTTATTTCCTCCGTTTTCGTCAAACCTATGATAATATCTATTTAGGTTGCTTACTTTCTTTTTGCTGTAATCCCATCTGGCATTTTCAAGTGTTTCTTTGTGGGTGGCCTTGTCGGTGTATTTTTCATATAGATTATTGTCAAAGAAACACAAGTGTTCGTCTTCTTTTCCCTTGGTCTTATATGTTATTCCATACCTGGTTATGGGTTTCTCGCAAAGGTCATAATCTGTGTATTTTTCATTTTCTTTTAATAGTTCCAATCTCGGCATTTCTTTGGAGCATTCATTCAGTATTTCTAACATACATACAGTTGGCCCCGTGATATATTGCTTACTTTTTCCGTCTTTCAGACTTCTTATCAATATACCACCAAACTTGCCATCTCCGAAGGAACTATAAAAACAAATATCAACGCCACTGTAATGGAAGAAAAGGTCTCCGACTTTTTTATTATCACGAGGGTACGTTTTTTCATTCCAATCTTTATTCAATCCTTTCTCCTCGTTCATGTCGTAATAGTAGAACTCTATCTCCGCAAAGTAATACTTCTTCGCTCCACATTTAATGTAGCAATATTGGAACAAGTTCTCTGCAATCTTCCTAAATTGATCCTGAACATTACTTGCATCCATCATGTCCAGCGGGTCCTGTAATAATTCTTTGATAGTCATAGCTGTTAAGTTTGAATTTTTTTGCAAAAGTACAACAAAGCGATGGCATCCCCAAAATTATTTTGTTAATTCTTCGGAAAAAGATGTTAAGGTTTTATTAATGGTTATTAATGGATTTCTCCAGGGCTTTACTATATCAATGTTTTCTCGCAAACGATTTTATTGTTTTTTAGAGTATTATATTTGAAAAATGTAATTATAGAACGAATAAAGAGTTTTCCAACAATTAGATTCAAAATTCCCTTTTTCGCATGTAGACCATGTTGTTTGTTTCTTTTGAGTGATGCAAAATTATCCTAATATGTTGATTCCAAACGACAAAAACCATAAAAAAAGAGCGCTGAATTGTCAGCGTTCTTTTTGCTCCCCCTGAAGGTTATGGAACTAACATTTCAGTGGGGAGCACTATGTTTCAGTTAATAATAATATTGTTATCTCAGTTTGAAAACCGCTCCCCGCGGAAGCCGTCGGCGGTGGTGCCGGTGGTGAGGTCGAAGTGCTTGTTGATGGGTGGCGTGGGACGGAGGTCGAAGTATTCGAGGCGGGCGATGGGAAGGCGGAAGTAGACGAGCTTGTCGTAGGAGGAATAGAGGCGCGGAAGAACGGGGTTGTGGTCGTAGATCCAACGTTTCGTGTCGTCGTCGACATCGAACGAAACCGTCCCGGAACAGCGGACGGAGACGCGGTCGTGCAGGACGAGGAATTCGACGGCGGGGTTCGCCTGCAGTTGCTGCCAGATGGCCTTCTGTGGCGCGGTGGCGAAATAGAGGGTGGTGCCCTCAATCTTCATCACTTGAAACACACGGGTCTGCGGACGATTGTCGGAGACGGTGGCTAGCACGCCCTCAGGGTGTTCGCGGAGGAAATCTATTGCTTGTTGTATCATTACTTTGATTGTTTGAATGCTTGATTGTTTGATTGTTTGAGTATTGACTGCGTAGCACTCATGCATTCAAGCATTCATGCAATCAAGCATTATATTATTGATGTCTTCGGTGAAGGAGAGGAAACGCGGGAGGTCTTGGATGTAGGGCTCTGGATTGTCGCGGTTGAAGCGGACGAGGGTGGTGTTGGGGAATCGCTGCGCCATCTGCTCGAAGGGGAGGCGGATGATGCCGGGAGTGTTGTAGCCGATGCCAAATTCAAGCAGCAGAAGGTTCCTTTCGGTGGAATCTCGTACGAAGTCGCTGTAGCGTTTCGCCTGCCGATGCCAGTGTTCGTCCTCGACGAAGGTGTCATCAACGCGCAGGTTGAGGGCTGCGGGACGGCCGTCCTCGGTCAAGGGAATCATGTGGGTGGGGATACGGCAGTCGTCGATGAGCGGCAGCACCTGCTCCACCCAGCGGCGATTGCTCCACGTTATCTCGGGTTTGCCATTGGCAGGCTGGAAGCGACCATAGTCGCCCTGCGTAGCGAAGATGTTCTCCTTGGCGACACCTGCCAGCTCGAACTGAGCGTCAACGTTTGTTGTCACAACGAAAGCATTAGGGAAGAGGTTTTGTAGTTGTTTATAGAGCGTAAACGCCCCCGTACGATAGCGGCAGAACCAGATGTGCTTGGCCCAGTGCGCCCAGTATTCCTCGGCTGTCGAATAACGGTAAAAACCAGCGGAGTATAGGTCAGTGTGGCCGTACTTTTCAATGTCGGCGGCGAACTCGCGGCGGAAGTCCTCGCCGACGTAGTCCAACCCTGCGGCGGTCGAGAGGCCGCTGCCCGCACCGATGATGATATGGTCGGCCTCATTGATGGCGTTGCGCAGTATGTCAATCCTTTCCGAGTAGTTCATGGTAGATGTCATAGTCGATGTCTTTAAAAACGTTGAAAACTACAGTGAATGCGTTATTGTGTGAATGCGTCAATGCGTAAGTGGATGTGTATTCTTTAACCGTTTGTATGGCAATCTCGGCGGCACGGCGGTTGGGGAAGCGGAACTCGCCCGTGGAGATGCAGCAGAAGGCGATGCTGCGGCAACCGTTGGCCTCGGCAAGGCCGAGACAGTTGCGGTAGCAGTTGGCCAGCTGCTCTTCCTGCTTGCGGGTGGGCACGCCATCGGGAATGATGGGGCCCACGGTGTGGAGAACATGGCGGCACGGCAGGTTGTAGGCCTCGGTGATGAGAGTCTCGGAGGTGAAGGCATGCCGATAGGTGGTGCCGCCCATCGTGTATTCCGGATGCACCGGTGGGCACTCGGCGCCACTCATAGCCTCGGCGCATTCGGCACGCAACTGCAGTCCGGCGGCGCTGTGGATGCAGTTGTCGATGCAGGCGTGCAGCGGATGCCAGCAGCCCATCATCTGGCTGTTGGCGGCGTTGACGATGGCGTCGACACGCAAGCGTGTGATGTCGCCCTGCCAAAGGAGAGGGGTGTCGGCAGACGCGGCGATGTCTTCCAAGCTCACCACCCCCTTGTCCTGCTGCTGTGCCTGCAACTCGGCGTCCTGCGCATGGAGAAACGCCTCGCTCAACGGCTGCGGTTCCCAGACGTTCATCAGTGCCCGCAGCAGACGTTGCTTCTCAGGCAGTGTGGCCGGGATGTCGGCCTGTGTGCGGTTCTGCTCCAGCAGGTAGCGGATGCAGAAGTCGATGTTTTCAATCCTGTCCATAGTATCTTTCGCGGTCGGTCACAATGTCGTGAAGGTTGTTGTAGGCCCAGTCCATGAGCTGCTGCATGACGGGCATGAAGCTGCGACCGCGGTCGGTGAGGGCGTACTCCACGCGCGGTGGCACCTCGGGGTAGACCTTGCGGCTGACGAGGCCGTCGGCCTCCAACCCCCGCAGGGTGCTGGTGAGCACCTTCTGCGAGCAGTCGGGGTTCTTCTCCGCCAGGTCGCGGAAACGCATAGGAGTGTCCCTGCCGCTGAGGGTGTAGATTACGGCCAGCGCCCATTTGCTGCTGAGGCGCGCCAGCACGTTGCGGATGGGGCACTCCGGGAAGACGGGGTCTTGTATGAAATCTTTGCTCATCTTTTTTTTCTTTGAAATGACGGTGCAAAGATACGAAAAAATTACCACACCAGCGGGTCGGCGAGGATGTTGCCGTCGGTCATCGGGCTGTCGGCCTCGGTGAAGGAATTGGCCTTGTACTGTATACAGAGCATCGTCAGGTTCTCGCTGCCGGTGTTCTTCAGGGCGCGACGTCCGTCGGGACTGACGCGAACCACGGTGCCCTCGCTGACAGGAAACTGCTCGCCGTCGACCTGATAGGTGCCGTTGCCGCGCAGGATGATGTAGAGCTCCTCGTGGGTCTTGTGGGTGTGCAGGAAGCCACTGTCCTGACCAGGCACAAGCGTCTGGAAAGACAGCTCGCTGCCGGTGGCGCCCACCGCCTGACCAACGAACACCTTGCCCTGGATGACATTGGGACCCATTGGGAGCTGGTGCTCAATAATCTGGTCGATACTTCCTACGTTGACGGCGGCATAGTTGCGGCCGCTCTTGATGTTTTCAATTGTTCTCATTGCTGTTCTTTTTTAAGGTTTCTTGATTGATTTTTCGGTTGCAAAAATACAATGCTTTCCGAAACCCCGCAAGAGGGTACCCGGGCGTAAGCCACTAACCTTTGAGTAAGTAATACAGTAACTACGAGTGACTACTTTTCGCACTTTAACACTTTTTTAACACAAAACCATCGGGCCATTCTTTGTCAAAACAGCCCGATGGCATAGCAGATTATAGTGTTTTTTATGTTGTCTGAAAATAGAGGTATGCCCCCTGTGTCGATTGAATTTGTTTCGCTGGCTTCCACTTGCAGAGGACGAGCAACACGATGTTAATTTGTAAAATAACGAGGACATTTTGGTTTGGTTAAAGGAAACTTACTGAAAACAAAAGCCCCATTGCAGAAAGAGACTCTAATGTATTATTAAATGAAAAGAAAAGGTTCAACTCCAACTCAGAGTTGAACCTTTTACTTTGTAGAAGCTTGATTTGTAGATGGTTTTACTTTTGGGTAAATAAAATTGTAGGTTGGGTAACAGGCTTAAGTTGATGATTCCTATTTTTATACGTCATTCGGTTGTATCTCGGTTGCAAAAAAAATAGAGCGCTGAATTGTCAGCGCTCTTTTTGCTCCCCCTGAAGGACTTGAACCTTCGACCCCCTGATTAACAGTCAGGTGCTCTAACCAACTGAGCTAAGGAGGAATCTCTTGAATTGAAAATTGAGAATTGAAAATTGAAATTTTCGTCTCCCTCTCTCCTTTTCAAATCGGGTGCAAAGATACAACCTTTTTGCGAACCGACCAAATAATTTTTGAAATATTTTTTATTTGTGATGTTAACTTATTGTCTATTCGATGGATATATTTTTCAGTTCTTCCACCATATCGCTCGCAATAAGGCTCGATTCGGACTGTTTCTTCACTAGATTGTCGCCAATTTGGCCATGTATTCTCACCGCTAGGCAGGTGGATTCGAATAAGTCGCTGTGTTTCTGTGAGATGATGCCTAGGAGGATGCCTGTCAGTACGTCGCCGCTGCCGGCGGTGGCCATGCCTGCGTTACCTGTAAGGTTCTCATACACACGGCCGTCGGGGGCGTAGATGCGGGTGTGGTGGGCTTTCTTGACGATGATGACGTTGTGTTTGGCGGCCATCTCGGCGGGGTCGGCGTCGCCGAAGAGGCGGTGGTACTCCTTCGCATGAGGGGTGAGGATGGAATGTTGAATGTTGAATGATGAATGTTGAATTTCTTTGGCTAGGATGTTTAGGGCGTCGGCGTCCAAGATGAGGGGGATGGGGAATGATGAATGAGGAATGATGAATGATGAATGATGTCTTTCTTTGGAGAGGATGCTAAGGAGGGCTTGGGCGGTTTCGGGGGCGGTGCCGAGGCCAGGACCTATGGCGATGGCGGAGTAGTGGTCGAGGTGGGGTGGGGGAGTGGTGAAAAGGGTGTCGCTGGGGTCGATGGAGACCATGGCTTCGGGGAAGGCGGCCTGCATGGGGTTGACGCAGCGCTGTGGCAGGTGCACGCTCACCAGCCCGCAGCCGCTCCGCAGTGCCGCTTTGGCGGCCAGGATGGCGCAGCCCATGCGCCCGTAGGCGCCGGCGATGAGTAGGCCGTGGCCGTAGTCGTGTTTGGTGGTCTCGGGATTTCGCATGGGATTTGAATTAATGGAATAAATTGAATTAATGGAGTTAATTGATTCCTTATTAAATTAAAAAAAGTAGAGACGCGCTGGAGCGCGTCTCTACTTTTGGAATATCAGACATCAATCGGCGGTTCCGACGGCGCCGTCCTCGGGACGAAGCGTCACGGCAACGTAGTTGTTGAGGTTGATGTACTTGTTGGCAAGGGCCTTGATGTCCTCGGGGGTGACGGACTTGACCATCTGGTCGTAGTCGCTCACGTTGTAGTCGCGGCTCTCGTTGTACATGTAGCTGCCCTGGAGCTGGCCCATCCAGTAACCGTTGTTCTGGATGCTCTTGCCGTGCTGGACGCACATCTGCTCCTGGACCTTGCTGAGGGTCTTCTGGTCGCAGCCTTTCTTCATGTACTGCTTGAGGATGTTGATGCAGTCTTTCTCAATCTTCTTGGCTTTCTCGGGGTCGCAGCCGATGTAGAACTGCCAGCTGACCTTACCGGTGCCAGTGAGGGAGAGGCTGAAGTTGACGCCGGCGCTGGGGCTGTAGGCGTCGCCATTCTTCTCGCGGATGATCTCGAGGGTGGTGATGCTGAGGGCGTCGCCGAACTCCTGGAGGGCGAAGCGGGTCTGCGGGTCAAGTTCCTCGTTGGGGACATCCATCTGGCCGGTGATGATGAGCATACCCTGCTTCTCGATGCCTTTGACGGCCTCGGCGTGCTGGATACCCTTGGCGAACTTCGGGCTGCGGTCGATGCTGTAGTCCTTGGTGACGGCCTGGATGGTGGGCAGGTGGTTGAGGTAGTTGGCGATCATGGCGATATTGCTGTCGCTGACGTTACCCACGAAGAAGAAGGTCTGGTTGTTGGCGAAGGCGAAGCGCTCCTTGTAGATCTCGAACATACGGTCGAGGTTCAGGCTGCGCACTTTCTCCTCGGAGGGGAAGATGACCTGACGCTTGTCGTTGGGGTAGGCGGTCTTGTAGTATTTCTCGATGAAGGCCACCTGGGGGTTGTCGAGGACGTATTTCACCTGCTGGACGGTGTTCTCAATCTCGCGCTCGTAGGCTTCCTGGTCTTTGCGGGGAGCGGTGTAGTAGAGGTTGACGAGCTGGAGGACGGTCTCGAGGTCTTTGGGCGAGCAGCTGCCCTGGAAGCCCTGGGTGTTGCCAGAGATGTAGGGGCTGATGCTGAGCACTTTGCCTTTGAGTTTCTTGGAGAGCTGGGTGGCGCTGAAGTCAGCGATACCACCGGCGTCGACATAGCTGTCGGCGTTCTCGGCCTGGTAGGCGTCGGCGTCGCCATAGAGCGAGGTGCCGCCGAAGGAGAAGGAGCTAATCTGGATTTCGTCGGCCTTGAGTTCGGTCTTCTTCACCACGAAGCGGACACCGTTGGGGCACATGTACTCGGTGTAGCCGAGGGTGCTGTTGCTGGCGGTCTGGATGGGGGTGACTTTGGCAATTTCCTCGTTGAAGAGGGGTTTGCTGTTGAAGTTGTCGACCCACGGCTCGGTGGTGACTTTCTTGGCGTTCTTGATGATGTCGAGGGCCTCTTTCTCGGTGGTGACTTTGACACCTTCTTTCTCAGGGGCGGTGAGGTAGAAAATCATGTTCTCGTCGGTGATCCAGGTCTTGACGAGGGCGTTGACCTCTTCGAGGGTGATCTCGGGGAGGAACTCCTTGGCATATTTCCATTCCTGGCGGATGCCGGGGCAGGGTTCGTTGTCGAGGTAGTGGTTGGTGTACTCGTCGGCGAGGCTGTTGGTCTGGATTTTGTTCTCCTCCTTGGCCTGTTTGGTGTACCAGGCGAGCATGTCCTCTTTCTGGCGCTCGAGTTCGACCTCGAGGAAGCCGTGGTCTTCAATCTGTTTCATGACCTTGAGCAGGAGCTCGGCGGTCTCGTTGATGCGGTTCTCCTTGGGGGCAGCGCTGAGGGCGAAGACGTCGATCTCGCGGCCGAGGAATCCGCTGTAGCCGCCACCGGCATACATCATGGGGGCGGTGGGTTTCTCGCAGATGTCGCTGAAGCGTTCGTCAATCATGCGGCTGATGAGGTTGCGCACGAGGCTCTGACGGTAGGCGCCGACGGTGCCGTTGGGGGTCTTCTTGTGTTTCCAGAAGAAGGTGAGGTCGGTGCTGGTGGCCTCCTTGTCGGTAGCGATAGCGACGAGGGGTTCTTTGTTGTCGGGGATGGAATAGCTCTGGCGGGGCAGTTTCTCCTTGCCGAGGAACTTGTGGCTGCTGAAGGTGTCTTTCACTTTCTGCTCCATGGCGGCGGCACCTTTCTTGCCGGCATACTCGAAGTTGTCCATGTCGCCAACGATGATGATGGCCTGCAGGTCGGGACGGTACCAGTCGTTGAAGAAGTCAACGATGCTCTGGCGTTTGAAGTTCATGATGACCTCTTCCTTACCGATGGGGAGACGGTCGGCATAGAGGGAGCCCTTGAGCATGATGGGCCAGGTTTTCTTGCGGATACGGTCGCCGTGGCCCACGCCACCGCGCCACTCCTCGTGGATGACGCCGCGCTCTTCCTCGATCTCTTTCTGGTCGAAGAGGATGTTGCCTGCCCAGCCGTCGAGGATCTCGATACCCATCTTTACCATCTCGGCGTTGTCGGCGGGCATGTTGACATAGTAGACGGTCTGGTCGAAGCTGGTGTAGGCGTTGATGTCGCGTCCAAACTCGACACCGTTCTGCTGCAGCTTGTCGATCATCTCGTTGTGGGGATAACCCTTGATGCCGTTGAAGGCCATGTGCTCACAGAAGTGGGCGAGACCCTGCTGGTCGTCACGCTCCATGATGGAACCGGCGTTGGTGGCCAGACGGAACTGGATCATGTTCTCCGGCTTCTTGTTGCTACGGATGTAGTAGGTGAATCCGTTGTCAAGTTTGCCGTAGCGAATCTTCTTGTCCAGGGGCACCTGGGCGCTAAGGTCGCTCTTCTTTTCCTTGGCCGCACCCGCACCGGGGAGCTGAGCCATTGCCATGCTGCCTAAAAAGGCGAACAACAGCATGAAAATTGTGCTTTTTTTCATTTGTGAACTGTTTTTGGTTGTTGATGTTTTATATTTATGTTCTTGCCTTTCAGACGATTTGATGCTAGTGATACTACTGTATTAGTTCATTAGTACACTGCAAAAGTAGCTCTATTTTTGATACCTACAAAATATTTAACCTTTTTTAACATCCGAAGGGTGCAAAAAAGGCCTTGCGGTACCCTCTTAGAGGGTGCAAAGGTACTAAATAATTTATATATATGAAAATAATTATTATAACATCCTGAGCCCGAGCGCTTAGCATTGGTATTTTTCCAGTGCTTGGCGCAGTTCGACGGGCGAGATGTCGTGGTGAATTTTGCCTCCGAGGGCATAGGAGATGGCGCCGGTTTCCTCGCTGACGATGACAGAGAGGACGTCGAGTTGTTCCGTGACGCCGATGGCGGAGCGGTGGCGCAGGCCGAGGTTGGGGTCGATGTCGAGTCGCGAGGTGACGGGCAGGATGCAACGGGCGGCGAGGATGCTGTTGCCGCGGGCGATGACGGCGCCGTCGTGGAGGGGTGAATTCTTGAAGAAGAGGGCCTCGATGAGGGCTGACGAGGCCGTGGCGTCGATACGTTCGCCGGTGTCGATGAGTTCCTGCACTTCGTTGTGTCGTTTGAAGACGATGAGGGCGCCGGTCTTCGACTGCGACATGTGCATGCAGGCGTTGATGTAGGCCTCGTAGTTGACGGAGTTGGCGGACGACTGCATGTTGTGTTTCCAGAATTTCAGGCGGTGGAAGAGCGACTCGTCGAGCTGGGTCTTGGTGCCGATGAAGAGCAGGAAGCGTCGTATCTCGGGCTGGAAGATGACGATGAGGGCTATGAGACCGACGCTGGTGACCGAAGAGAGTAGGGCGCCGAGGAGGCGCATGCCCAGCATGTCGGCGGCACGCCACAGGATGAGCAGGATGATGAGTGCCCAGAAGATGAGGATGACATTGGTGCCCTTGACGATACGGTAGATGTAATAGGCGAGGGCGGCGACGAGCACGACGTCGATGATGTCGACAATGGAAACGGTCGGCAGACCGAGAATTTCGAGCGGAATCATGGGCTTTTTTTTAGTGATGAGTGATGAATGATGAGTGTTTAGTGTTCAGTGTTTAGTGTTTAGTGTTTAGTGGGTAGTGTTTAGTGTTTAGTGTTTAGTGTTTAGTGTTTAGTGTTTAGTGTTTAGTGTTTAGTGTTTAGTGTTTAGTGTTCAGTGTTTAGTGTTCAGTGTTCAGTGTTCAGTGTTTAGTGTTTAGTGGGTAGTGTTTAGTGTTTAGTCTTTTTAGTTTTTGGTTTTTACTTTTTACTTTTTAGTTTTTACTTTTTACTTTATTAGTGGTTACAGAGAAGACGGATGCTTTGGGTGGCGGGTTTGGGGTCGTGGACGCGGAGCAGGCGGCTGCCTTTTTCCAGCGCCACGGCGTCGAGGGCTATGGTGCCGTCGAGGGCGTCGTCGGGCGTGATGCCGAGGGGCTTGTATATCATGCTCTTGCGGCTGAGGGCGGTGAGCAGGGGTTCGCGGAAGAGCGAGGTGAGTTCGTCGAGGCGGTGCAGCAGCTCGTAGTTCTCCTTGACGCTCTTGGCGAAGCCGAAGCCCGGGTCAATCCAGATGTCTTTGACGCCGAGGCGGTAGAGGGTGTCGAGCTTGGAGGAGAAATATTTCGTCAGGTCGTCGACGATGTCGTCGTATCCTGTATGTTGCTGCATCTCAGAGGGCAATGCCCTATTGTGCATGAGGATGTAGGGCACCTGCAGGGCGGCTACCGTCGTGAACATCTGGTCGTCGAACATGCCTCCCGAGATGTCGTTGATGATGTCGGCTCCAGCCTCGATGGCCTTGCTGGCGGGGAGCGAGTAGCAGGTGTCGACGGAAAGGATGGCGTCGGGGTGCTCCTTGCGGATGAGGGTGACGGCCTCGACGAGGCGCCGCGCCTCTTCGTCGGGGGGTATCAGCTGTGCTCCGGGACGCGAGGAGGAGGCTCCGATGTCGATGATGTCGGCACCGTCGGCCAGGAGTTGGCGGGCATGTGCCAGGAAGGCGTCGGGGGTGGTGTGGCGGCCACCGTCGTAGAACGAGTCGGGGGTGATGTTGAGGATGCCCATGACGGCGGGACGATCGAAAGTGACGAGCTTGCCGTGGACAGTGATGGAAAAGGGTGTGAAGTTCATAATCACTAATAACGCAGTCGGACGGCCAATATTGTGTGGAAATATTTTTTTTATATTTTATACAATAAAAAGATTGGGTCGTCGTTTTAAATAAATTATGGTTAAAAAAACAATAAATAGAGATACCCGTAGCGAGATGGAAGCCGAGGTGGCGGCCTGCCGTGCGCTCTTTGAGAAGAAGACGCGCGACTATGGCACCTCGTGGCGCATCTTGCGTCTGCCGTCGCTGACGGACCAGATTTTTATCAAGGCCAACCGTATCCGCAGCATACAAGAGAGTGGCGAGAACCGTGTGGGTGACGACGTGCGCGGCGAGTTCGTCGCTATGGTCAACTATGCCGTGATGGCGCTGATACAGCAAAAGCTGGAGTGCAAGGGCGTGCAAGGGAGTGCAGAGGAGTGCAAGGCACTGTTGGAGCTGCCGTTGGAGAAGGCCATGGCGCTCTACGATGAGCAGACGAAACAGGTGCTCGACCTGATGATGGACAAGAATCACGACTATGGCGAGGCCTGGCGCCAGATGCGCATCGGCTCGATGGTCGACCTCATCCTGATGAAGCTGCTGCGCATCAAGCAGATCGAGGACAATGACGGAAAGACCCTCGTCAGCGAAGGCGTCGAGGGCGGCTACAAGGATATCATCAACTACTCGCTCTTCAGTCTGGTGCGCCTGACGGAGGAAAATGAGGAGTGATGAATGAGGAGTGAGGAGTGTTTAGTGTTTAGTGTTTAGTGATGAGTGAGGAGTGATGAGTGAGGAGTGATGAATGATGAACGTCAAACGTATCAACGTATCAATGTCAAACTGTTTAATGAAAGATGAAAAAGATTGAAATAAAAGAGACTAAGTTGAGCAACACGCTGTATGTTGTGTCGCGCTGGATTGTGGGCTTGGTGTTCCTCTTCTCGTCGTTCGTCAAGGGTGTCGACCCCATGGGGACGATGTTCAAGGTGGAGGACTATATGACAAGTTGGGAGCTCTTCGGCTCCAGTTTCGAGTGGGCGCTGCCGCTGGCAGGCTTCCTCGCCGTGGCGCTGATATGCGCCGAGTTCTTGGTGGGTGTGATGCTCATCACCAACGCCTTCCGTGTGCTGTCGGCCTGGCTGCTGTCGGCCATGATGCTCTTCTTCACCTGCTCGACGTTCTACGACGCCATGACCGACTTGGTGAAGGACTGCGGCTGTTTCGGCGACGCCATCAAGCTCTCCAACTGGGAGACCTTTTGGAAGAATGTCGTGCTCGACGTCTTCACGGTGGTCGTCTTCCTGACCCGCAACCACCGCAAGCAGCGCCGCATGGAGCGCGACCTCATCGTGGTGGTCCTTGCCCTGGTGGCCATGGTGGTCTTCTGTGTCTACAATATCAAGCACGAGCCCGTCATCGACTTCCGTCCCTGGAAGGTCGGCAATAAGGTGGTGACGGAGCAGGAGGAGCTGAACGTGATACGCTATGTCAACAAGCAGACTGGCGAGCCGCAGGAGCTGCGCTACAAGACCGGCGAGTGGGACACGGCGTGGAACGCCTACAGCCGCGACACCATGACGTGGCGTTACGACACCATGTGGCATGTGCCGCCCTTCGATGTGAAGGCCGACGGCTTCTCGATGATGGACCATGAGAATGCCGACCATGCCGTCGAGATGCTTACCTCCGAGGAAGGGACGCTGATCATCACCGTCTACGACTTGGATGCCGTCGACGAGCAGGCTGTCGCCGATATGAGGAAGGCTGTCGACATGGCCATGGAGAAAGGCCTCATGGCAGTGGTGCTGTCGTCCGACCCCGACCGTATCCCCGGATGGCTCATCGACCACAGTATGACGGATGTGGAGTACTACCTCACCGATGCCACGGCCATCAAGACCATCCTGCGCGGCAATCCCGGATACCTCTTCGTCCGTGGCGGCGTGGTGGTCGACAAGGGCCGCGAGATAGGGGAGTTGAAAATTGAGAATTGAAAATTGCAATGCAGGCGGGACGCCTGCTTACCCAATAAAAATAAACCACATAATCCCTAAAACGTAAAACTTAAAAACCTAAAACTAACAAATGATTCAGAGAATTCAATCTTTATGGATGTTTTTGGCCGTGGTGTGTCTGGGACTCTGTTTCCTGTTCCCCGTGGCCAGTTATACCATTGATTTCACCGAGAGCCAGAAGGTGGTCGCCCAGCTCGACCTGCTGCCCAAGGACGGCCCCGATTTCAGCAAGGCCCTCGCCGCCGGCGAGCCGGTGGTGCAGTATTACCAGGGCGAGCATGCCCCCTCGATGTGGCCGTTGGTCACGATGGTCTGCGTAGTGATGGCTCTGACGCTGCTGAGTATCTTCCTCTACAAGCGCCGTACCCTGCAGATGCGCATGGTCTCCGTGGCATTCCTGCTGAACGTAGTCTATGCTTTCCTGCTCTTCTTCTGGGCGGTGGATGCCTATTCCGACCCATTGATGCTGATGTTTACCCAGACTGAGTCGCATGTGTCGTGGGGCGTCAGCGCCTTCCTTCCCCTGGCGTCGCTGGTGTTCCTCTTCCTGGCACAGCGTGCCATCCGCAGAGACGAGGCACTGGTGCGGGCAGCTGACAGACTGAGAGGGTAATGGTTAATGATTAATGGTTAATGATTAACGTTAAGATTAGCAATATAGAACAGCTGCCGCAGGTGGCAAAGGAGTTGTTGGGGGCTTTCCCCGAGGAGCGCTTCTTCGCCTTCTTTGGCAAGATGGGGGTGGGGAAGACCACGCTCATCAAGGAGCTCTGTGCCGCCCTGGGGGTCGAGGACAACGTCTGCAGCCCGACCTTCGCCATCGTCAATGAGTACAGCCGTCCCCTCATCACTCATCACTCATCACTCATCACTAAGAGCGAGCCCGTCTACCACTTCGACTTCTACCGCCTCAAGAACCTCGCCGAGGCCTACGACATCGGCTACGAGGAGTATTTCTACAGCGGATGCTACTGCTTCACCGAGTGGACGGAGAAGATAGAAGAGTTGCTGCCGGAGGAGTATGTGCGTGTGGAGATTGTCGAGACCGACGGTCAGCGTACCCTCTCGGCGGAAGTGATTAAAAACTAAGAGCTAAGAACTAAGAAGTAAGAACTAAACATTTAGAATGAATAATAAAGAAAGAGAATCCGAGGTGCTGGCACGTCTGGTGGCGCAGGCCCTCGACACTAAGAAAGGTGAGGACATCCGTGTCCTCGATTTGAGGAAGGTGCATGGGGCACCTGCCGAGTACTTCGTCATCGCCACGGGCAACGTGCCGTCGCATGTCAGCGCCCTCAGCGACGCCGTCTTCGAGACGGTGAAGAAGGCCACCGGCCTCAACCCCCACAAGATCGAAGGCTACAACAACGCCGAGTGGATACTGATGGACTACTTCGACGTCGTGGTGCATATCTTCCAGAAGGACAAGCGCGCCTTCTTCCGTCTCGACGAACTGTGGAGCGACGGCGAAGAGGTGAAGATTTAAGGTTTAAAGTTTAAAGAGAATGGCGAAACAGCAACAGAATAAGATGTCCAACAATGCGCCGCGGGGCCAGAAGCCCAAGACGGCCCGTTGGATTTATATTGTCTACATTGTCATCATGGCGGCGTTGTTGTTCGGCATGTTCGGCGATGGCAACTCGGCGAAGCACCCCATCAAGTGGGAGCGCCTGGAGAAGATTCTCGAGGCCCACGACTACGAGACCATCACCGTCATCAACAACGATGTCGCAGAGATCAAGATCAAGCCTGAGGCCGTCAAGAGCAAGCCGACGGAGTATGGCGAGTTGAAGAGCAAGTCGGTGACCGGCGGCGAAGCCGCCCTGGGTGTCTACACCTACAATATCGGCTCGCTCGAGCACTTCGACCACATGCTCGACCCCATCCGCGAGCGTACTGGCGACCCCATCAGCTTCGAGAGCGAGACCCACAGCAACGCTCTGAAGGATCTGTTCGTGTGGTTCGGCCCGCTGCTGATGATTATCCTCTTCTTCTGGATCATGAGTCTCTGGGGCCGCAAGCAGATGGGTGGCGAAAGCGGTGGCGGCATCGGAGGCCTCTTCGGTGTCGGCCGCAGCCGTGCCAAGGAGTATGACGCCACCAAGCAGGTCAACGTCACCTTCAAGGATGTTGCGGGCCTGGCGGGCGCCAAGGAGGAGGTGATGGAGGTCGTTGACTTCCTCAAGAACCCCAAGCACTATACCGAGCTGGGCGGCAAGATTCCCAAGGGTGTGCTGCTGGTAGGCCCTCCGGGTACCGGCAAGACCCTCCTCGCCAAGGCCGTAGCCGGCGAGGCCGGCGTGCCGTTCTTCTCCATGAGCGGCTCCGACTTCGTCGAGATGTTCGTCGGCGTCGGCGCCAGCCGTGTCCGCGGCCTCTTCGAGGATGCCAAGAAGAAGAGCCCTTGCATCGTCTTTATCGACGAGATCGACGCCGTGGGCCGTGCCCGCGGCAAGGGCGGCTTCGCCGGCGGCAATGACGAGCGCGAGAACACCCTCAACCAGCTCCTCACCGAGATGGATGGCTTTTCCTCCACCACCAATGTCATCGTCCTCGCCGCCACCAACCGCGCCGACGTGCTGGACAAGGCGTTGATGCGTGCCGGTCGTTTCGACCGCCAGATATATGTCGAGCTGCCCGACCTCGAGGAACGCAAGGCCATCTTCGCCGTCCACATGAAGAACCTCAAGCTCAATGTCGACAAGGACTCCGAAGGTTTCGTCGACCGCGACTTCCTGGCCAAGCAGACCCCTGGCTTCAGCGGGGCCGACATCGCCAACGTGTGCAACGAGGCAGCCCTCTGCGCTGCCCGTAAGAATAAGAAGCAGATTGAGAAACAGGACTTTCTCGACGCTGTCGACCGTATCGTCGGCGGCCTCGAGAAGCGCACCAAGGTGCTCTCCGACCAGGAGAAGCACACCATCGCCTACCACGAGAGTGGTCACGCCTCGGTCTCCTGGCTGCTGCGCTGGGCCGACCCCTTGGTGAAGGTCACCATCGTGCCGCGAGGCAAAGCCCTCGGCGCCGCCTGGTACCTCCCCGAGGAGCGTCAGATCACCACCTACGAGCAGATGTTCGACGAGATGACCTCCCTCATGGCCGGCCGCGCCTCCGAGGAGATAGCCTTCGGCCGCATCTCCACGGGCGCCCTCAACGATATCGAGCGTGCCACCAAGATGGCCCAGGCCCTCGTGACCTACTACGGCATGAGTCCCGAGGTGGGCAATGTCAGTTTCTACGACTCCACGGGTCAGAGCGAGTATGCCTTCGCCAAGCCCTTCAGCGAGAAGACCGCCGAGACCATCGACCGCGAGGTGCGCCGCATGGTCGAGGAGGCTTACAGCAAGGCCAAGGAACTGTTGCTCAGCCACCGCGACCAGCTCGACCAGCTGGCTGCCCAGCTCTACGACAAGGAGGTGCTCTTCCGCGAAGACCTCGAACGTATCTACGGTCCCCGTCCCTGGGATACCCCGGAAACATCGGAGACGCCGGAGACATCGGAGAACCCGGAAATTCCGGAAAATCCGGATAGTCCGGAAATCCCGGAACTTCCGGAAAACACCGAAAACACAGAAAACTCCTCTGAACAATGAAAACCTTTTGGATTCGCACCGCCAGCGCGGCAGTCTATGTGCTGCTATTCATGGGAACCCTGTTCAGCGGTATCCTGCTGCGTGACCACGAATTGGGTATAGTCATCTTCGGCGCCTTCCTCCTTTTTGTTACCGTCGGATGCACCTACGAGTTCTTCCGCATGGTGGCACGGCAGGGAGCTAAACCCTGCAGACTGTTGGGTTATTTTTACGCCATTATTGTTCTTTTGGTGATGCTGGCATCACCTTTGCTCAACCAATCCATGATGGGCTTCCGTGTGGTGCTGATAATGTTCCTGCTTTTCCCTACCACATTCGCTCTGTCGTCCATCGTGCAGCTTTGGAAGCAGAGTGAGCAGCCTTTCCGCGACGCGGCCTACACCATGGTGCCGATGCTCTATGTGGGTATTCCGCTGAGTTTGATGCTGATGATAGTCTCCGACAGCGCCAGTGGTGTACTCCTGGTGATGATGCTGGTGGCGATGGTCTGGGTCAACGACTCGGGCGCCTATATCGGTGGCTCCCTGATGGGTAAACACAAGATGTGGATGCGCCATTCCCCGGGAAAGACCTGGGAGGGCACCATATTTGGTACACTCGTCACCATCTTGTTGGCCGTGTTTGTGGGGCCCCTTGTATGTCCCGACATCGTTTGGGACCATTGGCTTGTCCTGGGATTGATTTGCAGTGTTGTCGACACTCTCGGAGACCTCGTTGAGAGCATGCTCAAACGTTCCGTGGGCGTCAAGGACAGCGGCAATATCATGCCCGGTCACGGAGGCTTCCTCGACCGTTTCGACAGTCTGCTCATCATCATGCCTTTTGCTTACGCCTACATTGTTTTGTTAGTCCATTAATATTATATCAGGAATATGAAGATTCATCGCGAAGGAAAGAAAATCATCTTTATCACCGGCACTGCCATCTTTGTGATTGTGCTGTTGATGTTGCTGTTTGTCAAGCAGTGGAACGTGGTACACTACCTCTTCGTCGCCGGCCTGACGGTGCTCTTCGTCTTGGTGACGGCCTTCTTCCGTATCCCGCGGCGCATCTTCACCGAGAGCCCTTCCGAGATCATCTCGCCTGCCGACGGCACCATCGTCACCATCGAGCAGGTCTATGAGAAGCACTATATCAAGGACGACTGCATACAGGTCTCCATCTTCATGAGCGGCACCGACGTCCATGTCAACCGCTACCCCTGCGACGGTCTCGTCGAGTATGTCAAGTTCCGCCGCGGCAACTACTTTGTGGCTTCCTATCCCAAAAGCAGCGACCTCAACGAACGTACCGAGGTGGGCCTCCTGCTCGACAACGGCAAGCGCATCCTCATCCGCCAGGTGGCGGGGGTGATGGCACGCCGCATCGTGTGCTACTCCAAAGAGGGCGAGCGCGTGAAGCAGAACCAGGAGCTCGGCTTCATACGCTTCGGCTCCCGTGTCGACCTCTTCCTGCCCCTCGACTTCCCCATCAATGTCGGCCTTCAGGACCGCGTCAAGAACGCCATCAGCCCCATTGCGGAAATCGTCTAACTAAACACTAAACACTAAACACTGAACACTAAACACTGAACACTAAACACTGAACACTAAACACTGAACACTGAACACTAAACACTAAACACTGAACACTGAACACTGAACACTAAACACTAAACACTAAACACTGAACACTAAACACTGAACACTAAACACTAAACACTAAACACTGAACACTGAACACTGAAATGATCGCCGATCAGATATTATACGAGGACAACCACCTCATCGCCATCAACAAGACCCCGGGACAGATCACCCAGGGTGACAAGACGGGTGACCCCTCTCTTGCCGACCTCGTCAAGGACTTCCTTAAGGAGCGCGACGGCAAGCCAGGCAATGTCTTTTGCGGTGTCATCCACCGCCTCGACCGTCCGGTCTCGGGCGTCGTCCTGCTGGCCAAGACCTCCAAGGCCCTCAGCCGCATGGTGGAGAAGGTGCGCACCCGCGAATTTGAGAAGCACTACTGGGCCGTCGTCAAGAACGCGCCGCCCCAGCCTGCCGGTGCCCTCGAGAACTGGCTCGTCAAGAACGAGGAGCGCAACAAGAGCTATGTCTTCTCCGTGGCACGTCCCAACGCCAAGCTGGCGCGCCTCGAGTACAAGGAGATTGCCGTCTCCGACGGCGGCTACCACCTCCTTGACGTCAACCTCCATACCGGCCGTCACCACCAGATACGCTGCCAGCTCGCCAATATCGGCTGCCCCATCAAGGGCGACCTCAAGTATGGCGCCCCGCGCAGCAACGACGACGGCTCCATCTCCCTCCACGCACGCCGCATCTCCTTCGAGCATCCGGTCACACATCTCCCCATCACCATCGATGCGCCCTGTCCCGCGATAGAAAAAATGTTCCACCTAGTGTAATAAATTCCCTCGCGCGCGTACATAATATTATATATATAGGCAGAAAATAAAAAAATACAATCAATATGAAGAAGATAGTTTTGATAGCAGCACTGCTTTCACCTTTCGCTTTCCATCAGTCGCCTTGCCAGGCGCAGACCGTTGTTTCCGATGACTTCGGCCGCCTCCAGGTCTCCTATAAGACTGGCGACCTCGAGCGGCACCTCGTCTCCGACAACGGCATCTACAACCTCCTCACCCTGCCGGGTTACACCTCCGGTGGCGAGGTGGGCGCCCCGACGCTGCCCGTCCGTAACGATGTCATCGAGATACCCTTCTGCGACGACATCCGCGTCACCGTCGCCAATGCCGTCTACGACACTATCCAGTTATCCAAGTACGTCGTCGTCCCCCTTCAGCCCAGCCGCTCCAAGTCCGACACCACGAAGCATAAGATACTGTTCAATGACGACCTCTACGCCACCGACGCCTTCTATGGCCTGCCGCTGGCCAGTGTCGAAGTGATGGGTGTCGCCCGCGACCGCCGTCTGGCGCTGCTGCGCTTCAGCCCCGTGCAGGTCAACCCCGTCACCAACACCGTCGTCGTCTGCCGCTCGGCCGACGTTACCGTCGAATATGTCAATGCCGATGTCGACCGCTCCCTCGACCACTACCAGCGCTACCATACCCCTGCCTTCTCGGTGGGCACCACCCTCAACAGCCTCTATGCCGACGCCAAGTCGGTCTCTGCTCCCATCCGCATGGTCATCGCCGTGCCCAACGCCCTCCGTGGCGACGCCATCGAGCAGTTCGCCGCCTGGAAGCGTCGTCAGGGCATGATGGTCGACCTGCTCTACTACCAGGACCTCGGCATCAGCACCAACACCGCCTTGGCCAGCCACCTCGCTGGACTTTACAACAATGCCACGCCTGAGGCCCCCGCTCCCACCTTCCTCCTCCTCGTCGGTGACCATAACCAGCTGCCCGCCTTCAACTCCAAACTGCCCGACGCAAGCTACTGGTCCAGCGACCCCGACAACGACCACATCACCGACCTCTACTTCGCCACCTGGACCGATGGCGACATCCTGCCCGACTGCTACCAGGGACGCTTCTCTGCCACCAGCACCAGCGCCCTCGCCGCCATCGTCGAGAAGACCCTCCTCTATGAGCAGTATAACTTCGAGGACGACTCCTACCTCGGCCGCGCCGCCCTCATCTCGGGCGAAGACAACGCCTCCCACTCCACCTCGGGTTGGACCGTTGACCAGGCCTGGATCTACTGCGACCCCACCGTCGACTACATAGCCTACAACTATATCAATGGTGCCAACGGCTACAACGACATCACCCTCTACAAGAACGACACCAACTACGCCCCCACGGGTGTCACCGTCACCGGCTACTGCAGCGCCAACAACGCCACCGGCACCCTCCTCGGTATCTATAACACCGGTATCGGCTGGATCAACTACACCGCCCACGGCGACTGGGACCGCTGGCATCAGCCTACCTTCAAGGTCTCCAATGTCTCCTCCATGACCAACAACGGAAAACCCTCCGTCATGATTGGCAACTGCTGCCTTTCCAATAAATTCGACAAGCCCGAGTGCTTCGGCGAGGCCCTGCTCCGTAAGGGCAACAACGCCGGCGCCGTGGCCTATATCGGCGGCACCAACTCCACCTACTGGACCGAGGACTTCTACTGGTCTGTCGGCATACGCAACGACATCAACCACCGCACCTCTCCGCAGTACTCCTCCGCCCACCTCGGCATCTACGACCGCCTCTTCCACACCCACGGTGAAGACTTCGCCATCCAGGCTCCCACCATGGGCTCCATCGTCTACTTCGGCAACTTCTCCGTCAACTCTTCTTCCTCTTCTTCTGCCCAGAAGCAGTACTACTGGGAGATCTACGAGCTGATGGGTGATCCCTCGCTCCTCCCTTGGATGGGTACCGCCCAGACCCTCAACCCCTATGTCTTCTTCACCCAGGGTCAGGCCTCTGTTGAAGTCCATGCCCTCCCCAACGCCTATGTCGCCCTTGTGGCCGCCGACGGCACCCTCCTCGGCGCCGCCTTCGCCACCGACGGCACCGTCTCCTTCCCCGTCAGCTCGGCCGATGCCGCACGCGACGCCACCGTCGCCATCACCCTCCAGGGCTACCGTCCCTGCTTCGTCAGCTGCTCCACCCTCGGCATCGACAACAGCCTCAACGCCTCGCTCCAGGTCTATCCTAACCCCGCCACCGACCACCTCACCATCGACGGCCTTCCCCAAGGCAGCATGATTGAGCTCTTCGACGCCCAGGGACGACTCGTACTCAGCCACTCGGCTGCACAGACGCTCGATGTCAGCACGCTGGCTTCCGGCCTCTACCTCCTCCGCGTCCACACCGCTGACGCTGTTGCTACCAAGAAAATCGTCATAAAGTAAACTCTATGAAACAGAAAATCGTCATCCTCGTCCTCTCCAGCCTCCTCGTCACTGCCTGCGCCCAGAACAACGCCGACAACCTCAAGGGTGTGGCCCTCGATGCCGGCAAGCCTGTCCTCAAGAACCAGACCGACTCGCTCTCCTGGGCCTACGGCCAGAATATCGCCGCCTCCCTTCAGAAAGGCTATTTCGCCACCCTCGATGCCAACCTCGTGCTCCGCTCCGTGGCCTATACCCTCGCCGGTGGCGAGCAGCCCCTCAGCGACGACGAAGCCCGTCAGGCCGTCGATTATATCATGTTCATGTATTCCCGCGACGCACAGCGTCAGGCGGCGGAGACCAGCGAGCGGGTCAACGCACAGCAGCAGGCCTACTTCGACACCCTCGTCCGCGCCAACCCCGACGTCAAGAAACATCCTGCCGGATTCTACTACCAGCAGCTGCGTCCCGGCAAGGGACCCCTCGCCAAACTCAACCAGCGCATACGCTTCGACTATCGCAGCTACTTCATGTTCAGCGGAGAACCCTACGACCAGACCTACGGGAAGCGCGAACCCATCATCCATGTCGTCGGCTCGCCGATGTTCCCCGGCCTCATCGAAGCCTTCCAGGTGATGAACGCCGGCAGCGTCTACCGCTTCTACTTCCCCTATCAACTTGCCTTTGGCGAGAAGGGTACCGGCGGTATTCCTCCCTATGCGCCTATGATATACGAGATAGAACTCCACGACGCCTATAACGATTAAATAGACTTCCGTCCGAATCTCCCGGATTCGGATGTTGACTCCTCGGTGGGGCGTGCCGGTTGGCCGGCACGCCCCACCTTTTTTCGTCATAAAAAAGACGTATGAAAACCGTATCAACACCGTATCATCTCCGACTGTGGTAGGAGTTGGTACGGTGTTGATACGGTGTTGGTACGGTGTTGATACGGAGTATCAGGCAGTTATGTGACATGAGCGTCTATATAGTACTGGTTTTTAGTGCTTTGTGAATAATTTTTAAAAATAATGCAATATTTTTGAAATTTTTTGAACAATGTAAGTGATTTAGTTGTATCTTTGCAGATGAATCCGAGTAAGTTGGATATGTAAAAATAATTGAATTTAATCAATTTAGAATGAAAAACAAATATTACGATCTGATTGACCAAACCTTCGATTTTCCTCAAGATGAGTTCAGAACCGAGGATGGTGAGCTTTATTTCCATGACATTCCTTTGATGGAAATTATCAAGCAGTACGGCACTCCGTTGAAGATTACCTACCTGCCGAAAATCAGTTCGCAGATACAGCGTGCCAAGCGTCTGTTCAATGTGGCTATCGCCAAGACCGACTACCGCGGCACGTACAACTACTGCTATTGTACCAAGAGCAGCCACTTCGCTTTTGTGCTCGAGGAGGCGTTGAAGAACGACATCAACCTCGAAACGTCGTCGGCTTTCGATATCAACCTTATCCAGGAATTACATGAACAGGGATTGATAGACAAGGAGAAAGTGGTCGTATGCAATGGCTTTAAGAAGGAACAGTATGTGCAGAATATTGTCGACTTGTTCAATGCAGGGTTCCACAATGTCATTCCCGTGCTCGACAACAAGAACGAGTTCGACTGCCTGAATGCTGTGCTGTCGGAAAGTGAAGGCGGTCAGGCTGGCGACCAGCAGATGTTTTTGGGCATCCGCATCGCGTCGGAAGAGGAGCCCAAGTTCGACTTCTACACCTCGCGTCTGGGCATCCGCTACAACGACATCGTGTCGTTCTACGAGGAGCAGGTCAAGGCCAATCCGCGCTTCCGCTTCAAGATGCTGCACTTCTTCATCAACACCGGCATCCGCGATACGGCCTACTATTGGAACGAGCTGGCCAAGTGTGTCAACGTCTACTGTGACCTCAAGCGCATCTGTCCCGAGCTCGACTCGCTGAATATCGGCGGCGGCTTCCCCTCGAAGGTGTCGCTGGCGGCGACCTACGACTACGAGTACATGGCCGAGGAGATCCTGGCGCAGATAAAGAACATCTGCACACAGCGCGGTGTCGAGGAACCCAACATCTTCACCGAGTTCGGATCCTTCACCGTCGGCGAGAGTGGCGCTACATTATATAGTATATTGGACCAGAAGCAGCAGAACGACCGTGAGCTGTGGTATATGATTGACTCGAGCTTCATCACCACGCTGCCCGACACCTGGGGCATCAACCAGCGTTTCATCATGCTGCCCATCAACCACTGGGACTGCGAGTACCAGCGGGTGTTCCTCGGTGGTCTGACGTGCGACTCGGAGGACTACTACAATGCCGACTCGCATGCCAACGCCATCTTCCTCCCCAAGTTGCAGAAGGACGAGCCGCTGTATATCGGCTTCTTCCACACCGGTGCCTATCAGGAGAGCATCGGCGGCTATGGCGGCATCCAGCACTGCCTCATCCCCGCACCGAAGCATGTCATCATCGACAAGGACGAGAACGGCGAATACAGCACCAAGCTCTTCGCCAAAGAGCAGAGCTACAAGTCGATGCTTAAGATTCTAGGATACTAATTTGAGTGATGAGTGATGAGTGATGAGTGTTTAGTGTTAAGTGTTTAGTGTTAAGTGTTTAGTGTTCAGTGTTTAGTGTTAAGTGTTAAGTGTTAAGTGTTTAGTGGTGAATTAGGAATTCTTTTAAAATCTTTTACAATCTGTCGGAGAAATAAGTTCTGATAGTTGCTCATTACATTTGATTGATTTAATAGGTATTCGCAGGCATACCACTGATTGAGATAGAAGAGTGATGAGTGATGAGTGATGAGTGATGAGTGAGGAGTGAGGAGTGTTTAGTGTTAAGTGTTTAGTGTTAAGTGTTTAGTGTTAAGTGTTTAGTGTTTAGTGATGAATTAGGAATTCTTTTTAAATCTTTTAAAATCTGCCGGAGAAATAAGTTCTGAGAGTTCTGATTGAGATAGAAGAGTGATGAGTGATGAGTGAGGAATTATAAAGCGGGACTTGGTCCCGCTTTTTTTTGTTATTAATAACTTTGCTACCGGTCATCCTGGCATCGGCAACGACTCCGACGGCGGAAATACCTTGAATATAAACTAACTTTTTTACGCTTATATCTAGAAACTGGTTGTAGGAAAAGTTGTAAAAATAAGCTTATTAAATCGGAAAAAGTTGTGATTTTTATATGTTTTTTTTGGAAAAAGTTGTATTTTTGCATTTGATAAATATAATGTATTATGCTTAAGAGGAAGATACAATTAACACTGAAAGAGTATTTTAGTTCGAAAAGAGATAGAATTCTCATCATTGATGGAGCACGCCAAATAGGCAAATCATACATTGTCCGGCACGAAGGTAAGGCTTTTTTTTCAAATTTTGTGGAAGTGAATATGATAAACGACCGAGATGGGGAGCGGATTTTTGCTGAGGTGAAAGGCGTGGAAGACTTTTATGTAAGACTGAGCTCTTTCGCAGGTAGAAAACTGGGTACAAAAGACAATACGCTGATTTTTTTGGACGAGATACAGGCTTATCCTGAGATGCTTACCCTGCTTAAATTCCTTTGTGATGATGGCCGTTTCAGCTATGTGGCTAGCGGCTCGCTGTTGGGTGTCACGCTTCACAAGACCCTCTCTGTCCCTGGTGGAAGGATAGAGGTACAGCACATGTATCCATTGGATTTCGAGGAGTTCCTGTGGGCAAACGGTGTAGGCGACGATGTTGTCGCGTACATGAAAGAACAATTTTCCAGACGGGAGAGTCTCGGTGATGGACTGCACCGTCGCATGATGGAACTGTTTAAGACATATCTCCTAGTCGGCGGACTGCCGCAGGCGGTAAATGAATACATGGCTTCACAAAACATTTATCGTGTGCGTAAAGTGCATGAAGAAATATTTAATCTCTATAAGGAGGATGCTTCTCAATACAGTTTGACTGAGAGGTTGAAGATACGTCGTGTTTACGACTTGATTCCTTCAAATATGGAAAACCGTAAAAAACGCTTGCATTTTAACGAAATAGAAGAGAAGAAGGGCAAGGCGGCACGCGACTATGAGGATGAGATAGAGTATCTTGTCAGTGCCGGGGTGGCATTGGAGGTGCGAGCCATTTCCAATCCAGTATTCCCGCTCGTCGCATCGGCTCGGAAGAACTTACTTAAGCTGTATCTGAACGATGTGGGTTTACTCTCGCACATCTTGTTCCGCACCAATGTGGCCGCGATCAAAGACGACCATTTGAGTGTCAATCTTGGGTCGGTGTATGAGACCGTGGTAGCCACTGAACTATTGGCCCATGGTCACCCACTTTATTATTACGACAATAAGAAAAAAGGCGAGGTGGATTTCATGATTGACGATTACGATGCTCTTTCCATTCTTCCACTGGAGGTAAAGTCGGGCAAAGACTACAACATTCATCGTGCCTTGGACCGATTTGTGAGCAATCCTGAATATCAGATTAAGTCGTCCATAGTCTTTTCCAACGATGCAGCTGTGGTATTAAAGAATAATACCTTAAATCTTCCCATTTATTACACAATGTTTTTGTAAATCGCAGGGCTACCCCTTAAGCGTCAATCGCTACTTTCCGCGGCCTTGGAGGATGATCTTGGCCGTGTAGACCATGATCTTCTCTACCAGCGTCCGCAGGTCGGCCAGCGAGCCCAGGCAAGGCATAACGTTTTCTAATGATGAATGATGAGTGGTGAGTGATGAATGATGAATTATGAGTGATGAGTGATGAGTGAGGAGTGTTTAGTGTTAAGTGTTTAGTGTTTAGTGTTAAGTGTTTAGTGTTTAGTGTTAAGTGTTAAGTGTTTAGTGATGAATTAGGAATTCTTTTAAAATCTTTTACAATCTGTCGGAGAAATAAGTTCTGAGAGTTCTGATTGAGATAGAAGAGTGAGGAGTGATGAGTGAGGAGTGATGAGTGATGAATGATGGGTGATGAGTGATGAGTGAGGAATGATGAATTTTGAGTGATGAGTGATGAATGATGAGTGATGAGTGATGAGTGATGAATGATGAATGATGAATTATGAGTGATGAGTGATGAGTGAGGAGTGTTTAGTGTTCAGTGTTTAGTGTTAAGTGTTAAGTGTTTAGTGTTAAGTGTTTAGTGTTTAGTGATGAATTAGGAATTCTTTTAAAATCTTTTAAAATCTGTCGGAGAAATAAGTTCTGAGAGTTCTGATTGAGATAGAAGAGTGATGAGTGAGGAGTGATGAGTGAGGAGTGAGGAGTGATGAGTTGTTTTTACATTTTGCGTTACACATTTTGTGAAATTGTGAATAAGTTGTATATTTGCAGTGTAAAAATAATCGTCAGCTATGGATAATCCGTTTGTTTTCAGGGCTTACAAGTCAAAGGACTTGTTTTGCGACCGTCAAAAAGAGCTGAAAGAACTGCTTGACAACAGCCTGTCGGGAGCAGACACTACACTAATAGCACAGCGTCGTATCGGAAAGACGGGGTTGATATTGCGTCTATTTGATGAAATTAGGACGGAAAAGTTTTCTATCGTGCCTATCTATGCCGATATATTCGCCACTCGCTCGTTGGATGATTTTATCAAAACTCTTTCCGAGGCCATAATGACTGCTATACCTGAGAAAAGTAGCATTGGGAAGAGATTCTCCAAGTTTATAAAGGCTCTCCGTCCAATGATTACGTATGACCCGCTGACGGCTGCTCCGCAGATACTTTTGACACTGCAAACTGAGGAGGAAAAAAAACAGACATTGAAGGGCTTGCTTACTTTCCTTGATAATCAGGATGAGAAAATCCTATTGGCCATTGATGAATTTCAGCAGATACGTGAATATCCAGAGAAGAATGTAGAGGCCTTGTTGCGTTCGATAATACAAAAACTAAATAATGTAACATTCTTGTACTGCGGAAGCAAGCGTCACATGATGCTGGATATTTTCAGTGATGAGCGTAACCCTTTCTATCGTAGCACAGAATTTCTGACATTGCAGAAACTGGATAGCGAGGTGTATTCGGATTTTATCGAAGGACATTTTTCAAAGGCTGGCATTGAGATAGAACGTGAAGCAATTGATTATATTCTGGAATGGACGCGAGGCCATACCTATTTCACACAACGACTTTGTCATACGGTGTTCAATATGGCAAAAAGAAAGGTGGATTTGGGTTTGGTAAAGGAAGCCGCAGCCCAAATACTCCAATCGGACTCCATTGTGTTCGGACAGTACCAACAGATGTTGACGGCTGGGCAATGGAATCTTCTTATAGCTGTAGCAAAAGAAGGTGTTGTGACACAAATTACGGCACGTTCTTTCCTTCGTAAATATGGTCTTGGTAACCCTTCTTCGGTAAATCGATCGGTTGCATCGTTGATTGAGAAGAATCTGCTTGATGAAACCGTTGTTGAGGGTAAAATCCTATATAGCTTAAACGATGTTTTCCTTTCCCGCTGGCTGGAAGAGAAGTATTGAAAGAGGACTTGATGGCTATTTCCCGCGGCCTTGGAGGATGATCTTGGCCGTGTAGACCATGATCTTCAGGTCGGTGGTGATGGACATGTTGTCCAGGTAGAGGAGGTCGTAGCGGAGACGCTCTACCATCTCGTCGACCGTGGAGGCATAGCCGTACTTCACCTGGCCCCAGGAGGTGATGCCGGGCTTGACGCGCTGCAGGAGCATGTACTCCGGGGCGCGTTTCACTATCTGGTCGATGTAGAACTGACGCTCGGGGCGAGGGCCTACGATGGACATGGTGCCGCGGAGCACGTTCCAGAACTGGGGTATCTCGTCCAGGCGCACCTTGCGCATGAAGCGTCCGAAGGGCGTGATGCGGGGGTCGTCGTCTTTCGAGAGGGCGGGGCCCGACTGTTCGGCGTCGACATACATCGAGCGGAACTTGTGCATGCGGAAGGCGCGGCCGTGGTAGCCTATGCGCTCCTGGGCGTAGAAGACGGGTCCCGGCGAGGTGCATTTCACGATGATGGCGGTGACGAGGTAGACGGGCGAGAGGAGCACCATGGCCAGCAGCGAGAGGAAGATGTCGCCCAGCCGCTTGACGGAGTAGGCCCATTCGGGCATCAGGCGGTTGTTGATGACGATGAAGGGGGAGTGGAAGATGGAGTCCTGCTTGACGGAGCCGATGACGAGGTCGCGTGTGTCGGGCGTGAGCTTGATGATGAGGTCGCCCGAGGTGTTGAGGGTGCGCAGGATGTCGCCGATATGGTCTTTCTGGTCCTCTTCGAGGGCGATGATGACCTCCTCGATATGATGTTTCTCCACCAGCGTCCGCAGGTCGGCCAGCGAGCCCAGGCAAGGCATAACGTTTTCTAATGATGAATGATGAGTGATGAATGATGAATTATGAGTGATGGGTGATGAGTGATGAGTGATGAATGATGAATTATGAGTGATGAGTGATGAGTGATGAGTGATGAGTGATGAGTGTTCCTCATTCCTCATTCCACATTCATCATTAACCATGATGTATCCCACGAAGAGGTTGCCGGAGTAGGTCTCCTGGTTCTCGATGTCGAGGTAGGTGTGGAGGGCTTTGCTGCCGGAGCCTATCATCAGCGTCGGGAAGCCAATCTCGCGTGAGTGTACGCGGCGCACCGTCTGCGAGGTCAGGAGCAGGCGCGGCAGGTAGGTCAGGAGGAAGTGTACCGCCAGGAGGAAGAGGAAGGCCAGGTAGTGGTTGCGGAGGGGTCCCACCTGGTCGTCGATGAGCAGGAGGAAGAAGAGCACCACGGAGCCTATGAGTGTGGCCAGGGCGGTGTCGAGGAGTTCCGGCAGACGGGCTTTGCGGAGGGTGTTGCGGTAGGTGCCCTGGATGGTGTAGAGCGAGAGCCATCCCAGGGGGATGAGCAGGAGGCCCAGCCAGAAGTTACTGTCGTTTACAAGGAGTGAAAGGGAGTGAGAGGGAGTGAGAGGGAGTGAAAGGGATTGGGCTTCGAGGACGACTTTGCGGAACGTGAAGAGGGCGCCCCACGACAGCAGGGCTGCGAGGTAGTCGCAAAGGATGTATTTCAGGGTCTGTTTTTTTTGCATTATAAGACGTTTGCTGTGGTGATGAGTTTGACGTTGTCGATGCGTATGTCGCCTTCGACGCCGTCGTAGTTCAGTGCTGCGAAGGAGATCTGGAACTGCGGGTTATGGTTGAACCAGCTCCAGGTGCGGCCCAGGTTGATGTACATGTGCTGCCAGTGGTCGGAGGGGTTGACCACCATGACGCGCTGCATGTCGATGCTGCCGCCGGTGGTGTAGTAGGAGTGCATGTAGACCTCGAAGGGCAGTGTCGAGCGGGTGTCGAGCTCGAGGTAGACGATGCGTGAGGGGTCGGAGACGTAGAAGTCGCGTTTGATGGCGAAGGGTACGTAGAGCATGGAGTCGGGCACGTGGACCGTGGCGTAGCCCTCGCCCGTGCAGGCTCCCGAGGGGTCGTGCTTCACCCAGTCGACGGAGTCGAAGAGGAGGCTGCCCTCGGTGGGTTCGAAGAACTCGTACATCAGCACGTCGGAGAGGGTGATGCCGTAGGTGGTGGAGAGGGTGCCGAGGCGCAGCGTGTCGCCCGTGGTCAGCGTGAGGTTCTTCAGGCGTATGGGTTTGTAGAAGGTGTAGTAGGGGAGGGAGCCCGAGACGCCGCTCTGCTTGACGGCGGGGTAGAGCTCTAGGTAGTCGACGTCACCCGAGTGGAGCACGGGGACGGTGAAGGGCAGGTGGAAGAGACCCAGCGTGTCGAGGGCCCTGGCGTCGGGGTAGTGGGCCACGGCGTAGACGGCGGTGACCTCGGAGGTGTAGAAGCCGGGGTCGAGGGTGATGGCGTTCGAGGAGGGGGGCACTATCTCGACGGCGTCGATATGGAGGAATGCCGGCGGCACGAAGTCGTCATCCTCACTGCACGCGGTGACCAGAAGACAAGAAAGGACAAGAAAGACTAGGTTTTTCATTAAGTTTAAGAGGTTTGAAGGGTTTAAGGGGTTTAAAGGGTTTGAAGGGTTTGAAGGGTTTAAGGGGTTAAAAAGTTAAAAAGATTAAAAGATTAAAAGGTTTAAGTGGTTTGAAAGGTTTAAGGGGTTTAAGGGGTTTAAGGGTTGAATTGAAAGTGGGGAGTGATGAATGATGAGTGATGAATGATGAATGATTAGTGTTTAGTGTTTAGTGTTTAGTGTTTAGTGTTTAGTGTTTAGTGTTTAGTGTTTAGTGTTTAGTGTTTAGTGTTTAGTGTTTAGTGTTTAGTGTTTAGTGTTTAGTGGGTAGTGTTTAGTGTTTAGTGTTTAGTGTTTAGTGTTCAGTGTTTAGTGTTCAGTGTTTAGTGTTTAGTCTTTTTAGTTTTTACTTTTTACTTTTTACTTTTTACTTTTATTTTTTACTTTTTACTTTTTAGTTTTTGGTTTTTACTTTTTACTTTTTACTTTTTACTTTTTACTTTTTACTTTTTACTTTTTACTTTTCTATAACGTTCGTTGTGGGGAAATATTTTACTTTGGGTGAGAAAAAATAGCTTTTGACCCATGTGTTGTATTTATGACTTGAGCCCACACGATGTTAAATAATGTTAAATTCTGACTTTTTTTTAGGCCCTTGTAGATTTTTGGGTCAAAAAAATCCTATTTTATAGTAGAAACGTTACGACTATACATACTACAGACCCGTGCATAAACGTTATAATTACATGATAGGCCACGACGTGACATACACCTACGGTATCAGCGGGGGGAGTTGCGCAAGTCGAGAGCAGAGCCAAGCTTGCTTGAGCTATGCCGAGACGAAGCAAAGCGTGCGAAGCAACCGCGTGGCCGCACGTCTCGGCGGCGGTGGACTGGACGCTCAACAGCATGTTATCGCCATCGATGAAGACCTCCAGTGGAAGGCTGATAAATTGTTTATACAAAGCCTCGATCAGGTGAATCTTCGTGTGCTTCACGAGAACGACCTCAACTGTATCATGCGCAATAAGTTCTCGCCGGAGGTGTTGGGTGAGTGGATAGAGGGAATTCCTTATCAGGTGCGGTCGGATGTTAAAGTTGACAACTGGCAGTTCAAGGAGATGGTCAACTCGATGTTGGACGATCCCAATCACGGAGTGGAGAAGGATGTGTATTTCTACCACTCGGACCATCTGGGTGGAGCCTCCTGGATCACCGACGTCAATGGCAAGCCTGTGCAGCATTTGCAGTACTTGCCTTTTGGCGAGCCGTATGTCAACCAACATCCCTATGGCTACAGCGAGAGGTTTACCTTCACCGGCAATGACCCCCGTAAGGGGTGGCGAATACCGCTGAATGAAATTAAATACAATGAGCAACGCGACGCCCTTCGCCTTAATCCGCAAAGTGGGGGACTTTGCGGGGCTCGGCTCACAAGTCCACAGGACTTGCTCACAGGCTACGGCTACTTGCCTCGGCAGGCTCGGCAGGCACACCACGGTGCCCGCTATATGGACCACGAGCTGATGACGATGTGGCTGAGCGTCGACCCGATGGCTGACAAGTACCCGAGCATTACTCCTTACGCCTACTGCGCCTGGAACCCAGTGAAGCTGGTGGATCCGGATGGGAGAGAGTGGAATCCGTCTGCCTTAACTCAAGAACAACAGAATAAATTAAATAATAGTGTAGCTATTTTGTGTGAAAGAAGTCCTATGTTTAAGGAGGTATATAATACCTTGACCGAGTCTGATGATGTAGTATATAAACTACAAATGGGACCTACGCAAGACGATGTCCCAGCACAGTATGATAATTCGGATAAATCAATAACATTTCGTGATGAAGCGGCACTAGAAAGTTACAGTGCTTTTGTCGAAGAAATGGTTCACGCTTACCAACATTCTGAAAATTATTGTGAATATGATGCTTCGTTGGATTTTAACTATGAGTTTGAGGCCAAGCTTATTAAATATATTATTTTGGATGGAGCTATGGGGATACCAGGGGGAATGGAAAACATGTTATTAGGTATCATGGTAACTGATTATAAATGTGGATTAGACTTGGATTATGACAAGGCAACCTCGCCAGCCTTTCAAAGTGCATATAAGAAGGAGGCTAATGATTATGCAGTTTACAATCGGAATAATAAAATTGGTAATGCAAACTATAGTAAAGCCACGGATCAGGATCCTGCCACTCTTAATTTATTATTAAAACTTGTAAGACCATGAAAAAGATTGTTTTATTAATGTGGATGGTTTTAGTTTCTATATCTTGTAGGGCTCAAACCTTGACCGATGATTATGCTGCTTTTGAACATTTAGTTGCAGGCGTTACATCTATTGTAGATAGTTGCCTATCTTATTCAGAAGAAGATTCCATATCGTATTATTCGGCCAATTTTATGATGATAGTATGTCTCGATACAAATGGATATATTTGTAGAGCAAAACTGATTGACAAGAATACACAGCTTAAGGAGACTCAAATTACTTGTATTGAACGATCCTTACTTTCATGCAGTAATCAGTATGATATTTTTATTGAAGATTACCATTATCTGAAGGATCGATATTGGAAATTGCATGAGTATGCAATGTATACTATTCCCTACAGAGGGCGAAAGGAAGTTGAATCCAGAAACCACGCAGAATAAGTTTTCTTTTTTCTGGTAGACTACCCCCCCTTGAATATCAGATATGGTGAACTCGAGTCAATAGAATTGCTCCTATCTTGAAATAATAGGTAATTGAGCCAACCAGCACATAAAACCGAAGGGGTAAACCGCATTCAAACCATGCGGTATTACCCCATTGTTTTCCTGCCTGAGCGGATGCGAACGGCCTGCGACCGAAGTGGAGCAAACGGCAATGGTGCAAGTTCCAGAGGAACGCGCAGAACTGACAACGCGCGTGGCCAGCTTGAGACCGGGCGCTTCCTCTTCTGGACCGAGGACGTAGCTGCTCAAAGCGAGAGAAGAGCAAGTTTACTTGCTTTTCCGAGCCAAAGCTGCGTTGGCGCAGCCAACCGCCTGCAGGGATTTATGGAGACTGGCGATGAGGGCGGAATAGCAGCCTACTACAACTACACCGCCGACGGCGAGCGCAACATCAAGTTAACTTCGCCCCGTCTGAACATGCATCAGAACGCCTCGCAGTTCAACAACCCGCCGCTATTCATCC
>Ga0310694_10000507_pt1 | contig 50863 bp, 41 predicted proteins | sample 174DNAGHGhighgp2_FD_203884 | JGI IMG/M metagenome (GOLD analysis project Ga0310694, IMG submission 203884) | Sheep rumen microbial communities from Palmerston North, Manawatu-Wanganui, New Zealand - 1742 DNA GHGhigh gp2 (v2) (version 2) | ecosystem: Host-associated > Mammals > Digestive system... | reverse complement strand
GTAACATCTTCGTGCAAGAGTGCTGGCCGCTCTTGCTCGGCTTCGATAATGCACCGGATACACTGTCGATACCGGTACTCCATTCTACTTTTGCCATTGTTGTTAAGATTTAGGTTTAATTGATTTACTAAATTCTGTCTGTACGGATTTGACGGATACTACGGATATTTTTGCTCGAACACGGATTTTCACGGAGTGTCACGGAATCTCTGTCCATCTGCCTCCGTGTAGTTCCGTGTGTTTCCGTGTTCGTTTTTTGTTCTGTACGGATACTACGGATAATACGGATATTTTTGCTCGAACACGGATTTTCACGGAGTGTCACGGAATCTCTGTTCATCTGCCTCCGTGTAGTTCCGTGTGTTTCCGTGTTCGTTTTTTTGTTCTGTACGGATACTACGGATGTTACGGATATTTTTGCTCGAACACGGATTTTCACGGAGTGTCACGGAATCTCTGTTCATCTGTATCCGTGTAATCCGTGTGATCCGTACAGTTCACTCATCTGCCTCCGTGTGATTCCGTGTGTCTCCGTACAGAACCATCAGAGCCATCCGTTTAGCCGTTGTACGAAGGTTTGACGTATTTCTGCGCCACGGTGTAGGCAAACAGGCTGCGGTACTTCTTCTGCGCCTTGAACGCTGCTTCGAGTGTCGCGCGCTCCGTCGGGTCGGCAAGAGCGGTCTTGGCGGCTTGTGCAGCGGCCTTCAGCGCGTTCTGCGAGAGGATATGCTTCGCACCGTTCGCTTTCGACGGGTTAAGCAGATCCACTGCCAACTGCTCTTGTTTGCACGGACAACCTTTGAAGTACAAGGTCTCCGACTTGTTCAGTTTGCCCTTGATGCGGGCAAACATGCCATGTAAGGTGATTTTTGCCATAATAGTTAAGGTTTAGGTTTGTTGTTCAAAGGGTATTTCCGGTTGGTTTTTCCATTTGCGCTGCATGAACTCCGCGTGGCGTTGGGCGCCGTAACGCTCCGCGAAGTCGATGCGGTTCTGTTGCTCGGCTGCGGTGGGTTTGTGCGAACGGCGATTCGGGCGGGCTTGGACGATGTGCATCACCGCACCGTTCTTATCCGGGTACCGGCGGATATAATACGGATCGCTGCCCATCAGTATCCCCCGCACCGAATCTATGCCTATGTCAAACTCTACCTTCGCCATCGTGTTCGGGAACTTATGCCCCTCTATAATACTTACACAGGGTGTTGGCTTTTATGTGCTTGATGGTGCGTGTAAAGTATTTATACACAGTGGCTACGTCTATTTTCATAGTGCGTGCGATTTCGCGAAAAGAGTGCCCTTTAAGGTACAAGCGGAGGATGCGGCAGGCACGGCGGTGATCATGTTCACCGGGCTGGGGATGATGGTAATAATGATTGAGGAGTTGGCGCAGGCGGTCTTTGTTTTCGACGCAGTACTGTGCGTTGTCGTAATCGATGTCGCGATCGATGATTTCAACGTCTTGGGTATCGTCGGGGATGTCGAGTGCGGCGAGCTGGACGTTGTCGAGATGGACACAAACGATTTCTCGTTGACCGACACGCTTGACGAGGGTGTCATATTTATCGAGGAAAGCTTGCCGGAAGTCCTCGACCGCGATGTCCTGTAGGTGCTCGCAGAGAGCAAGGCAGGTGTCCTGAAACAGATCGTCATCGTAGATTTTCTGTTTTGTCAGAGTTTTTCTAAAGTATTCCTCATTTGCTGTATATAGTTTTTCGAATTGTTGCGATGTCATAATGATTGGGATTTTAGGGTGCCGGATGTAATCCGGCGTTAATAAACGAAGATTGGTTGGGCAGTCATCGGGAGATGGTCGCGTGATGGTCATGCTATTGAACCGATGCGCTCCCATCTCCCGAATGGAGTATTACGAGAGGGCGCGGTCAAAGATGTCGCTAAACTCCTTCCACAACTCTTTCTTTGAGCGTTGGTCACCTGCTTGGCGTCTGGCAGCAATAGCTCTGACGACGAACGCGAACTTGCGGCGCTGGCGGATCTCTTTGTCAGTGAGTTTGGTTTTGCGCCGGTGACCGTAGCCTATGACGTGGCCACTTTTGTCATGGATGCGCGGCAAGAAATAAGCACGGGTCTCTTTTTTGCCGTTCTTGGTATAGGTGCGGAACAACATATTTCTGTCTTTGCCGGAGATGCTTTTAATTCCGGGCATCAATTCTACTTTCATACTGATTGAAATTTAAGTGAATGGATAAATATGGTTTCTGACGCAGTAAGCAACTGCGCGCTGTTCGAGTTCGTCGAGCTCGCGCCGGGTGACGACAGTTCCGTCCGGGGAAGTGTAAACGATAGTATCAGGATTCATAACTTGAAATCTCCTTTGATTTGCATGTTAAACAATTCGGCTTCGCGGCGGGTGTAGATGCCACCGATGCCGTTGTAGATGGCTCGGACGAGGGGTTCATCGGGCAAGGAGCGGGCACCATTGAGGTTGTGTGGCTGCGGTTCCGGGAAGTCTTTCACCCAAAAGAGCGGACTTTTGTCGGGCACACCATGCTCATTGAGGAATTGCAACATCGCCTTGCGTGCTGCCGGGATGCGGTCTTTCCAGAGCTGAAAAGTAGCCGTTTTGCGCCCTTGAGCGGCTTCCATCCCGAGGAAATAGATCCAGAACTTATTGCAAAATTCTGCGTATAACTGATTGAGATCCATAGAGATAAATAACAAATTATCAAATAACGCCAATTGCTGATTGCCAAGTACCGCTGCTAAGCTAAATATATTTAGCAATTAGCAATTAGCGTGTATTTATTTTCTTTTTTTGGTTCTTTTTTTCTTTTGCCGGGTGCTCCCAGCCGAGCACTCAGCCATGCGGATGGCGGGGCTCCGGTTTACTCGGGGCTGACGCCCCGAGCAGCCAACAAAGAGACTGAACGCGGCGGAATACCGCCGGGAACTGGATACCGCTGCGCTACCTAACTCGGGGCTGAAAGACCCGAGCACAGGACACTAACGCGGCGGGACAGCGCCGCGCACTAAACGACTACACGAACGCGATGGTGAATCCTCGCTTGATGGAGTCGGAGTCGGCGTACTGTAGTTCGAGGGACTTGCCTACCCCTTTCATCTCGGCACGGCGGGCTTTGATCTCGCGGTCGAGCTGCGCACACTTGGCGTGCAGGGCTTTGTACATATCCAGGTTGATGTCCTTGATATGGGTGTTCTGCTCCCAGGTGTACGAGGTCGGACGGCGCACGACGATCTTGATGCCGTTGTACTCGATAGTGCCGGTGAAGTTCTTGGGCAGTCCGCGCTGACGGATAAGCTCCTTGACGGCGGCTTCTACCTTCGGGCGCAGGGCGTCGATGGTGGCTTTGCTCTCGTTCTGGCTCAGCATAGCGCTGAACATCTGGTCAATAACTGAAAAATCTGTTGTCATAATGCTTAACGTTTTGTCTGCCAATCGTAAATCCCTTTCCCAATGGTCGGCTCTGAGGATTATGCGAGTCGAGCCTTCCACCGGTTATTGTACTCGCTTGGGTTGGCGATTGATTGAAAAACGGTGCAAAGGTACGACATATTTGCGAGATTTACAAGGATCTAAGATGTGCTTTCTTGCCCGTTCTTGTAGTTTCTTATCGGTTCTTATCCATTTTCTTAAAGCCATATGCATAGACACAAAAAAAGCACCCCAAATGAGGTGCTCATTGTCATACGTCATACAACTTATTTGACGTTGAAGTAGTTTGTAAAATTCTTGTAAGTAAAGCCTGGAGTGTTCTCGTCCGGCATGCCTAATCGGTGTAACTCATCAAACATCAACTCAGGTTTGACGCTAAGATAGACGCGATTTTCTTTGCGCATCTGTTGCATATAGCGAGCAATCTCCGGCAGTGGGAAATTGCGCACAAGGTTCATTATCTCTTTGTGGACTTGCATTCTATCGGCATCAGATGTAACATGCGGATGGATAAAGCGAAATAACTCCTCTTTGTCCTCCTTCACAGGATTTGCTTTCTGATGCTTTGTTTCGTCAATAGAGCTTGTGCTCTCTTGTTTGCCATAAATAACCTGCTTGCCGATTCCGCCGGCTGCCACATTTTCAATTACATCGCCTGTAATTTTGTTGCCGGCTACATAATCACCATTATTGACAATCACTTTTGACTTATCATTTTTATGTAAATGTTCCATCTTCCAATCCAAATAATCCATAAAATATTTCATCATTTGCAACACTTCCGGACGTCCATTGAACCACCGGTCATGATATGCTTGTGAACCGCGAAAGTTTTCGAACATAAATTCTCTATCCACCACGCTTTTTTCATGATTATACAACTCCTGATACAAGTCATCAGTCGTAGGGTCAAGCAATAGCGAATTATCGTCCTCCATCTCCGTCTCTATGTGCGCCAACCGCATGCGTATATATTCCTCAAAACAAGCATTACGAATCTTACGCTTCATATCCACAAACGTCATCGGAGCATCAGAATTTGCCTTGCCGTCTAACAAAAATTTCCGGAAACTTTCAGCCAAGAACAGATAGCGGCTGAAGTCGTAGATGTTATCAAACACCGGATGATTGTAATTACGGCTACTGAGAAGGACTTGCTCAATCAAAGGAGGTCTCATACCTTCCATCACTGACCGGTGAATCTCCGACGCAAGTGCCACCAAATCATCGCCGGTAACATGATTATCAGCCCAAATCATAGCCAACTCGTTCAACCCTTTATCGCCATACTCACCATCGTATATGTGCGGCAATTGTGCACTCTCGCGGATATACAAGTTACGCAATCGTGAATTTATCCGTACAAGACAATCGCAGTGCGCAATAAACTCATCACTCTCTTCTTTCGTGGGGAAGCATTGCGGAGCTGCATCTTGCCATAAGCCGAGTACATCCATTCGTTTGGTAGGCTCATCGATTTCGCCAATGAGAGCCCATGCCCATCCTATCGACGATACAGGCGTCTTCATAATGCGAAACGCTTTGACAAGGTCGGAAAGGAAAGTCACCCAATCGACCTGTCTGATATTGCGCTCACCCTGATTGATTTCTTTCATCAGGGTCTCTTGCTGTGTGTCTGTGTTTTGCAATTCGTTAGTCATGATTCTCTTGTATGCCTATTCCACCTTCCTCTACTTTCTTCACTACCGTACCGGTATATTTGTCTCCGGCTACATAATCGCCATTAATGTTGAAAATAATAGAACCTGTGCGTAACTTGTTCAGCATGTCACGGTATATAGAATCTTGTTCAGATGATGGTTTGGAATTTATTATGCTTTCGATAAATTGTATAATCTGATCACGGTTAACGTGGTTTGCGCATTCAGAAATCAAATCTTTGATTGCAACTTTCTCGTTTTCGGGGATGAATTCATTCTCTCTGAGATTATATGTTTTTTTTAATGTTGTTATAGTATAGTCAACCGTTAATCTCAAGACATGAATTTCAGGTGTATAATCAGTGGGGTTAAGCGCATCGATAGCGAACAGGATTTGCTGGAACTTACGTAATCTTTCATACGGTGGTAGATGTCTGTATCCATTATTAAGCGCTTGCGCATCCGGGATAATGTGCGGAGGAATAAGATTACGCTTCTGTTCATCCTGCGTGTCGTCACTTTGGCTTTTCTCTCGTAGCGGAAACAAGAAATGATTGAGATATGGCCTTGCGTCCTCGTAATCAGCATTTTTGTATAGCGTCGCCAAAACTTCCGTGAGATCCGGATTTTGCTGTGCAATGACGTAATACACTGCTGCAAAGATTACCGTTCGCTCGTAGAATGTGTTGCAACAATACTCATACTCAGTAGCGTCAGGTTGAGGTTGTTGGTTGGCGTGAGGGATATCCTTATCCAATGCGTCATACAAATCTCTCACTGCCATTGCACCAAATTCATTGTTTACGATATTCACGATATGATCAACACAGTCCAGAAATGTGCAAATAGGCAAAGATCTTGTCTTTATCTGCTCCATAGTTACGCCATTTGCCATTTTTCTGCGATCTGTTACACACAGCTCCTGGAACAGCCTTGCAATATCTTTCCATTCACCTTGTAATTGACATAGAGAGACTGGGCTATATTTTTTGCGTATTAACATTTATTTCAATTTATCTATTTCAGCAAATAACTCTTCAATTTTAGCGACGATGCGTTGTTGATTGGCAATGGCACCATTAGTGTTTTATGACCATTATCAATTCCTCCAAACTGATGTAGACCTTTGTATACAACTTATAACATCAGTTCGGGCTAAAGATGTCTTTTGGGGAATTAGGACATAGACTGGCTTCCCTTTCCCTGCAACCGCCCCATCTTCAGTGTGTGCCGATCTGCCGCACGGTAGGACGAGTACACAGGCATCGCAAGCAGTCATGGCATCGATGTCGTTCTTGAACTGCCGTTCTGCCAACGGATGATTGAGATTGGCTTGGTACTGAGCCGGAGTCCAATCTGCACAATGCTCATCCACATCCGTCCAATGAAAACCTGGATCACCGGTCGGCGGATTGCGAAAGTCGTAAACCTCATGCCCTGCATTGCGCAAGGCTTGTACGACATCAGGATAATATGTATTGCGCCAAGAAGAAGCGACGTAGATATGCATTTATTTCAGGATAATATTAACTATGTCGCCGTTTCTTACGACCACCAAACCATGGTCAACTATAGTTAGCCAGGACGACTCACGCCTTGCTTCCGTTTCGCCAAAGCCATAACTAATGAACCATTTTTTGATAGTAGCCTCATTCCATTTATGGCGTCCTTCACTGGTCAAACTTTTAGCCAATTCTTCCCATGTATCCTGACCAATCTCAATTTTAATGTAATTGCCGTCTCCAAGTGTCGCACCAGTTTCAGCCTTATATTGTAAATAGGTCGTTGTATCCGTCCAAACTGTGTACTTGCGGTTTTCTTCACTGCAAGACTGGAACGTGATTGCAGTTACGCAAAGAATGATTGCTGTAACAAAAAAAGTAAATAAGCGTTTCATAATTGTATGGTGTTATAAGTTTTCAATCAATTCCTCCACGAGGATGCTACGTAGATGTGCATTAGTTGGTTGTATTCTACTTCGTCTTATACGATTTACGTTCGATTTTTACTTTGTTTTTTGCGTCGGCATTTCATGCCGACAAGGCTTCCCTTCTCCTCTTCTTGGCAGTTCCCCCGAATGCTATTCGGGGCATTAATCACCACATCTCGCGCATCAGGTATGCTTGTGCAGCACTCTCCCAGTCTGTTTGCCACTCAACATATCCGCTACGCTCTTTCGAGTTATGAACATTCGTCACTTGTATTATGATCGGTGTGCGCTTTGACCCGTCCACCCATGTGGTGTATAAATAGCCTTGCATGGGTTCGTCGGTGATTGTCAATCGAATACTATCGACTGTTATATCGTCGATCATTGGAAGTGATTGAAGTATGAGCGGCAGTCGTTCTGTCTCTGAATTCATGATCACGGCCTCCGCTTGTTCAACGGTCAATTTGTTGCAAGAAGCCAATCCGAACAGGATTGGAATTAGTAGCATGTAAAGTTTTTTCATACTATTGAGTTTTTAAGTAGTTATATTACTATTCTGATACGGATAATGGAATTCTTTCGCCAATTCTTCAGAGTATATTTCAGAAGCTGGATTTACAGAACCACCGCGAACCGCCTGAATTATCCTATCTTTTTTGCCCGGGGTAAAAGAGCGAGAATCAAAATCCGGTCCTAGTTCTACTTGATTTGTCGGAGAAACGGCATTGTTCTTAGGGCGATTTTGTTCAGTCTGACAATGTAATTTAGATTTTTTTGTTCATCTATCTTTTTATTATACTCCTCTGTTCTCTTTCGATCCTCAGCTTCCTCTTTCTTCCATTTCTCATACTCCGCCTGTTTTGTCTTTATCCTATTCTCTTCATTTCTATTTTCACATATAGGACAACAAATCCACATTCTATCATCTTTCTGCTCCTGCAACCGTTTTGCTACACTTTCTTCCGTATAATCCGTTTTGAGCATATCTGACAGGTCGATCTCTATACAAGGTTGATTCGATTTGCAAATGCTATCAAACTTGTCGGAATCAACTTCATGAGTTACAAATATTTCAATCCATAGTCTATGCTCTATATTATTGCCATATTTGATACCTATGCAGTCTGGCCTGTATAATTTATTATCAAGTATAGTGCTCTTCTCTATTTTAACCTCATCAAATTCTATTAGTTCTGTAGCTTTTTGATAATATAAGCCTATATAATCTGGCAACATCAGTTTCTTATCACGGGCAAGTATCTGCTGCGCCAACATGTGCAGCGCAGTCATTCGGGCACCTTTGCAATCTGTATCGCCACGATGCGCGAAATGATGCTCTCTTTTTTCTCCCTGCCTAGCGATTAAATCAGCTTTGCAATACGGACAAACACAATTACATTTCAATCCTTTAGGGACATCATCTACAAAACGCAAATGACTTTCCGTTCCCCTCTGTAAAGCATACCGAAGATGCAAATGTGATTGTTCTGCAAATTCCATAATTTCTAATTCTTGTTCTTCTCCGCACACATGATATAGTTCCTTATATATTAGCGAAGATAAACGCTTTTCCTATTTCGCATAAATGACGCTTGCGCCCTTTCTGATGGTTAGTAAATATCGGGTAATGTTACCACGGCGTTGGATGCAGACGGCGAGGTCACCTTGTTGTTGGTGCTGGGCATAGAACTTGGCAAGGTCATAGCTATCATAACGCGGGTCAATGGCTATTGCTATGCCTTGCGGAGACTCAGCAGCACAAGGTATGAGCAACACTTGATTGATGAAATGCTGAGACGTACCAACACGGATGTGGGCGCGTTCAATCATTGTGACCCTCATATCGCTAAGGAACTTTTCAAAGGGCACTATCTCAAACGGCTCTTTCTCCGGATTAAAGAAGATGGCTTCATTTTGCATGTCACAGGATTTGTTGGTACAACGAAGCATCGTATAGAAGTGTCCATTCTTTGCGTAACCATCTTTGGCATACATCAGTTTACCATTTCCGCAACGAGGGCAAGACATCATTGTTTCCTCATCCTCTAATTTTTTCACTCCTCCTAATTCTGTAACAAAGAGTGAGGGGTATTGTTTATCAAAGAGCACATAAGAAGCGCGTTTGGCACGTGTAATAGCTACATAGAACACTCGACGTTCCTCAGCATGGTCGAATGAATCTGTCTTGCTGAGCACGTAATCCAAAATCGGATCATCCGCCACTTGAGACGGGAATCCATAGTCGTCGTATCCACTATTGCAATTCAGCAAAAAGACATAATCGGCTTCAAGACCTTTGCTGGAGTGAGCTGTTAGAGCTTGCACCTTGCGTCCTGCTATCTGTAAGTCAATTGCAGAGCCATTTTCATCCGTTATACGATTTGCCACTTCCGGAAATACGCTTCCTATATCATACCGATAGCGAGAGACAATGTAAACTCGTGCATCTTCAGGCAATTTCGATATTTGTCTCTCTATAATTGCTCTTTCTTTTTTTAGGTCTTCATATCCGGCAAATGCCAAATATGTCACTCTGTCTTTATCTGGGCGCAGTTTCTTTTTCTTCTGCGCCGGATTTTGCTGCACGAAGTCCGATGAACGCTGCAGAAGCGGTTCGCCAAAACGGTGAGTGGCTTCAATTTTCAGCTCTTCGGTTGGACCATTGAATTTCTCAAATTGGGAGAATAAACTGATGTCACTACCGGAGAAACGATAGATGGATTGCCAGTCGTCACCAACACAGAAGATACGCGTACGCGGGTTCTTTCTACGCAGGGCCTTAAGGTACTTGTACTTATCCATCGACATATCTTGGAACTCATCAACCAAAATATAGTCGTAATTATAAATTTGCTGCTTCTCTAACAAACTTGCGGCATGTAATAGGCAATCTGTGAAATCACACTCATGTTTTTCTTTTAGCGTTTGCTCATACGTATCATATAAGGGTTGTACTAAATGCTTTAATAAGAATGTGTTTCGCGCTTTATTAGCGTCGTTGTCAGAAATTGAATGAAGTAATTCTTGAATACTCCGCCCATTAGCTTTTAGTAAGGCGATGAAGCCACTGATTAGTTTAACAAGACTTTCAATAGACCTATTGAGCGGAACAGCCAGTTTTTGAGTTTTCTGCACCATCGTAAGTGGTTCGTATGGTATATTGTTCTGCTCTAACAACGTAATAATACGTTCTCGCGCAGATGTTATACCCCGCTGAAAATCCGCACTGGTTGTGTAAATGAGCGTTGTGCCGTTCATATCATGCACCAATTGTTTCCATTTTACGCCCTCATTATAATCCCGATCAGCCTTTGCCCATCCACCTTGTTTTCCCTCTCCGAACCAAACAGGAACACGCCCGAATTTATCTAAAGCATAATGCTCCAAATAGATACAACGTTCTACACCGTCTTTCTCATAATGGATCGTAAAATCAGGTTTGTACTGTCGGTACTGTTTTGATGCTGTATTATACGGATATTTTTCTTCATACCGAACGTTCAAGCCTAATTCAGTAAGAATAACCATTATCTCCATTTCTTCGCGACTTTTTACATAGCACAGTTTGCCATCCATGTCGCGATACGGAGCCATTTTCCCATATTCAATTAGTGCTTTTAGATACTCTTTGTAACTGCCATACTCATAATTGTATTTAAGAAGAGTCTTTTGAACGGTTTGAAAAAGAAAAAACGCTGATTCAATAGCGGAATTATGATGAAAAAGTGAATCAAAAAGCGTGGCAAGCGTAGTGTTCTCACATATTACCGGTTTCTCTCCCTCAATGCGTGCAATCGTGTCAATCGCATGTTTATGGAAAGTGCTGCACTCTACACCAGCAACACCTACACGCTTTTGTAACTCTTCCGCAGCTTTTCGTGTATATGTCACCACCAATATATTACGCGGATCAACGTGCATCTTATTGACCAAATAGTGGGTTTTAGCAACGATAGTTGATGTCTTTCCACTACCGGCAGCAGCTACAACAAGCACATTCTCGCCAAGTGTTACAATAGCCTCGCGTTGTTGATCGTCAAGCGGATAGGCAAAGAGCGTATCAAAATATTCTTTGTGCTCTATCTTCTGTTGTTCGCGGAACTTACGATTATGCTGCGGAACAAAATTCGCGTCTATTTCATAAAATGGGCAAACTTCTAATATCTGCTTTTTAAGTTGCTCCCAATCGGAAATAGCGATGTATGGATTCTTTTGAAGAAACTCTTGGTAGATGAGATCAGCGGCTTCTTTCTGTCGGCGCTTACGTTCTTTTTCTTCCGCTTCGCGTTGTAACCGCTCTTGTTCTAATCGTGCTTGCTCAGCCTCACGTTCTTGTCGTTCTTTCTCGCGTTTCGCTTGCTGTTGGGCATGCAAATCCTTTATCTGCTGACGATATAGATATGTCAATACCGCCGCAAGAACGATAATAACGGATAATATGATGAGTACCAAAGTCATGTGTTATGCTCTCAAGAATTGAGGCATTATAGGTTGCTGAGTTTGCCAAGTAATCGACATTGGGAAGTCGCCCGTACTGGAAACATAGTTTACGAAACCGAAGCAATAAAACGGAGCAGTATTGCCATAGACATCCTTTTTGTCCTCGCGCACAAAAAGCAAGAAACGCTTACCGTTGGTTTGTTGATTCACATAGCGCTGACCTTTATTGTTGTGGGCTTCTGAATTTTGCGATTCCCAATGGAACATATTCTCGCTGATCACATAATCTTTGTATTGCGTCGTGGGAGAGAACTCTTTATCCGATTTATTAAGCGTTACAAAGAAAACTTCTGTATCAACTTCCTTTGCATTATATACGCCTGCTGGGAATCCGCTCATAATTCTGATTTCATTCTGGGCTTTTAACAGAACGAATATTTCGTCTTTGGAGTAACATCCATATTGCTCTAATTCGGCAGGTAAACCTTGCCCAATGGCAAATGTCTCATGCTCGATATGATTCTCCAGATACTCCATTATCTCACCTAACTCTTGTACAAAATACTGATACTTGGCGAAATGCTGTAATGCTTTTTCTATAGATCCGAACTTACTCTTTTGTGGAACATCCGAATAGAGGGTATAATAAAGCATCAAAGCAAAGATACGTTCTTGTGGTGAGTATTGGAAATTATTTTTTACACAACGTTGGATAAAACGGATATAAGGTATTGAATTGATATGACAGAAATTAGTCATTACACTGGCAAATTGCTTGGTGTACTCATCGTCCGCGTAATCAATCTTACCGGCATTCTTTTTGAGCGTAGTCCAGCTATTGTTACGATAAATAATAGCCAAGTCTTGTCCATTGCTTTCCAAGAATTGAGAGATAGTTGGCGTAAAAGTTAAGGCTGCTAATTCTTTTTCTATACGATGCCTATTATATATCGCGTTTTTAATGTTGCTAAGCACATACGATTGGGCTTTTCTCTCAAACATGATATAACAACCATGTGGAATAAGCGTAAAGCCTTCTTTTATCTGCTTTTCTACATTCGCGGAAGGTTTGGTAAGCAATGCACGAAAACGGGATGCATAATCGTATCGCTTGTTCACCTGCGAAACGTAGTCAAAGACTGTCAAAACAGATTTGCCGGGAGATAAACGTAAGCCACGCCCTAACTGCTGAATGTAAATAGTCAGCGATTCTGTAGGGCGCAATAATAACAACGTATCTACTGCGGGAATATCCACACCCTCATTGAAGATGTCAACTACAAACAAATAATTGATTTCGCCATTAGCCAATTGCTCATTGAGGATTTTTCTTTCCTTGTCATTGTCGCTTGTTAAGGAGGCAGCCCTAAATCCTCTTTCTACAAAAGCCTTTGCCATAAATTCGGCATGCTTTTTATCAACACAATAGCATAGTGCCTTGCATGCATATTCGTTCGGAATATACTTTCTAAGGCTGCTAATAATCATCTCCACTCGTTCGGGATTACGTAATACTCCTGATAACTTTTCTGTGAAGTATTTACTTCCCGACCACAGGCTGTCACTACTCAGATCAACAGAATCAGAAATACATAGATATTGGAACGGAGTCAACAAACCCTCTTGCAACGCCTGAGGAAGACGAATCTCAGCACTAATACGGCCATCAAAATCAGGCAGCAAAGATTGGCCATCCATACGTTCCGGAGTAGCGGTCAAGCCAAGCAAAATCTTCGGACGGAAAAAATCAATAATCGGACGGTAAGATTTGGCCGCTATATGGTGCGCCTCGTCTATAACTATGTAGTCATAGTATGTTTCGCCCAAACGCTTGAACTCATCTATGTTGTTGTTAAATGTAGAAACAGAGACGAATAAATGCTCCAAACTATCCTGCGGTGTATAGTTTCCTACCCAAAGATCACCAAAGTTATAATCACCAAGAACACTTCTGTATGTATTACGAGCCTGTTCAAGAATTTCTTGTCGGTGAGCTATATATAGCAGTCGAGCATTCTTGTGCGTTTGTAGGAACAATTGGTAATCAAACCCCGACATAACCGTCTTACCGGTTCCGGTCGCGGCTACTACAAGGTTACGATATATGCCCAATTCGTCGCGAACAGCCTGCAGCTTGTCGAGAATAGCTTTCTGGTGAGGGAGTACTGAATAACGATAGAATACACTTTTAGTTTCTCCATATTCTTTCTGGAGCTGTAGTTCCTTCTTGAATTTATCTAAACCGCCATCGTTGAAATCCTCAAAATCTTTGCTATTCCAATAAACCTCAAACGTCTTGATTGCAGCATTTATGATTTGCGGATTCTCAACATTAGTAACACGAATATTCCACTCCAATCCTTCTGTTTGTGCCGATTTACTGAGATTTGAAGAGCCAATGTATGCCGTACTCAAGCCAGACGCACGCTCAAATATATATGCTTTTGCATGAAGGCGTTCTATACTGGTGTTGTAACTGATTTTGATTTCCGTATTCGGCAATTCACTCAATTGCTGAACGGCCTTTGCCTCTGTATGACCGCAATAAGTGGTGGTAATGATTTGAAGAGTATGTCCAGGAACTGAAGTGAACTTACGCAAGGCTTCCATCAATAGGCGAACGCCAGACAACCGGAGAAACGAAACAATGATATATATCTTGTCCGCAGAAGCAATGTCACGTAAGATTTCTTCGTACATTGGAATCTTGCTCTGACGACCTGTAAACAAATTGCTTACGCGAAAGCCTGTTAACGGACGAACTATTGAATCTTTGGTCTGTTCTAATCTAACCTTTTCAGCCTCAGGAACAACAGCTGTAAGAATATCATCTGTCTGAGTCAACAATTCCTCTTTAGGCACATCGCCTATATCGCGAATTATTCGATTGGCAATTTCAATGCGTTTTTGGGGCGTAAGGCTTTCGTCATTTAGTTTCTGCTGAATGATATTAGAAATGTATTCTGCAATCATACGAGGATGTTCTGCAGAATCCACAGGCTGCTCGATGCAGGCTAAACGTTCTTGTTCAGCTGCTTTCGTCTCTGCTTTTAATTGCTCAGAGATTAGATTTTCATATATTCCAGAAACCAGTTTCACTTCTTAACTAAGATGTTTTGATCTAACATTTACTGCAATCTGTGAAGAACCATTCCTTCATCATTTACAAGGATATCGGTTTTCTTGTCATACACATAGTGTTCTGCCAGAGTGCCTTGAGCTTCAAGTTTCCAATAATCGGAGTAATCGTGATATATTTCGACAGTCTCGCCTTTTATAGTGTAGTTCAAGTGCTTGAAAGTTGTAGTACTTCCCTGGTCATAAAATGTGATCTCTGCTGCGCCTGATGGCGAAAAGTATATCTTCTTACCATTGTTTGATGTGCCGGCGAAATACGAATGCCCCTTGATAGAGTTAGCCGGACTACATGCCACGAACAATGCTGCCGTGAAAACAAATAGTATCACAGAAAGAACCTTTGAGGTCCAGTTGCTTTTAATATTGGTCTTTTCCATAAATGGTTAGTATTTGATGGTTGTTATTATTCATTTTGTGCAGAACTGGCGTTGCCTGCAATCAGGAGGATGATCCAAGTGAGCACCGGAGAGACGAACAGCGAGAGCAGAACCCAGCCAAGCGGGTCGCGGTGGCGGTTCTTGGCCATGCGGTAAGCGATATGGATGCGGATGAGATAGACAAACAGCAAAGCGCAGATGACGGAAACGATTGCCAAAACAAATGATACTATATCGTTCGTGGCGCGGTCAAGCCAGGAGGCATCAATAAGTGTTGAAGACAAGACTGGTAACATATTGCTATGAGTTGGATGGTTAATTGTTATTAAGTTAAACGAGGTCTTCCGTTCCCGAAAAACTTTGCAATCGCAAAGTTACGAAAAATTTTTCACATTTGCAAATCCCATGGCAATTTTTATGCTTGGATGGGTGATTTTTTTGAATTTTCGTTCGGCATGCCGTTAGAGGCCTGAGTCGGCGGGTTGGTGCCGGACAGACGATGCTGAATCATCAATGAGCAAACATATACTTGTAAGTCCAAGCCGTCTTGCATTGCGGGAGATCTAATTGTCCGCAGTGCGCATCAAGGTAGAACTTGATATTATGCTCCCAACTACCTCCGGCATGCAGCCAGGAGTAATCGCCGTCCCAAAGCCAAGCGTGCAGGTAAATAACTTGCCCAGATTTGAGGACAAACACACTATCGTGCTCCGTCAATCGGGATAGTTTGCCGAAACCGATCTTTAATCCTATATCGCTGTACCACTCCTGCACATCACCTCCGCTGAACTCTATCGTCCGGCGATTGTGAGTATAAGTAAAATGGCGACTGAGAGGATCGATCTCCACTATGGTACCCAAGGCGTAGTTATAGGCTTTCCAGGCTGATATAAGCGTAAGAACAATGGCGGATATAACACATATTACCAATGCTGTTACACCTATCTGTTGAAGCGAGGAAAACGCAGGATGGCTACTGATAATCAGATACGCCAACAATCCAACAAGCAGCGCGCAAAACACGGTAATAAACAACAAGTATCGCTCACCCCGTTCGTTGGCTTTGAAGACATGTTTGTTGATGTCAAGCGATTCCATGCTATTGGTGGTTAATCAGAATAATAAGTTTGGTTTTAAGTGGACGTAACTATTCTTTTACAAATTTGTAAACAGCCCATGTCGGCAGAATGACCAAAAGCAACAGGATGATCTCCACCAAGGCGTATGAACCGACATAGTCAACCAACGGCTGAAAGCCTATTACGCCGTCCACCAGCAAGACCAGAGCGCCAAACCAGCAGAGGAAAAAGATGGCTGCAAATTTGATTTTTCTTTTCTTCAGTTTCATAAACTCTCTGATTGTTTTCAGAGTGCCTTATGCGTTTCAAAGTTACTAAAAATTTTTGACAAATGCTAATTTATTTGCTTTCCCCTCGATGTTTGGGGGTATCTATCAATTTGTGAGACAGGTCTCACGTTTTTTAATTTGCTATCTCCCAGTGGCCGGTTTTGTCAGAACCAACCCATTGAATTAGGTGTTTTTCTTGCAGAGCAACAATATCCCGTTGGATGGTTTTTCTGTTTACACCTAACCTTTCGGAAAGATATTTTGTATTTACTGCGACATTTACTGCGACATTCTTTAGAATTTCTAATATAACTCGCTGTCTATCAGTTAAATCATCTGCGACATATCGAAGGACACCTTGAGGGACAGTTGCCTCTTGACTTGCGACAAACGCATCAATCTCAGATTGCAGGTTGGTGTTATGCAGACGAACCATGACATTCGGGAAGATAGTTTCATCCTGTTGGTCGCGCGTGTCGTTGAGCGCTTGGATATACTCGGCTTTCTGCTCCTTGAGCACCTTGGTCGGGATGAGTCCGAACTCAAACTGAAGCATGTTCATCACCAGACGTGACATACGGCCGTTACCATCTGCCCAAGGATGGATAGTAACAAGGCGGAAGTGCGCTACAAACGATAGACGATAAGCGGCGAGGATATTATTCTTCGGTAGGTTTGCACGTTCGGTATTGAGCCAACGACAGAAGTCCGACAAGGCTTGCCGCACTTTCTCGTGCGCCAGATAAGAACGCCCACCGAAACCGGCTGTAACATTGACCTTTCGCAACTCGCCTTCGGCAGCGGAGAACGAACCAAGCGGCGTGTTGTACGTGCTGCCGGTGTTTTTCATCACGATGGCTGACAGACGGCAGAGCATATCGACGCTATAGGGCGTGTGACGGTCTGCGAGCCGTTGTGCCTCCTCGTAAGCCGCTTTGAGGTCAAGGTTCATCATCTGCTCTTGGAGCGTACGTCCCGGAGCCGTAATTCCTTCGTCAAAAAGTAGTTGGTTCTCAATCTCTGTGAGGGTTGAACCCTCGATGGCGGTCGAGTGCGTGATGATAGAATACAAGTAGAATTTCTTGTAGTCTATCTGCTCATCGATGCCCAAGGCTCGATAGCGTTCTATGGTTTGCAGCAAATCTGCCATATTTGGTATTGTTTAGTGATTGTCCTTTTACCTTGCACACAAATCGCCTACAAAGATACAAAAAAAAATGCACATTTGCAAATCTGTCCGAAGAAAAATTGCACGATAGTGCATTTTTTAGGAGCAGAGTCGTATACGGACTTGCACGAATATGATGGGCGGTCAACCATTACCAACAATTAACAACAATGCGAAAGGGGAAAGGAGGTCAACCATTACCAACAATTAACAACAATTATTTTGGGGGTCAACAATTATCGACAATTACCAACAATTTTTTTCGCTCCTGTAGTCGCGATTGCTGCGACAGTCAATGCGAACACCGTGAGCAACCTAATTGAGGATAATTGATGGAAATTCTTAGCCCTAATGGGCACGATCTGCTTCGCTGTATGGATGACCTGTCTTGATCTACTTGCACTACAAAGACAATCCGCAGCTCATCGATAACCACGATGAACTGCGGAAAGCCATACTCCTTGCCTACAAGCAGAAGCGGAGAAACTAATTACATGGTGGCACCGCCGAGTGCGACGTAGAGGTCGATGAGACTGATGAGTCCGTTGTATCGGTTGGTGACGTCGGCGAGTTGTGCTTTGAGGAGGTTCTCCTGTGCGGTGAGAACCTCGAGGTAGGACGCCTTACCTTTCTTCATCAGTTCGCACGTACCGTCATACGCCTCCTGTTGTGTAGTGAGCATACGTTGGTAGAGTTCGTCCTGTTCCTGTGCATTGCGGCATCGGAAGATTGCATCGTTGACCTCGCTACCGGCGCGGAGCATAGTCTGCACGTATCGGTTAGCGGCTTCCTGCTGTTGCAGTCTGGCGATCTGGAGGTTAGCCTTGAGTTTGCCACCCGCGAAGATTGGTTGTGCGAGTCCGAGGACGGCATTCATGAGCAGTTGTCCGGGGTTAGCGACTATGCCTCCGTTGTTCGTCCATCCGATGAGTCCGGATAGCGACAGTGCGGGGCAGAAAGCGGCTTTAGCGATGTTTGTCTGATAGAACGCGGCTGCTACGTTTCGTTCGGCGGCTCGCACATCGGCTCGGTTGCTGAGTTGTGCAGCGGGTATGGGGTTGATGGTCCATGTATCGAACGTATAACTGACCCAAGGAGAGCGTGCAATGTTGTGCGGTTCTTGGTTGAGCAGTTGGCATAGTGTGAGTTCGAGCGCGTGTATCTGCTGAAGGAGTTGTTTGCGTTGGATACGTACATTGATGAGCGATGCTTCCATCTGTCCGACGGAGGGCGAGTATGCCTGTCCGTTCTTGACGAGTACGCGTTGTATCTCGAGGACCTGTTGCCAGATCATTTCTGTAGAATCGATGATCTGTGCCTCGAAGTCGAGCAGTTGGAGTTGCGTATATAGTCTTGCGACCGTAGCGACGAGGTTAGCGTGTGCTGCGGCACGGTTATCTTCCGCCTGTTCGCGGAGGACCTCAGCCTGTCGTTTGCGGTTAGTGATTGTACCGAGTCCTTCTCCACCCCAGTTGAGTGCGAGCGGCACCTGATAACTGAGCATGGCAGGTGACGCGCCGCTTCCCGGTGTGACTGTGCCTGAGACGCCGATGTTAGCGGTGCTGATGGCGAGTGTTGGCAGGAAGCCGAGTTTAGCCGCACGTAGTTGTGCGTCTGCCTCTTGTACGGCAAGTTGTCGTGTGCGATAATCGACGTTGTTGGCGAGAGCCGTGTCGATGAGGTTACGCAGAACGGGGTCTTCGATGTACGTTTTCCACCCGGCATTACTAACGGCAGTGACCAGGCTATCCTGTTCGGGTTGTTCGGCAGGTGTATAATGCTTGAACACGCCGCAGGAGGAGAGGGAGAGTGCTACAATGCAGACCGCTAACGCTGACAGACCGGCTTTGCCTGACAGACCGCTGGAGCTGACAGAAGACAGACCGGCTTTGCCTGACAGACCGCCGGCGCTGACAGAGGGTTGATCGTTGTTGCCTTGGAAACGTTCGTGCAGTGATTGGAAGATGATATAGAACGCAGGAACGACGAAGACGAGTGCGAGTGTGCCGACCGCCATACCTCCTGTGACGCCGATAGCCAGAGCACGGTTGCCGTTGGCACCCGCACCGCCCTCGATGATAAGCGGGATCATACCTGCAATCATCGTGACGACGGTCATGAGTATAGGCCTCAGTCGGTCCTCACATGCGCTGAGCGCAGCCTGAATGATCGGCATGCCTTGTTTGCGTTTCTCGACGGCGAACTCGGTGATGAGGATAGCCGTTTTGGCGAGCAATCCGATGAGCATGATCACGCCGGTCTGGAGGTAGATATTATTCTGCTGTCCGCATAGCCATGACAGAGCGAACGCTCCCATCAGTCCGAAAGGCACGGAGAGCAAGACAGCGAGCGGAATGAAGAACGACTCGTAGAGTGATGCGAGGATCATATAGATCAGCAGCACGCAGACAAGGTAGATCAGTCCTGTAAGGTTCGACTTACTGTTAGCCTCCAGTTCGCGGCTCATACCACCATATTCGTAACTATAACCTGTGGGCAGATGCTCCTTGGCGACCTCGGCGATAACGCGTTGTACATCGCCTTCGCTAAATCCGGCGTTAGGCTGAACAGAGCATGCGATGGACTGATAGAGATTGAATCGCTTCTGGGTAGCCGATCCGACGGCAGGTGTGAGTGTCACGAACTGTGCTATGGGCGCCATCTCATCCCCTACGCGCACGAAGATATTGTTCAGAGAATTCGGGTCGAGTCGATATTCGGGTGCAGCTCCAGCCATGACTCGATAGACCTTGCCGTACTGGTTGAAGTTGCTGACATACGCACTACCGCAGTATGCTCCGAGTGTGTTAAGCACGACGTCGGGCGATATACCAGCCCGGTCGCATTGTGTAGCGTTGACGTCCACCTTATATTTGGGGAAGGACTCGGAGTAGAGCGACATTGCCATCTGCACCTCCGGGTGCTTCTGCAGTTCGGCAAGGAAGGTATTGACGACCTCGTTGAACTTCGACATATCGCCGCCTTGCAGATCTTCCATCTGCAGATCGATAGCGTTACTGTTGCCATATCCCGGGATCTGCGGCATCTGGAAGGGGATGATCTGTGCATCTTTGATATCCTCGCAGGAGTAATACAACTTAGCCATGACCATGTCGATGTAGTGTTCGAGTCCCTCTCGTTGGTCCCAGGGTTTGAGTCGTACGACGAGTGTACCGTAACTTACTCCTGTACCGGAGAGCAATCCGAAGCCGGATATCTTGGCGTAACTCTCGACCTCCTCGAGTCGCAGCACATGCTCCTCGACCTGCGCCATTATCTTGTCGGTTTCGACGAGCGGTGATCCGGCGGGTGCGGTAACATCGACCATGATCACGCCCTGGTCCTCCTGCGGCACGAGTCCTGCAGGCAGTGCTCGCATCGCGAAGACCATAGCGATGACGGCTGCGAAGAGCCAGAGCCATGCGCGTCGAGGTTTTTGCAGGAACTTGGCAACGCCGTTCTTGTACTTACCGAGAATAGCATTGTATCCTGCTTCGTACGCCTGTTTGACATATTGGCTGAAAGATTTTTTGCCGTTCGGATCTTCGTTTTTCGGTCGGAACATTACGGCAGTAAGAGCGGGACAGAGAGTAAGGGCTGATATACAACTCAGTCCGACGGACGATGCGATGGTTATACCGAACTGTGTGAAGAACGTGCCGCTGGTTCCCGGCATGAACGTGACGGGTATGAACACCGCCATGAACACGAGTGTACAACTGATGACGGCAACGGTGACTTCGCTCATTGCATCTTTGGTAGCTTGGTAAGCCGATGTGTATCCGCTCTCCATCTTCGCCATGACCGCCTCGACGACGACTATTGCGTCATCGACGACGGTACCGATAGCGAGGACGAGCGCAAAAAGCGTAAGGATGTTCAGGGAGAACCCTGCGACCTTAACCACCGCAAACGTGCCGAGTAGTGAGACGATGATCGAGATAGACGGTATAAGGGTAGCCTTGAAGTCTTGCAGGAAGAAGTATACGACCAGTATGACCAAGAGAATAGCGATGATGAGCGTCTCGACGACATTATGTATAGCGGCGTAAAGGAAATCGTCGCTGGTCTGTAGGATGGTGAACTCCAATCCTGCAGGCATGGTTCGCTTGAGTTGTTCATACAACTCGTTGATAGAGGCATTGACCTGAGTGGCGTTGGCACCTGGTGCCTGGTTGATGATAAACGCCACCCCGGGCTGTCCGTCCACGCGGGAAGAGAAGCTGTAACTGAGTGCTCCCAGTTCCACATCCGCCACATCTCGCAGGTGCAGCACGTTTCCTCCTGCGCTACGCAGAACGATGGCCTCAAACTCCTCGATAGACTGCAATCGTCCTTTGTACTCGAGGTTATACTGGTAGGTGTTTCCGCTCTGTTCTCCGAGCGATCCTGTAGCAGCCACCATGTTCTGGTTGCCGATAGCGGCAAAGATATCATCGGGCATCAATCCGTATTGCGCCATGACGTCAGGTTTCATCCATATACGTAGCGAATAGGTATTTCCCAAGTTCTGCACCGCTCCCACTCCGGTGACTCGTAGCAGGCGCGGTTTAACGTTGATATCGATGTAGTTGGCAATAAAATCGTTGTCAAACTTACCATCTCTGCTGACGAGAGCAGCGATCTGCAGGATATTGTTTTGCCTTTTCTCCACTTTCACGCCGACGCGCGTTACCTCTTGTGGAAGCAGTCCCAATGCAGCCGACACGCGGTTCTGTACGTTGACCGCCGCCATATCGGGATCAGTGCCCTGCTTGAAATAGACATTGATACTCACCTCACCGGTAGCCGAAGCCTCGGAGGTCATGTACGCCATGTTCTCCACACCGTTGACCGCCTCCTCGATAGGCATCACGACAGATTTCATTACGGTGTTGGCATCGGCGCCGGAGTATGATGTGGTGATCATCACCGTCGGCGGTGCTATATCGGGGTACTGCTCAATAGGTAAAGTCTTCAGGCAAATAAAGCCAATCAAAGCGATGAGCAGTGAGATACAGACTGCCATCACTTTACGATCTACGAAAATGTTTCCTTTAGCCATAGTATTACCAAATTACGCGGTCGTTATCATGTACATTAGCAGCCCCTTTGGCAACGATAGTCTCGCCCACTTCAGCGCCAGATAGGATTGCGGCACGTTCGCCGTCTCCCAGTTCCTCAATCTCGACTATAGCACTGGTAGCCAGGCTGTCCGCGCCGACCTTATAGACCAATGCTTTGTCCTGAATACGCACGATCGCTGTAAGCGGCACGAGCATCACATCCTCCCACTCGATGGGCATAACGATGGTACCTTGCATACCCGAGAACAGTTCTCCTTTGGGGTTGGGGAAGGTGACATAGCAGGTTACGCTACCCGTACGCTGGTCAACCATACCTGAGAAACTGGTTATTCGTCCTTTCTCGGAATACTCCGTACCATCCTTGAAGCGCAGTGTGAGCGGCGGTGCAATCTTGATGACTTGCTCGAGCGAACCTAACTCGCTGACAATCGCATGTATCTGGCTCTCGGTAAGCGAGAAACTCACCTCCATCTCGCTTACGCCTGCTACGCGCGTGAGTACCATACCTTCAGATATCACGTCGCCAACGTGCGGTGCCACATTGCCGATCAATCCGTCCACGGGGCTTTTGATAGTACAATAATCGAGTCGGAGTTCGGCATCTCTCACGGCAGCACGTGCCTGTGCGACCTGTGCCTCGGCAGACTGGAGGCTGTTCAGGCTCTTGCGGAGAAGATAATCGCTGATTATGCCTTGCTCAGCCAGTTCCTTGTTACTCTCCGCCTCGAGTTGTGCATTGTCTCGGTTGGCGATGGCGGTCTGGAGGTCAGCCTGTGCATGCACGAGTGCGTTTTGGGCGCTACGGCTGTCGATGAGGAAGAGCACGTCGCCGTTCTTGACACGTTGTCCGTCCTTGACAAGGATGCGGTTGAGCGTGCCGGTGCATCGCGAGACGATCGACACATCGCCCGTACCGCGAATAGCGGCACTCCATGTGAGTGGAGCGGTGACGGTCTGACGGGTGAGGGTGATCGTTTCATAACTCGTGTGTTGCTCTTCCGGCATCTTGACGCAGCCGGTCAGCAGCGACACCAACGCCATGGCTGGCAGTAGGTTTTTGAGATACAGATTTTTCATACTATTTTTCATTGTTTTAATAAATTAAAGTAAGTTCTATTTGGTTCACAAATTAAGCAGATATTTTTGGGGGTCATTATACTTGCATGAACTGCGCGCCCAGTGCATGTGCGAGCATGCCGTCGGTATCCTGTCGGTCGCCGATGAACAGCGCGTGCTGCCAGGGGAAAGGGTCAGGCATATCGCCAGCCGGGTACAAGTGCCTGAGAAGCATGTCCCCAAGGCTCGGGTCGGGTTTGATAGTACCCAGATCGCCGGTGGAGAGGATACAATCGAAGTCATCGGGGTTGAGGCGGAGTACACGCAGTTTGTCCACAGCGGCCTCATAATCAGACAGCAGTGCGACTTTTATGCCACGTGTATGGCAGTCGTCGAGCAGCGGTTGTACCCAAGGTTCGGCTTTGTAGTGGCGTGCAATGACACGTACCATAGCGGGAAGATAACTTTCGTTATACCACTTGTCGGAAAACTCCCGTGTCACGGTCTTAGCGGGTGTGTTTGCCGTGTTAAGCGCCAGGCGGCGTCGCAGGAGTCGTCGGTAGCGTCGTTCGGCAGCCAACGACGGCAGATGGCGCCACTGGCTGCGTATCATGTACCACGTCATGCGCGGTTTGCGGTAGAGCGTCCCGTCGAGGTCAAGCACAACGAGGGAAACGTCCTTGGGTATGGAAATAGAGGTTAACATCCCTACTCTTGCTTTGGTTCAGTGTTGGCGTTGGTGTCGGTTGTGTTGTCAGCCTTGCTGCCTTGTCGTCGTTCGGCACGCTCCCTGCGTCGCATCTCACGTCGTTCGGTACGTTCAGCACGTCGTTGTGTACGTCGAGCCCGGTTCTGCTTGATACGCTCGTCCCACTCGTTGGCTTTCTCGATGATAGCCTGGCTGAGTGAGCCTTCCTGCAGTTTCTCGATAAAGGTGAACTTACGCCGACGGAACTCATCCTGCATGAGCAGGTTGAACTTGAACTGTCCGTCGCGGAAGCCATCCTTGAGGCAAGCGGTTTTGAATCGTGCGTAGGCGTTGGATTGCAGGATATGTACCTGCGGGTCGTGCAAGCGGAAAGAGGCGCGTTTGGCTTCGTACTCAATATTGATCTTCTGCAGGTGTTCATCGACGACCTTGCCGAAAGCATCCGCCTGCTCCTGGCGTATATCCTCGTTAACGAACTCGAAGTAGAAATGGTAGAGACTCTGCTGTATATCAGCAAAACCGACAAAGAACTTCGTTTTGATCTTCGTTTCCTTCTCCGCCTCGTGTACAGCCTGTATGAACTGCGGTTCGTAAAGTTTCTCGCCGGTCATGGATACTATACCGTTGACCTTGGATATCATGTGCACGGTAGGCGTCTTGCGGTAGAAACCTCCGACCTCGACGAGGTCGTTCATGTTATAGCGGTACAGGCCGGAATACGTGGTAACGTAGGCGCAGTAGCGTTTGCCGAGTTCAAGTTCGTCAATCTGCAGGAAGTGCTTGTTGGGCTTGTCGATTTCATCTTCCGCCACAAACTCGTAGTAATGGAAGTGGGGGAATAGCACGCTCTCGTTCGTATCGTCAAGCGAGAAGCCGAAGCGGCACTCGGTAGCGATATATCCGAGTTCCTGATAGAATGTCTGATCCCAGTCGAAGGCATCCATGTATTTATCCATATAGATCTTGGTATTGCCGCACTTCCATGTAGAGAGGTACTGCAGCCAAGGCCAATAGTCTTTAGGCAGCAGTCGTCCGTTCTGCTGCAACAGTTGCTTGAGTTCCTGTGCTCGTTCGGGTTTGGAGAATACGTATGGTTTGAGCGTCTCGCGTATATCGTCAGGGATGTCGAACTTGTCGCTGAGTGTACCGTGGGCTATATCCATTATGAGTTCGTCGGCATGCTCGTCCACGGTGCGCATAAGTTCGAGAATGGTTGACGGGTTGGCAGTAGCCCAGAGTGTCACGTCGCGGTGCTGTATAGCCAGTCGCATGAGGGCATAGTTACGCGCAGCATAGTCAGGTATAGACATCACGGCAGCCGGGGCGACATAATGTTTCTTGATAATAGGCGGTATATCTCGTACGAGCACACCGCTGACACTGCCGTACAGTGTACCGTCAGGCGCGTACCCCTCGACCTCCTTCCCCACGATCGGGAAGATATGTCCGCCGAAGATGCGGCTGCGGTGCTTGACAAAGTTCCATGTCCAGACGTGCGACATTTTGCCATAAACCGCCTTGAGGTACTTGTGTGTCATAGGCACCCACTTCGGTTCGCTGGTGGTGCCTGAGGTGGTAGCGTACATATCCGGCTTACCGGGGAAGAGGATATCGGGCTCACCGTTCTTGTGGCGCTCGATGTACGGGCGGAGCGTTTCGAAACTCTCGTTGACCGGCACGAACTGCTGGTAGAGGAGGAAAAAATCCTTGGTGGACGTAGCGTGGAGGATCGTGTCGAAATGATGCTCCTTGCCGTACACGGTATCCTTGGCGAGGGAAAGGATGTTCCTCAGAACGTTCTCAGCCGAGTGCCGCGGGTGACGGCTCTTAATCTTGAGACGCAATGTCTGAGTGCCGCCAACAAGGCATAGCATAGCATTGATTAGCCACGGGTAAGGTAACGGCTCGCCGTTATTGTCCTCGTAAACATGTTTTCTTGACATATATAAATGTTTAATAGTGATTTTCTATTATTTGTTGTGCTATATGTGAACGAACTATATCTGTTACACGAACAGGAGCGTTGCCACCCGTACCGCCGACAATATACTCGGGTGAGAACTGGATAGCCTGCGGACCGCCGTCGGGCAACTGGATAAAGAACGCCTGGAAAGGTTGGAGCGTATATTCGTCAATACCGGGTGTGTAGGTGCTATAGCCTGTGCCGTTCCAGACGGTGATGGGCGTTTCTATACCTTGCGCGAGCAGAGCGGCGGAGATGTTGTATTCATAAGGATAAGGGTTGCCGAGGAAGTTCCAGTTGGCGTTCTGCGGATGTGCTGCCGCTTGATAGGTGAGCGGCAACGCAGCGCCAGCCGGCTCGCGTGCCTGGTCGGGTATATGTATGGTGAGTGTAGCGTTGGCATCGGCAGCACGCACGATGAACGCTTTCGTTCCGCTAAAGCCTGTTGCTGCACTATAGATCTCCCAACCGGAGAGTCCCGCTGCACGCCGCTCGGCGTTGTAAGTTGCCCAAACGACCTCACCGTCGGTAACTATATCGTCAGCACTCAATCCGAACACGCCCGGGAGCGTGATGAACTGCCAGTCGGTGGTGAGTGTGTAGGTTAGTTCGGTAGGCGTATTCATATCGTCAGGGCAGATAATCTTGCTGAAGTTCTGCCAGAATTGTGCTTGTTGGTACAGCGTTTTCGCCTCGCAAGGAACGAGCAGAGTGTCCTGGAGACTGAAAGCATCGGAAGCGGCGATTGTCGGCGGCGTAGGGGCATTCGAAGTGACGTGTGTCAGGCTGTTGCAATCGCGGAAGGCCTGTGAAGCAATACTCGTCACTCCCGAGCCGATAACCACCGATCGGAGATTTGTACAGCCGCTGAAAGCATTACCTCCTATCGATGTCACATTAGCGGGGATCTCTATCGATTGCAGGTGCTCGAGATAACCAAATCCCCACGCAGAGATAGTGGTCAGTTTTTGCGGCAGCACAATCGTGCGAAGAGAATCATCGCCCTGGTTATAAAACGCATACTTACCAATCGTCAGCACGCTGTCGCCAAGGATATATTTTCGAACTTGCGCACCGAAGATATACATCAGGTTGTTGCTGGAAGAAGTAATATTCAGCATGAGTGCCTCGGAGTTGAGTTCTACCGTTTGTATCGGGCACTGCCAGAACTGATTGTTCGACAAGGTAGAGATCGAACTCGGGATAGAGACATGCGTAAGCGATTTGTAATTAGCAGAGCTACCCGAGTTGTAGAATGCGTATGGACTGAGGCTCGATACGCCATGTTCGATCACAACGCTCTTGATAGCAGCAGCATTTGCCAACCAGGGTGTAGTATTGCTATTGTAGGTTGCCATCGCACCCGTACCTGATATGGTGAGCACACTGTCGCAACCAAGTTCCCACCTTATATTATCGCCGTCCGCACCGCACGTGCCGGATACAGGGCATGTGTTACCGGCAGACTGGTCAAGAGCCAGGTACGTACTGAATGTACTCCAGCCATCGGCTGCGAGATAGGTATCGATGGATTCTCCTGGAACATACACCGTTGTCCCCTCAGGCACACCGGCGAAGGTTGAGCCGTTAGCAGAGGGAGGTGTCGTGGCACGACAGATGATGGAATCGACAGCACTACATTCGGCCAGACAGTACGAGCCGAGTGAACTCATCGTTGACGGTAAGTCGATCCCCATAAGCGAGGTACAGCCGCTAAACGCATACATGCCCAGCGATGTTACGCCCTCGGGGATGTTCACCGATGCCAGTGCCGAACAGTTCTCAAAGGTCGAGCTGCCCGGCAGCGAGGTTACCGTACTCGGCAAGACAACAGCGGTAAGCATGCTACATCCCCTGAACGCATGCGAAGCAATGGTGGTTATACCTGACGCAACGGTATATTCGCCGGTAAAATCCGAATTGAGGCAAACGAACGCATGGCTGTTATATACAGGCGAAGTCATGGTCGTAGTGCCTCCAAACGGAGAGTTGTCGCCCAAGGTCGTCACGTTATCGGGCAAGGTGAACGTATGCAGAGCAGTACAATTATAGAACGAGTAATTACCCAACTGAGTAACAGTGCTCGCGAGCTCAACGTAGCGCAGGTTCGGACTCTCACGGAAAGCCAGATTACCTACATTGGTTACGCCGTCTGCTATATAAACGGAGTTGTAAGCGTCCTTGTACTGATACCACGGTGCAATGTTCGTTTGTTCATCGTAATCAGCCATGCGTCCGTTGCCGCCGATGGTAAGAATACTGTCGGTGCTGAGCAGCCAGGTAACATTTGAACTGCCATCTTCGGCGCAATCACCGGAAGCCACGATACCAGGTGCACCGGACGAGCCGTTGTTGCCGTAGATAATGATGTCGGTCAGATAGATATTGGTATTGGTGCTATTGCCCATAGGTACCCATCGGAGCCAAACGTTCTCCATATATACATATACCTCCTTCTGCTCCGCCTGATATGAGGTAGCGCAGCCGGTCTCATTGTCATTGAACGCATACCAGTCGACACCGTCGCTACTGCTCTGCAACTGCCAGCCTCCGCCCGATATAGCGGAAGCGTGCGTATATATTACCCTCTCCACATACGCGAGCCGATCGGTGTACACGTAAGCCGACGAGACGTTGGTAGGCTGGATGTATCCTACGCTGCTGCCGGATACGGATGTAGGCTGCTGGTTAGGAACGACCTTCACGCGGTTAAGGGTAAAGATTATGTTGGACGATGCCCAAGTCTGTTCTGACGAGTAGGTCTGGCTCGGCCAATCCTCAAACGAAGTGCTGAACAGTACATCGCCACCGGTGTTACCTCCGCTCGGGTCGCCTTGGTTAGGGCAGTCATAGCCCTCGCCGATATACACAACATCTGACGACTGACCGTAATGGATCTTGATATATATATCATAGCAGCCTGCCACGTTACAAATCAGGTTATTGTCGCCTATTTCGAAGTTGCCGGATAGTCCGCCATCCTCTATTTCGGGACGCCAGGCGCTATTGTCGCCGTGGAAGAGGTTGATGATTTGCAGTTGGTCACCCTGCTGGAGATAGGTTGTAGCCTTGAACTGACCGATGTACGACCCTTCGGGTACGCGACCGGTGAACGTACCGTCAACGATAGTGCTGCCATTGATGAGCAGTCCGTATTCGCCCGGCGAGAAGATTGCTGTGATAGTCGTATCTTGCGTCAGGGTGATAGTACGCGGGTTGCCCCAGCTATTGTCGTCCGACCAGCGATCGAACATCCATCCGCCGGTAGCAATACTGGCTGACAGTTCAACCGATGAACCGATGGAATAATTTCCACTTGACGGCGAGATGTAACCTGCACCTTCGGGCGATACGCCTGTTGTGAGCCGCACCTGATCGGTGTTGTTGACAAAGTTTCCTGTCACACAGAGCATGCTGTTCTGTACAGCCACGGTAAGCGTTCCGGCTTGCGCAAGTACGACATTGACATTACCATCCTCATCACTGCGGACATTATACGATGAGCAATCGAAGTTCAGATTGGCATATCCTAATGCTATATCCCAACTCCGTCCCTCAACGACCTTGAACTTATACTCACCCTCCTGCAGATCCAATGTTATGGTGCCATCGGTCAGCAGCAATGCATTCTCCAGCGACCACTCGCCCATATCAGCAGAGTTACCTACGAGATAATACTCTACCTGCGTGCCTCCACCGCCGGCGGAAGGATTATACTCCACGCCTTCCGAGCAGTCATCGGTGCCGGCACCTATGTATAACTGGTCACTCTGATACTTGAGTTTGATATAGCAGTCGTAGCACCCGGCAACAGAACATACCAGATAGCCGACATCTGTGCCGCCAACAAAACCGCTGACACTGGCGGCATCCAGGTCCACCATCCATGTGGCGTTATTATCGATATCCAACAATCGGATGGTATCCTGTGCGTTCAGTTGCACATGAGCAAGATATTGTGTGTAGCCATCGATGGAGCCGGCATCTTCAGCAGCAACGAGTCGGTTGCTGTTGATAAGGATACCATACGCAGTGGCTGCACTAACTGAGCAAGCAAAGCCGAGAAGCAGTGCCGTACAAACAAATGAAAGGAGTGAGCGTTTCATATCTAAGGAGGATTAGATTACTGATTATTGTTGGATATACTCAGGCGTCAACTGGATATCCCTGTCTTCAGTTACCTGAATGAAGAACGGTTCGAACGGCTGTAATACATAGCTGTCAATACCCGGTGTGTATGTTGTATAACCCGTTCCGTTCCACACGGCGATGGGCGACTCTATGCCCATCTTGGACAACTGACCGAGTATATCGTATTTGGCATTATACGGATTGCCGACAAAATTCCAGTTGGCGTTCTGCTGATACGCTGCAGGATATGCGCGCAGACGCAATGTACCTTCACTGTTGTTGAAAGATTCAGGCAGATTGATGGTCAGATTAACATCACCGTTCACGGCACGCACGATATGTCCCCAATCCTTATAGTAAGAAACGTCAAAGTTATCCACGAGTTCCCATCCTGATTGATTGGCTGCACGTTTCTCACCGTTGTAACGTCCCCATATCAGGTCACCATCGGCTACTATATCGTCAGCTGTAATCATACCGCCCAAAGCACCGGGAAGCATAACGAACGTCCATGCAGTGTCGTTGAGAGTGAGGGATATAGTCTGCGCCTGCGATCCACTGCCCTCGACGGAGAAATTAATGGAATAGGTCGCCATATCTATGCCGCCTACTGCCACGTTAACGTACGCTTTGCCGTTGGCGGATGTTGCCTGCTGGATAGTAACGACCTGGTCGGCATTGGCTGGCTTATAGGTGACTTCGGGTACTGCTTCCGTGCCCTCCGGCAACGTAATATTGTAGTTATACAGATTCGGGTCGAACCCGCTGATTATAGTGCCGTTGACGTAGATGGCGGACAATTGATAGTTCTCATAGTGCGGATCATCGTCATAGCCGAGACAGGTCTGACTCCAGTACGGATGGTTCTCAAAGGAGGAAAAAGCACTTTCGTAGCAATAAACATATACACAACCCTGAACATTGGCAAATGTGTTCTCGGTGATACCCGGCGGTGTCATGTTCTGGACGTGGAACTGAATCGGCGAGTTGTTGCCTGTGAATAGATTATCACCGATAGAGTCAACTGTGAAAGCAACTGTCACGCTTGTTATATTCTCGCAATAAGCAAACGCACCGTTACAAACGTACGTAACACCTACTCCAACCTTAACCTGAGTGATTGCATCCAGATACTCGCCCCATGGTGCCATCGACTGAATCCAATCGGGCATAGCACCGTTACCATAAATGGTCAGCAATCCCTCGGAAGGGTTAAACGACCAGTAGAGGTTCTCATAAATAAGTCCGCTAACCTCCTCCTGCTGATTATTGAGCGGAGACTTCTGCATATCTGCCCACACGCCATCCTGGTAGCTCTCCATGATCTCCTCCATCATTGACAGGGTAATATTGGAAGTAGTAACACCACTAAAGGCATTGGCATCGGCGCTGACAACGATCTCACTCGCAATTGTGATCTGTACCAGATTCGTACAATTGGCAAAAGCATACATACCTATCGAATCCAGACTCTCACCCTGAACAAAGATCTCGTTCAACACCGTACACTCCGCCAAGGCATAATTGCCAATCACCGTAACCTGGTCGGATATATGCAGTTTGTATATTTGGTCACGGTAATTTGCCCACGGCTGCTCGGCTGCTGATCCAAACGCCACTTCACCTTCACCATACAGGCGCAGTTGGCCCTCCTTCAGTTCCCAGAACACACTACCAATCTCCCCGTTGTAGACCTCGCCGGTTGGGTTGCCACCGCCGTCCATGGAAACGACCTGAAACTCATACCAGAACATGGCACCTTGGTACGTCTCAACCATATCTGACGGAACGGCTATTGTTAGGCTTGATCTGTCGAAGTTATAACCGAACGCCAACTCGGATGAGGAAATTACTTCGTTCGCGGGAATAACAATGCGCGACAGATTCGTGCATTCACTGAAGGAGAAGTCACCAATAGTAATTGTTGAAGTAGATAGATATACGGTATTCAATCCGTCACATTGAGCAAACGCATAATTACCGACATTGCCTATCGCTCCGGTCATACTCACCTCGTATATCATACTTCTCATATTGCTCCATGGTTGAACACTGGCATCTTCATAGTCGGGCATCATTCCGGAGCCTTCTAACGTCAGCTGACCCGATTTGTATAGTTGCCAATGGATTGCATCACCATCACCGATATAGCCTTCCGAAAGAACATCTTCACCGCCTGTACCGGGATTGATGTCGTATTCCGGATTGATCTCCACTGTCATCTGGCTCCAATACTGTGCCTCCATATAAGCATCTTCAGCATCGGGAGGTACAAGCACGGTTATTCGGCTTATAAGGCTGCTGTAGAACGTGTTCGCTTCCAATGTAGGAGGGACAACAATATCGGTAATGATCTTCGTAATATTCTTACACGTATTGAATGTATATTTGCCGATCGCTGTTATATTACCGGACAAATTTACTACTGTGATTGCCGTCGCATTGCTGTACCATGGTACTGCGGATGACGTAGTAAAGGCGGGAATCTCACCATCACCACTGATGGTCAATGTAGTGCCCTCAAGTTCCCACGTTATGTTTGTTCCATCAATCACACCGCCGGTCTGCGCCATACTTGCAGCAAGCGGAATCAGAACACTGACTAATAAAACAATTACACGTTTCATATCACAATCAATTTTGAATTGAATTATGAGCACTTCAAAAAAGTGCCCTTATCCGCTATCTACTTTTCTGCGAGCGACGCCATAACGCCAGCAGCCACTCTTTCACTCCGCTTACCAGACGCCAGATTGCTGACGGCTGCGGTATATCGGTGAGCAGGAAGTCCTGCCCCTCGGTGCGCGTACTCTGCTCGGGATAAAGCAATAGTGTACTGTAGTTGCCAAAGAACTCCTGGAGCATACGCGGCACTTGTGTGAACAAGGGGTTGTAACTGGCTGTTGAACGTCGCGACTGCACGAGCACAAGCAGGTCATCTTTCTCTATCTGTTTGGCTATCTGCAACACGTCTTCCCAATCCGTCAGTTCGCGGTACGAAGCACGCAAGTATTTGCCCGGGCGTGCACACAGTGCCTGCAGTGGACGTTTGGTATCACCGTTGCAGTAGAAGAGTACCTTCGCGCCTATCTGGCTGCTCAAACGGCGTATCTGACCAAAGCAAGAGATAAAGTCGCGCTCTTTCTCTGCATAGCGGGGTACAGCTACCACCAGGCGGTTGATCGTGTTCAGCGGCTGCTGCTCGTGGTAGATAACTACCGATTTGCCCGAGCGCTCCACAAACTGCTCTGCCTCTTGCCAATCAACTGCCGACACAAACTCGGGTTCGGGCAACTGACTGAGAGTCGATATACCGTGTAGCGCTTTGTCGTTCTGCTCCGCCACCTGCATCACGAGCCACTGATCTTCCGTTCGTTCGCTCTCCAGACGAGCTTCCTCAAGCAGAGCAAGTTGCTTGGCGGCGTGCTCGGTAACGAACGAGGCTGTGGTGCACAACACAAGAATCATAACTACCGTGGCATTAAGAATCGTGGTATCGAACAGCCCGACCGAATAGCCGATAGTTACGATTGCCAGCGTGCCGGCAGCGGTAGCATGCGTCAGACCGAACATCAACTCCCTATCCCAACCCGATAGGCGGAACGAGCGTTGTGCAGCCCACGCAGCGAGCCACTTGCTCGCCAGTTTGGTAATAATCATCGCCAGTGCCATGAGGGCCGTGCCCCAGCCTACGAACAGCAGTCGGACATCGATCATCATGCCTACGCCCAACAGGAACAGCGGTACGAAAATCGTGTTGCCCACAAAGTTGATTCTACCCATCAACGGCGAGAGATTGGGCACCCATCTGTTCAGCGCCACACCGCATAGGAATGCGCCCAATATACCTTCCAGCCCCGCCCACTCTGCCAGCCATGCACTGCCTACGAGCATCAGCATAACCATTGCAAAACCCGCTGCTGTACCTTGACGGTGACGGAAGAACCACTTGGCTATCATCGGGAACGCACCAAATACCATCACTCCCAACAATGTCGTTTTCCCCGCCAGCGTCCACCAGTACACCCAGCCGTCACCCGCCAGCAGTTTGCTCTTGAGCACAGCCAACACAAGCAGCGAAAGCGTTATGGCTAACATCGTTGCGCCGACAGTCATGTTCACCGCAGCCGACTGCTGTACACCGTAGCGGCTGACTATAGGATAGGTCATCAGCGTATGGCTGCCGAACATAGCACCGAGCAGAGCGCTCGTCTCCCACGACAAACCAATCGCGCGCGCGATAAAGAGCCCAAAAGTAAAGGGAATTACGAACGTGAACAAACCGAACACCACCGCACCGAAGCGGTACTGGCGGAAGTCGTTCATATCAATCTCTATACCGGCCTGGAGCATGATATACAGCATGCCCATCTTTCCTAACACATCTATCGTGGCGTTCTTTCCTATCAGCCCCAAACCGTGTTCACCGATAAGGATACCTACCAGAATAAAACCGACAAGTGCCGGCACGTGAATCCTACGGCACGCCATAGGCACAAGCCAAATGATGGCAAGTACAAGCGTTAATATGGCAAGGCTGTTGGTAATCATCAGTCAAACAATGTCGGACTATCCTGGTCAAACTTCTTAAGTATCGTTTTCATCAATGTCTGCCGCACCATTTCCGAGCGGTTGCTGAACTTATACCGTTCGCAATAGCGCGTGATCGTTCGCATCTCGCTATCGTTGAGCAGAACCGTTACTTTGTGGTTGCGCGGCTGCTTCTTAAACTTGCCGGAGGAACTGTTCTTTTTCATCAATCCTTCTATTCACCTGTTCATCCGTCAAAACAGCACTCCGAACGTCAGCAATCCCATAACCGCCGTTCGCCTGCCGGTGGAGAGAAATGATTGCAACGATTCATCCGGAACACCTATCGTGTGGCTGGCGGCAGCAAGTTGTTGCACCTCGGCTTCCACACCTATGTGCAGCGAGCCTGTACGCGAGAAGTGGTAGCGATATGCCAGGGTCAGTCCGGCATTCACGCCACCGCGTATGCCGCCCACACCTATGCCGTAACCTATGTTGACACCGATCATCGGAGCGTGTGCACCTGTTATAACGGGCAACTCCATCACTGCATCAACGGGAATAATCGATAGCGTCTTTCCTTCAGCCATCAAGGCGCGGTAGCCTACTTGGCCGCCCAAAAAGATATGTTTGCCACCGAGGTTATTCGCACCCAGACGAAAATCCGCAGCAATAGCTCCGCCCAAGGTCGCCTTGCCTGCGTCTGTCACCGAACCGTCCAGACACGCTACACCGCCTGCCACACGCACTCCCAACGAGGTACGCTTGACGTTGGTCACCGAGCGCGATTGCGGGTCTTCCTTCGGTTTCTGATCGGGCTCTTCTTCCTTTAGTTCGGTTATCTCTACGATATCTGACATAGGGAACTGGAATCGCGTGCCGTAACCGTCCTTGATGATCACCACGTCCTCATTACGCAGCACAATCTCACCGGTCACCACCCTACCCGAGCGGAACACAAGTTTATGTTGTATGGCTTGCTCGGCAAACACCATCAGAGGCAGAGCAAGCAGAAGAACCAACAGTCGGAAGCGAGTAGATATATTCATGAATCTTGTTTTATTTTCGTTAGGCTTCTGCGCACACACGGCACACAAAGTACGCGCGCACACAATAAATCGCTACAAAGGTACAAAAAAAATCCCACATTTGCAAATTTTCCGGCAGAAAAAATGCATTTTGTGGGATTTTTCTTGTCAGCGCAACTAAAAGTTGCTACTGAGAGACAAAATCATACGAAAAATTTAGATAATGCCCTGCTCCAACATAGCCGTAGCTACTTTCATAAAGCCGGCAATGTTGGCACCCTTGACATAATCAATCGTTCCGTCCTTCTGTGTGCCGAACTTCACGCACTGCTCGTGGATCGACTCCATGATATGGTGCAGACGTTCGTCCACCTCCTCGGCTTTCCAGCTCAGGTGCTCGGCGTTCTGGGTCATTTCCAGACCTGAGGTAGCCACGCCACCGGCATTGACAGCCTTACCCGGAGCAAACAGTACACCGTTGTGCTGGAAGTAGTGGATAGCACCGGGTTGGCAACCCATGTTACTTACCTCGCAGCAGCACCAGCAGCCGTTGGCTTTCAGCTCCTTGGCATCTTCCTCGCTCAACTCGTTCTGGAACGCGCAAGGCAGAGCTATATCGCACTTGATCGACCAGGCTTTCTTGCCTTCGGTAAAGTGAACCTTGCCCGGGAACTTCGTTGCCATATCTTCCACCTTGTTGCGGTTCGATGCACGCATAACGAGCATGTAATCAATCATCTCGTCGGTTATACCGTCAGGTATCTCTACAACGCCGTCTGGACCGCTGATGGCTACAACCTTGGCACCGAGTTGTTTGGCTTTCGTTGCAGCACCCCAAGCTACGTTGCCGAAGCCCGAGATAGCGATACGCTTGCCTTCAATCGATTTGCCAGCGGTGTGCAGCAGGTGCTGGGTGAAGTACAGCGCACCGAAACCTGTTGCCTCAGGACGCAAAATCGAACCGCCCCAAGTCATACCTTTGCCGGTCAGCACACCGGTGTGGTACTCACGGGCGAGTTTCTGATACATTCCGTTCAGGAAGCCGATCTCACGACCGCCGACACCTACGTCACCGGCAGGTATATCCTGGTCGGGACCGATGCAACGCCAGAGCTCGAGCATGAATGCCTGGCAGAAGCGCATGATCTCATCGTCTGACTTGCCTACAGGATCGAAGTCCGAACCGCCCTTTGCACCGCCCATAGGCAGGGTTGTCAGAGCATTCTTGAACGTCTGCTCAAAGCCTAAGAACTTAAGCATCGAAGGCGTTACAGCCTTATGGAAACGCAATCCGCCTTTGTACGGACCGATAGCGCTGTTGAACTGTACGCGATAGCCAAGGTTGGTCTGCACCTTACCTTCGTCGTCCACCCATGTTACACGGAACGTAAAGATTCGATCGGGCTCAACCATACGCTCGATGATCTGCGCACGTTCGAACTCAGGGTGTTGGTTGTAGGTCTCTTCGATGGACTCCAACACTTCCTGTACAGCTTGTAAGTACTCGGCTTCGCCCGGGTGCTTGGCAGCGAGTCGCTGCATAATTTCTTGTGTTTTCATTTGTTTGATTGTTTGGATTGAAAATGATTATAGTTTTTTGAAATATACATAAAATGTTGTCCCCTTCGCCGAGGTGTCAAATGTGATAACACCCTCGCTACCATCCACAATATTCTTGGTGATGGCTAACCCCAAACCCATGCCTGTGGATTTGGTGGTGAAGTTAGGCATAAATATCTTATCTTGAATATTTTGCGGTATTCCCGGACCATTGTCTGATATACTTATCTCCACCCATGCGTAGGTTGCCGGCAACCGGCGTTGCACCATTGTTTCCGGAGCAGCCTGTTTGAGCATAACAATGATATCGGAATCCTTGTGTCCGTGTAGTGCCTGCAGGGCGTTCTTGATGATATTCGTGAACACGTGCGCCACCTGCTCGGCATCGGCGTATGCCATCACTCCGCTTTCCGGACCGACATATCGAATTAGTATATCCGGGTCACTCACGCGCATGAGCGTAACAGCCGAGAACAGTTTCTCCGCCACGTCCACCTCCGAGGGTTTGACCTCTGGCATCTTCGCGAAATCGGAGAAGGTGGTGGCTATGCGTCCCAGATCATCGAACTGCTCAAGTAGCAGGCGTGAGGCGCGGTCGAAACGCTCGTCGAAATATTCTGTTCCCTTGATACGCTGCAACTGCTGCACGGATAGTTTCATCGGGGTCAGCGAGTTGTTGATCTCATGGGCAATCTGCCGCGCCATAGTTCGCCAAGCCGACTCGCGTTCCGACTGTGCAAGTTTCGTCGTGGACTGCTCTAACTGCTTAACCATCAGGTTGTACTGCCCGATCAGCTCGCCCAACTCGTCATTGCCCTCATAGCGGATATAGTTATCCTTGCCGAGTTGAAAGCGGTGCATGGTATCCGCCATGTTTCGCATGTTGCGCGTCAAACGCTGCGTGACAAACACGGCTATCACGAACGCCAGCACAAGCAGGAAGATGTACGGCGGCAGAAACCGGCCTAAATATTCCGCAACCTCCTGCTCCACCTGCGCCGAGGATACGTAGCACGGCACGGCTATGTATCCTATAGCCACCTGATTGCCGTTGTAGAACGTGGTGTAAGCTGTCAGGTAGGGCACCGAGCCTATCTGCTCGTAGCATATTCGGTCCACGCTGTCGGTGAAAAACGGTTCAGGCGCAATAACGGGCGATATCAATCCTGACTCCAGCAACTGCGGTACAGATGAACCAACCAGCCTGCCGCGGGTGTCATATACAAGTATATCCGTCTCGTAGGTATAACTCAGGTCGCGAAGATCGGTGTTCAGACCGCGGGTGTTCAGGGCGGAGAGGTTGATATCCCAGTAATACAGATCCTCCAGCACGGCTTGTATGTACCTCGCCTTGGCTTGCTGCATTGCCTGCTGACGTTGCTCATAATGCGTGCGCACGTAGGACGTGGACATAAAGAACACGTACACGAACCCTGCCAGCACCAGTGCCACCACCAGGTACTGCACCTTGGTGTACATTTTCATGTTACGTATGCCGTGACTGCGCCATAGGTTGATCACAAACGCCGTAATCACAATCAGGCAGATCAGCAGCACTATACCTATCATCAGGTGGTAGCGCGACAATCCGCGATGCGGTTCGGTGAACAGTGTACCATATGAGAAACTGTCCGGCGACAAAGCCGGCAACACTTCTTCCTGCTCCATCTCCGGCGGCACGAGCGAGAACAGATACGTTCCGTCATCCGCCATGATTGCATAGCAGCCCTCGTTCACGCGCTGCCGGCGAATGAGCCAGCGGTTGTCGGCGTCAAACGGCGGAATAAAGTCGTTGGGCAGGCGTTCGCTGTACTGCGCAAACTGGAACTTGAGCGGAATAATCGTGCACACCGAGTAATCACCGCATTTTGTCCAGCGACCCACGCCTACGGCATTATCGAACCGCCCCAGCCACCACTCGTCGTAACGCACACGGTACAGACCGTTGGCTACCAGCCAGTTGTGCGACCAGAACAGCAGGTCGTGGTTGTCATATACATAGAATACGATTTCCGGGTACGCGTGCGAGAGCGGCAACAGAGAATCCAACTTGTGCTGCTCCAGCAACGGTTGGAGTTGTGCAAGCAGGGTCTGTACCTCCGCCTGGCGGCTCAAAAGGGTCTTCTGAACCCTGTTGCCGTCAGCAGACAGACTGTGACATGCGCAAAAAAGCACACTCAACACGCCAATCAGCACAACAAAACGTACTATTTTTAGCAGTTTTTTCATTTCCGCTTGCAAAGTTACAAAAAAAATCGTAACTTTGCAAGCAAAATCGAATAAATATTTCAATTTTCGTCGTTAAACATTCAACATTCAACATTTAACTTATATATGGCTGCTATTTTTACTGCCTTACTATTAGGATTACTTACTATACTTGACCCATGCACCCTGTTCACGAGTATCACCGCAATCAGTTATATCGACCGTGAGTTGGCTAACCGGCGCAAGGTTTTGCTCAACGGATTGATGTTCGTGCTGGGCAAACTGGCAACCTACGTGCTGCTGTCTGTGCCGTTTATCATGGGCGCACAGACGGAAGGCATACAACATATTCTCGAGCACTACAGCGAACCTATACTGGGCGTGTTTATGATCATCTGCGGCGGCGTGCTGCTGTATAGCGGACATCACCACCACAACCACGACCACGGTATGAGCAAGTGGCTGCAGAGCGTGGGCAGCGAGAGCAGTTGGATATGGTCGTTCATGCTCGGTATATTCTTCGCCATTGCGTTCTGCCCGCACCGATTGGTATATTTTATCACGATGATTGAAATAACCGTTTCCCTGCCGGCTTCATGGAACTGGGTTCTGCCTGTTGTCTTCGGTTTGGGCACCGGTCTGCCTATCATGCTCATTGCCTGGCTCGTAAGTTACAGCGCGGTCAGCATAGGCAGTCTGACGAACAAACTGCACACCTTCGAGAAGTGGTTCCGGTATATCTGTGCCGTTCTGTTCCTCGCCTTGGGTATATTTTTATGCTTCCACACCTTCCACCACCACGATCACGACCATGAGCACGGGATTTCAGTTCAAGCAGTTCTTCGTTAGGCATGATTGTTGTGCTATGAAGGTCGGCACCGATGGCGTGCTTCTCGGCGCGTGGGCACCGGTACCTGCCGTCAGCACTCAACCATCTGCATGCAAGATTCTTGACATCGGTACGGGCTCGGGACTGATTGCACTCATGCTGGCGCAGCGATGCCCCGAAGCAAAGATTGACGCGATAGACATCGACCAACAAGCCTGCGAACAGGCAGCAGCGAACTTCGCCGCCTCACCGTGGGCAGATCGTCTCCACGCCACGCATTGTCCGCTACAACAGTTAGCAAACAACAGTCTGTCTGCTGAAGGCGGTCTCTCTTCTGTCAGCGCAGCGGTCAATCAGCCGAAGGCGGTCTATAATCTCATACTGAGCAATCCGCCATACTTCGTTGACAGCCTCAAGAACCCTGACGTAGCGCGCAGCACGGCCCGGCACAACGACACACTGCCGTTCAGCGAACTCATCGCATGCAGCACACGCTTGTTAGCGCCCAACGGCATACTGGCGCTCATCGTACCTGCCGAGGCGGAACCCGAACTGCAGGCCCTCGCCATGCAACATGGCTTATCATGTACGCACCGTTGCTACGTCCACCCCAAGCCCGGCAGACCAGCCAAACGCGTACTACTCGCCTGGCAGCGCACTACCAGTGACATCCGTGACATCCGTACAGATCACCTCACCCTCGAGAGCACAGACGCCCCGCGCAGCCCCGAATACCAACAACTCACTCGCGACTTCTACCTCTAAATAGCCAAATCGTAAATCGTAAATCGTAAATGATTAAATCGTAAATATCATGTTATTGTACCCCAACTGCAAGATTAACATTGGCCTGCGCGTAATCAGCAAGCGCGCCGACGGCTACCACGATCTGGAAACAATCTTCTACCCCGTGAAAGGTCTGTCGGATATCCTGGAGGTTATACCTTCCAAACAGTTCCGCTTCACGCAATCAGGTTTGGTGGTTGACTGCCCGGCGGACGACAACCTGATTATCAAGTGCTTCCGCCGCATGCAGGCGCACTACCCGCAGATCGGCAATGTGGATATCCGCTTCACCAAACGTATCCCGTTCGGTGCAGGTCTGGGTGGCGGCTCAAGCGACGCGGCACACATGGCTATCGCGCTCAACGAGTTGTTTGAGTTGGGGTTGACGCAGCAGCAACTGGCTGCCGAGGTGGCACCGCTGGGTGCGGATTGTGCGTTCTTCATCTACAACACACCTTGTCTGGCTGAGGGCATTGGCGAACGGCTGACACCTGTCCCGTTCTCACTCGGAGGTTTTCGCCTGATCATGCTCAAGCCCGACGTTCATATCAGTACACGCGAGGCGTACGCAGGTATCCGCCTCTCCGCCGACCAACCCTCGTTGGCTGCCCTTGTACGAAGCGGTATTGCACCTATCGATCTTGTGCGCCACGCGGATATTATCTTCAACGACTTCGAGCGAACCGTTTTCCCCTTACACCCCGAGTTGGAGGCTATCAAACAGAGCCTGCTGAACGCCGGTGCCGTGTATGCCGCCATGAGTGGCAGCGGCTCTACCGTTTATGGCCTGTTCGAATCAGACCCTCAGGATCCCTGCGAGCCTGCGCAGTGGGATGAATTCGACCGCACCACTCTTGCCGGTTACGGCTTGACCGCTCCCGCCTTGGCAGACATGCTCATCTTCAACGCCATTCTCCCCTAACCCACTGCCCGCAGCCCACTGCCCGCACCTTAACCTCGCAACAGTTGCCCCTCCGCACCCCGCCAAGTTAAGCGCAGCGGTGTTCTGTTCTCGGCGGTATTCCGCCGAGTTTGGTGTCCTGTGTCCGGCGCTTTCAACGCCGGATTTTTGGTCAGTCGTTTAGTGCTCGGCGCTGTCCCGCCGAGTTTAGCGTAGCGGTGTTCTGTTCTCGGCGGTATTCCGCCGAGTTTGGTGTCCTGTGTCCGGCGCTTTTAACGCCGGATTTCCTCATTTCCACTTCCCCTGCCTCTGCTCATTTTTTCCTCATTGCTCCCGCACAATTGTACTATATACTACGTATATAGTAGTATTCTTTCCTACAAAAAATCCTCTTTTTTCTTGCAAAATCCAAAAATTTTTCGTATCTTTGCACAAAATTTAGTGCGTGATAAGTCTGTGGTTAGCGCGAGGTTAGTCTGTGCTTAGTCCGTTCTTCCTGCGTGATTTTCGGTCCGTTTTGCATCCCAATTGCCCCCACTCAGCCTCCTCCCGACTGCTACTTGTCCGCCGGCAAACATAGTTTTACACATATATTTCGTTTTATGGCAGAAGTTTTTCACAATCCCCAGTTTGACAAAATCATTGGCGCCCACTCCGGTATAGTTGAGCGCCAAAAGGTCTTCCGCGACTACGACGGCAATATAACCAAGATCGGCAAAAAAGAGGGCTATACGCCCCACAAACGAAACTACGTCGCCCACCCCGTTGTTCTCGGGGAGCGTGACAACCAGCAAGCCTTCGGCAATGTCTCACACTTGGCGCAGGAGTTCATCGATGCCTGGAAGGACAACACGCCGCTGCCCGACAGCAAACAGTCGTTCCTCGATCAGGTCAAATCTCGTTTCTACAAACAGCTCAAGGGCAAACACGATCCCATTGCTCCCAAAGACAAGTTCGGCAACTACACCATCTACGCCCGCCCCGACAATTTCCTCCGCGCCGTTCTCCGCAAGGAGCACCCTGTCTTCGACTGATCCCCACTCACTCTCTACCAGCGCAGCGGCATAACAGCCATAGGCGGTCTATCGTCCTTCAGCGCACCGAAGTACCACCCTGAACGTCGTGCCCTTGCCGACCACCGATTGATGAACAAAGATCTTCCCGCGGTGGTACTCCTCTACTATACGTTTGCACAGACTCAGTCCCAACCCCCAGCCTCGCGATTTCGTCGTGTACCCGGGACGAAAAACTTGGGTGTAACGCTTGCGTTCTATGCCTTTGCCGGTGTCTGTCACATCCAGAATAACCGTCTCTCCCTCGCGCAGCAGGTGAAGACCTATCCACCCGCGGCCGTTCATTGCATCCACGGCGTTCTTGATCAGGTTCTCAACCACCCACGCCATTAGCGGTGCGTCTGCCTGCACTATCGCTGCGCCACTCTCAGCTGGAAGATCGATCTTCAGTTCCATCTCTACCTTGTTGGATATGCGCGTACGCATATACGCGTAAGTCTGCTCCACCACCTGCCGCAAATCCGTCGGTTGCAACGTTGGCGCACTGCCTATACGCGAGAACCGCTCGGCTACGAGTTGCAGACGGTTAATATCCGTAGCCACATCCGGCAGCAGATCATCCTCCGGGTATCGCGTTCGCAGCAGTTCAAGCCAGCCGTTGAGCGAAGAGATAGGTGTGCCTAACTGGTGAGCTGTCTCTTTGGTCAGACCTACCCACACGCGGTTCTGCTCGTTGCGATACGAAGTGATGATATACGTCACCAGCAGGGCTATAAAACTCAGCACAACGAGCATCTGCACCCACGGGAAGAACCGCAACTGGCGAAGAATACTCGACTCCTCGTAGAAGATATACTGTGTCACTCCCGGCGATACGTGCACCTCGATTGGCGTCTGCGACTCGTGCAGGTGCTCTATCTTGTCTTGATAGAACGCCTCTACATCCTTTTTCGGCTCAGGCACGTTACGAGTCAGAATGACATGAAAATCGGCATCGGTCATATAGACTGGTATAGTGGTATTTGCCTCAATGATGGACGAGTAAAGCGATATATCCGTATTCTCGTCGGCAATCACAAGTTGCCGCGTTGCTTCCGCCCACACCTCCATACGTTGTTTCTCTATCTCGGCAAACTGACGCGACAAGCGCTGTGTAAACCAGACAGATGTGCCGACAAATAGCAACGCAAATACCAATATAATCCAACTTATTGTACGATTACGCATTGATACTTTGAAAGTTGAAATTTGAAATTTGAAGTCTTAAATCCGAAATTTGAAACACTAAATCCTAAATCACTACTTCACGCCCATCTTCTTTTTGATATCCTTGGGTAGCGCGTCTTTGTGAACCAGAATATCGTTGGTCTTGTAGCGCATAAACGCCTCACTGACATACCATATACCCTTGTAGTCAGAGCGCGCCGTTCCCCAAGAGTTCTTCACCATGTAATATTTCTTGCCGTTCTGGTCGTGCGCAATGCCGAAGATCTGCATGCCATGATCGTCGGTTGTCTCCCAGCGGTCGTATGCATCCTGGCGCATCTGTTGTGTCACCTCTAACTCCGGCAAAGGCCGTTTGGTCAGTTCGTCCTTACGTTGGTCGGCTTTCAGCCCGAGCCAATGTGCCATATCGCTGCCGGTGATCTCCGCACCGTTGTCTGCATCGGGCATAACGCCTATTCCCTTGCGCGTAAATCCGTCCTCGCTCACATCCGCGCCCCAGGCTAAAGTGTAACCTTTGGCTATAGCATTATCAATCACCGCTATCAGTTCGTCGATAGGGATATTGTACATCTGATCCATACGCCAGTTGTCGGGCACCTCCAGTGCAAACCGCTCATAGAACGGGTGGTGCGTATAACTGGTTATACTCACATAATCATCCTCCTTCAGCCCCAGACTCTCCGCAAAACTCTTCGGCGTATATTTCTTGCCTTTGTAAGTAAACTCCTCGGGGCACGCGCCCAGATACGTGTCGTAAATTGCCTGCAGACCTTCCTTCCACACCGGTGTCAGTTTCTTGAGTTTTCCGCTGGTCAGTGCCTTCAGATACCCGCCGGCTACTGCGTCCAACTCGCTATGCACCGGCAGCGTGTCGCCTTTGGCTGCGCCGTAACGGATACCCGGCATAGCCTCCTGGGGCACCAGCCCGTAGTGCGACATACAATAGATTACGTCATACGCACTGCCGCCAGGCGCAAAACTGCTGCCGTCGCCATATTGACGTACAAAGTACGTGGCACGATCCATCATTGTCTTGCTTACCACAAACATCTCACTCAGGTCATACTCGCCCTTACCCATACGCAGCAACTCGCTCTCCAGGAATCCGATGGTCGAAAATGCCCAGCAGGTGCTGGAGCGGTTCTGATCCTTCACCGGCGTGATAGCCACACTGTCCACCATTGTGAACAGGAAACCGTCAACACTGTCCTTTACTGCCGTTGTATCGGACGGCTGATCCACAACAACCAAACCTGTCGTCTGAGCCGACAGACACATGCAGGCAAACAGACCTGCAATAATCAATACTTTCTTCATATATCTTTGTTCACTTTTATTTCGCACAAACAGTACACCGGCTGCATCGAATTGACCGCTGACGCGAAAAAAACTGCAAAAATCGTACCGCAAATAAAAAAAGTGCCCGTAGTATTTGCAAATGTCAAATATTTTTTGTAACTTTGTGTGCTTTTTAGAAAAATCAGGCAGCACAGTGCCGGCTTTTCCGATTTTTGGCGAACAATGAAGCTCTCCGACATACAAAAGTACATTGCCGATCATCCGTGGTTGGGCAAATGGGTACTGAACAAGTACACAATCACTGTACTCATATTCGGTGTGTTCTTTTTGTTCATCGGTGACCAGTGCCTGATCCGGCAGATCAAGCGTGCGCACCAGGCGCGCCACCTCGAGCGACAGATAGAGGAGAGCCGCAGCAACATTGCCAACTACCAGCACCAACTGGACGCACTGGCTAACCCCGACAGCCTCGAGCGTTTCGCGCGCGAGCAGTATCACATGCACGCGCCCAACGAGGAGGTCTATGTAGTGGAATAAACCGCTGCACTCACCTTATAATATAGCAGCCAAGTTTGGCTGCTCAAAAACACAGCAGCACATTGGGCTGCAAAATACAGCAGCCAAACTTGGCTGCTCAAAAAACAACCATCATGAAAACAGGCAAGATACTACTGATAATAGGACTGATCACGGTAGCAGTGGGAGCTGTGCTCTCCACGCAGGATATCGAACCGTACGCCGACTATACCTTGGTTGCCGGAGCTGTTTTGGTAGTGCTGTCCGGCTCATTCAGAATGCGGGGAAAATAAGATGCAAGACAGACTCGTAAACGAACATTGTATCCTCGGCATCGACCCGGGTACATTGTTCATGGGCTACGCTATTCTGCACACCGTGGGACAGAAAGCCGAGATACGCGAGTTCAGCACACTCGATGTACACAAACTCGACGACCAGTATGCACGCCTGCAACAGGAGTTCTTCTTCATTCAGCAACTGATCGACAAGCACCACCCTACCTGTCTGGCGATTGAGACGCAGTTTGTTGACAAGAACCCGCAAACGATGATCAAGATCGTGCACGCACAGGGCGTAGCCATAGCCGCAGCACTCTCGCGCGATGTGCCGATATACGAATATTCGCCGATGAAAATCAAGATGGCTATCACCGGCAACGGACACTCCACCAAGCAGCAGGTGGCAGATATGCTGCAGCGGTTTCTGCATATACCCGACGAGCAGATGCCCAAGAAACTTGACGCCACAGACGCTTTGGGCATTGCCTATTGCCATTTCCTGCAACTCGGGTTGCCTGTCAATACCGCCAAGGGTGCAAAGAACTGGACTACGTTCGCCAAGCAGCACGGACTCGCTGACACCGCTGCCACCACACCGAACCAGAAACTCCTCGCTGCCCTGCGTGGTCACAAATAGCGGCAACCAAACTTGGCTGCCCATAGACACCAACATTCGACCGACAAAACGACAAACAACAAAATAAAAACAATTATGGCTTACAAAATTTCTAACGACTGCATTGCATGCGGTACATGTAAAGACGAGTGCCCGATGGGCGCAATTTCCGAGGGTGAGCACTACTCAATCGACCCCGAGATCTGTGTTGATTGCGGCACGTGCGCTGACGTCTGCCCGAGCGGCGCTATTGCTCCCGAAGCATAAGCACGTTCTATTGACTGCACATCTGCAAGTTACATGCTTGCAGATGTGCATTTTGACGAAAAATCATTCTACTTTACTATATAATGAAAAAAGATAATATTGTTGTTCGGTTTTGCGGAGACTCTGGCGATGGTATGCAGTTGACAGGCGGATTGTTCTCGTCACTGTCAGCCATTCTGGGTAACGAGATCAGTACCCTGCCTGACTTCCCTGCCGAGATTCGTGCGCCGCAAGGTACATTAGGCGGCGTGAGCGGCTTCCAGGTCAATGTGGGCAAAGGTGTGTTCACACCGGGTGACAAAGCCGATGTGATTGTGGCAATGAACGCAGCGGCACTCAAGGTTTGTGCCCTGGGCTCGAAGTTCAGCAAGCAAGGCGCTACCTTCAACGAGGCGGACGCACTGTTCAAGAAAGATGCCGTGGTCATAGTCGATACCGACTCGTTCACCGATGCCGACCTCAAGAAAGCCCTGTACACCACCGACAACCCGTTCACCGAACTCGGCTTACCCGAATCCGTACAGGTTGTACCTGTCGCACTGACCAATTTGACCAAAGAGGCGCTGAAAGACTCAGGCATGGACAACAAAGCCATGCTCAAGTCGCGAAACATGTTCGCCTTAGGCATCGTATGCTGGCTGTTCGACCGCCCTATTGACAAGGCTATCCACTTCCTGGAAGGCAAGTTCGCCAAGAAACCTGCACTCATCGCCCCGAACGTCAAGGTGCTGACCGATGGCTTCAACTACGGTCAGAACCTCGCACTGTCCGTCAACCAGATCCGTCTCACTCCTGCTACTGAACAGGAGCACGGCACTTATACCTCCATTGCCGGCAACAAAGCCACGGCATGGGGACTGATTGCTGCTGCCGAGAAAGCCGGCAAACGACTGTTCTTAGGTTCGTACCCTATCACTCCGGCTACGGATATCATGCACGAACTCGCCGGACGCAAGGATATGAACGTCATGGTTGTACAAGCTGAGGACGAGATAGCCGGCGTGTGCACTGCTATCGGCGCATCATTTGCCGGTGACCTGGCGTGCACCTCGACCTCCGGTCCCGGTCTGTCGCTCAAGTCCGAAGGTATAGGTCTGGCTGTGATGGCTGAGTTGCCGCTCGTGGTGATTGACGTACAACGCGGTGGTCCGAGTACAGGTCTGCCTACCAAGACCGAACAGACCGACCTGCTGCAAGCCATCTACGGCCGTAACGGCGAGTGCCCGGCTGTTGTCATTGCTGCATCTACTCCGGCTAACTGCTTCCAATATGCCTACGAGGCGTGCAAGATTGCACTGGAGAACATGACTCCGGTAATCTTGCTCACCGACACCTATCTCGCCAACGGCAGCAGCCTGTGGCGTATTCCCCAACTGGCTGAACTGCCGGCAATCAAACCGCAAGGCGTACCCGAAGAACTGAAAGGCAAGTACAACCCCGCCCTTCGCGACGAGAACGGCGTGCGCTACATGGCTATCCCGGGCATGGAAGGCTTCCAGTACCGTAACATGGGTCTGGAGCGCGATGCAGAGAAGGGCTCCATCTCCACTAACCCCGAGAATCACCAGCGCATGATCCTCGCCCGACAGGCAAAAGTGGATCAGGTTGCTGACCGTATTCCCGAAGCAGAGGTTTGGGGCAACGCCGACAGCGATACCCTGCTCGTAGGCTTCGGCTCAACCGAGGGTCACCTGCGTGCCGCAGCAAAGGAACTCAACTGCGCACTGCTGCAACTGAACTACATCTGCCCGCTGCAACGCAACGTAGGCGACATTATCCGTTCGTACAAACGAGTGATTGTCTGCGAACTGAACTCCGGTCAACTGGCTGCCTACCTGCGTTCGCAAGTACCGAACGTAACGCTGTTGCAATACAACCAAATGACAGCTCAGCCGTTCCAGGTAGAACAAATCGTGGATTACGTAAAAGAATTGTAAATGGTAAACACCAAATCGTAAATGGTAAATAACCAAATAGTAAATGTTATGCTTCCTCAAGATTATAAATCCGATCAATATGTTCGTTTCTGCCCGGGTTGCGGCGACCACGCCATCTGCATGGCTCTACAGAAAGCCATGGCGCAGATAGGTATTCCGCCTCACCGGATAGCAGTAATCTCGGGTATCGGCTGCTCCAGCCGTATGCCGCACTATCTGAACACCTACGGCTTCAACACCATCCACGGCCGTGGCGGTGCAGTGGCTACAGGTGTAAAAACCTCGCACCCCGAACTGAGTGTATGGCAGATGTCCGGCGACGGTGACTGTCTTGCCATAGGCGGCAACCACTTTATCCATGAGATTCGCCGTAACGTGGATCTGAACATCTGTATGTTCAACAACCGCATCTACGGTCTGACCAAAGGTCAGTACTCGCCCACCTCGCCCAAAGGCTTTGTGAGCAAATCGTCGCCCTTCGGTACGGTTGAGCGTCCGTTCATACCCGCCGAACTGGTGCTGGGCGCACGCGGCACGTTCTTTGCCCGCACATTGGATGTAGATATGCCTACCACCGTTGATTGCATGGTTCAAGCGCACGCGCACAAAGGCGCCTCAGTCATTGAGTGTCTGGTGAACTGCGTGATCTTCAACAATGGCACCCACGAGTGGATAGCCAACCGCGAACAACGTGCCGAGCACTCTATCGTACTCAAGCATGGCGAAAAGATGATCTTCGGTGCCAACCAAGACAAAGGTCTGGCTATCGAGATTGACCCGCAGACGTTTATCCCGCGTATCATAGTTGTGCCGGCTGACGATGAGCGCGTACTCGTTCACGATGCACACCAGCAAGATCCTACTCTGCACCGCCTGCTCGCACTTATGGGTCAAGAGCGGTTTACCGACGTAGCAGATGCCAACGTTGAGAGCGCATTGCCGGTTGCCTTAGGTGTGATCCGCAACGTAGAGGCTGAGACCTACGACGAGGCCGTCAACCGACAGATCAACGAGGTACGTGCAAAAGCGAAGGCTCACACCTTTGACGAACTGACGCAATCGCTGGAGCGGTGGGAAATGTAAAAGCATTTACCATTTGGTCATTTACGATTTGGTCATTTGGTATCTGTTCATATAGTACGTAACTTAAAATCATAATAGTATGAAAACAAAGCTTCAACTTATCTTCTTCAACTTCCTGGAGTTTGCCGTCTGGGGCGCCTATCTGACGTCTATGGGACGCTATCTGGCTAATGTCGGTTTGGCAACACACATCGGCTGGTTCTATTCGGTACAAGGTATAGTCAGTCTGCTTATGCCTACGCTGATGGGTATAGTAGCCGACCGCTGGATAGAGGCACAGAAACTGCAAAGCCTCTGCCACCTTTTGGCAGGAACGTTCATGGTAGCCGCCGGCTGGTACGCTATCGGTGCCGGCGACGCAGTGCAGTTCGGTACAC